>Ga0187217_1000920_pt1 | contig 12147 bp, 10 predicted proteins | sample 15SPOviralmetaG_FD_130165 | JGI IMG/M metagenome (GOLD analysis project Ga0187217, IMG submission 130165) | Marine viral communities from the oligotrophic San Pedro Time Series (SPOT) site, San Pedro Channel, CA, USA - 15 SPOT_SRF_2010-09-15... | ecosystem: Environmental > Aquatic > Marine >... | reverse complement strand
AATGTTCTTAGCAGAATTTTCTACTACACTTAAAACTTTAAAACGTAAGGGTTATCTTACACTAAAGTATGCTGGAGTAGAGGCGGATGATATAGCCGCACTTATATGCCAAAACCGAGAAAACATAGGTGTAGATGAGATATGGATGATATCATCAGACAAAGACTGGGATTTACTAGTCGATGAAAAAATCAGTCGTTTTTCGACTGTAACAAGAAAAGAAACAACATTACTAAACTGGGATGAGCATTATGACTTTGACCCTTACTACTACTTGACTTACAAGGCGTTGACAGGGGATAAGGGAGATAACGTTCCTGGTGTAGATGGTGTCGGACCGAAACGTGCAACTCAATTGATTGAGCAGTACGGAGACGTCTTTGATATTATGGCGAGTTTGCCACTAGAAGGTAAGTACAAGTACATAGAAAACTTAAATGCTTTCGGTACAGAAGGACTAGAAGCTGGTGTAAAACTCATGGATTTAACATACGATGTCGATGCAGCAGTGCTAGGACATGGACAAGAAATTATAGGATTGGTAGAAAATTATGTCAGTGAAGATAGATTATAGTAAAGATTCTCTCTTGGATGAGTTCGCACATGCAACTCTAAAAGATAGATATATGATACCAGGTGAAACATCACCTCAAGAAGCTTTTGCTCGTGCAGCAGAATGTTTTGCGGATGATGAAGCTCATGCCCAAAGATTATATGACTACGTAAGTAATCTATGGTTTATGTTTGCTACGCCTGTGTTATCAAATGGCGGTACTCGTAGAGGATTACCGATAAGTTGTTTTTTAAATTATGTAGAAGATAGTAGAGAAGGTATAACCGAACATTTTACGGAAAATGCTTACTTATCTTCTTTTGGCGGAGGTATCGGAGGTACTTGGAGTGATGTTCGTTCATCTGGAACAAAGACATCAAAAGGCTCAGAAAGTACTGGAGTTATACCTTTCGTAAAAGTTGTAGATTCAGAAATGTTGGCATTTAGCCAAGGAGTAACTAGACGGGGTAGTTACGCAGGATATCTACATATGTCACACCCCGAGATAGAGGAGTTCTTAGATGTTAGGAAACCTACTGGTGGCGACACCAATCGTAAGTGCCTTAATCTTCATCATGCTGTGGTGGTTCCAGATAGTTTTATGGAACTCATTCACTCTGCTTCCAAGCATAGTGATTTCGATGATAGCTGGGATCTTATCGATCCTCACACTCAACGAGTAGTAAAAACAGTTAGTGCTAGAGCATTATGGGTTAAGATATTACAAAACAGAATGGAAACAGGTGAGCCTTACCTAATGTTTGAAGATGCTGTTAATAATGATTTACCAGATTTTCAGAAAAGAAAAGGATTAAAAGTACATCACAGTAATTTATGTAGTGAGATTACTCTTGCTACTGATGAAGAAAGAACAGCAGTATGTTGTCTTTCTAGTGTAAATTTAGAGTACTATGATGAATGGAAAGACCATGGATCATTCATCCCTGACTTAATCCGTATGCTAGATAATGTACTAACATACTTTATCGACAATGCACCAAGCCAACTTGAAAGAGCAAAGTTTAGTGCGCAAAGGGAGAGAAGCGTAGGATTAGGTGCAATGGGATTCCATGCGTACTTACAAAAAAATGATATACCATTTGAAAGCGGTCTAGCGGGTGGTATAAACATGGAGATGTTTTCACACATCAAATACAACGCAGACCAAACTACTAGATACCTTGCAATAGAAAAAGGTGCATGTCCTGATGATGATACAGCTTCTGTAAGAAATGCTCACTTATTAGCGATAGCTCCTAATGCAAGTTCTAGTATATTATGTGGCAATACGAGTCCAAGCATTGAACCTTTCAGAGCTAATGCTTATACGCAGAAAACAAAAACAGGAAGCAACTTAGTAAAAAATAAATTCTTAGATGCACTCATCAAAGAAAAAGTTAGTCCTGAACTGTATGAAGAAACTTGGTCTACTATTGTTGCAAACAAAGGAAGTGTACAACATCTTGATTTTCTAGACGATTGGAAGAAGGATGTATTTAAAACAGCTGTAGAAATAAATCAGTCGTGGGTAATAGAACATGCGTCAGTCAGACAAGAGTTTATCTGTCAGTCTCAAAGTGTAAATCTATTCTTTCCACCTGATGTAAACAAAGCAGACTTACATAACGTACATATGTTAGCATGGGCTAAAAATTTAAAAACATTATATTACTTGAGAAGTGAAGCTATCAGTAGAGCTGATAATGTATCTAATCAAGCTAAGAGAGAGATAATCTTTGAGCAATCAGATTGTCTAAGTTGCGAGGGATAAATGGCAAACTTATTAGAAGAAAGAGAATATTACAAACCGTTTGATTACGGGTGGGCATTTGAAGCCTACAAAAAACAACAACAAATGCATTGGATGCCTGAAGAAGTAACTATGGCTGATGATATTAAAGATTATAATAAAAATCTTACAGAGGATAATAGACAGTTAGTAGATAATATATTTAGATTTTTTACACAAGCAGACGTAGATGTTTGCTGTGGATATGCTAAGCATTATCTTCCTACTTTCAAAGCACCAGAAGTAAGAATGATGTTAGTATCGTTTGCAGCTATGGAAGCAGTGCACCAAGATGCATATTCATCTTTATTAGAAACACTTGGCAAGTCCGAGGATATCTATAAAGAGTTTATGGATATACAACAGATGGTAGAAAAACATGAGTACTTATCTGACTTTAACATGGACACTCCACATGATATAGCCAAGACTATGGCAGTATATAGTGGGTTCACAGAAGGAGTACAGTTATTCTCATCATTCGCTATACTACTAAACTATCCTAGACATAATCTTATGAAAGGAATGGGACAAATAGTAACTTGGAGTATTCGTGATGAAACACTTCATGTAGAAAATGTGTCAAAACTTTTCAGAACATTTATATCAGAGAACCCTGAAATATGGACAGATAAACTAAAGTATGAAATCTATTGTGCTGCTGAAAGAGTAGTAGAACTAGAGGACAAGTTTATTGATATTTGTTTTGACAAAGCAGAAATACCTGACTTAACAGCAAAAGAAGTCAAAGAATATATTAGATATATTGCTGATAGAAGATTATTAGGTCTAGGTATGAAAGCTATATTCCATAGTACAGTTAACCCTTTACCATGGATTGATACACAAGTAAACGCAGTTGAGCATACCAACTTTTTTGAAAACCGTGCTACAGAGTATGCTAAAAGTAGTACACAAGGCAATTGGCAGGACATATTTTAATGGCAACAATTACAATAGATGGAATTGAACACGATTCCGATAACTTCGATAAAGACCAAAGAGCTTTACATAATGCAATAGGCTTCTGTGATGCTAAAATAGCTGACCTCGATAATGAGAAAGCAGCAATCCAAACAGCAAGACAAGCATATGTGAATGATTTGGGTAATAGTCTAAAAGACGACTAATGGTTATATACATCGGGTACGACTCTAGTCAACCTGAAGCATATGCCGTATGTGAGGCTTCCATACGAAAGTATAATGGAAGCCACACTATTAAACCACTAATAAGAGATAAGTTAGAAGTATACAATCGACCTTTTCAAAATGAAAGTACAGAATTTGCTTTTACGAGATTTTTAGTACCATACTTATCTGATTATCATGGACACGCATTGTTCTGTGATGCTGATTTTATGTGGAAATGTGACCCACAAGAAATAGTATATCATGCCAATGAAACGCATGATGTATATTGTGTACAACATCCCGACTTTCTAGTACCTTCTAGTAAGATGAATGAAAAAGTAAATAGTTCTTATCCAAAGAAAAATTGGTCATCCTTAATGTGGTTTGACAATTCAAGGTGCAAAACCCTAACTCCTACCTATGTAAACCAAGCCCCAGCGGGTGCGTTACATGAAATGAAATGGGCAAATTCAATCGGTAGTTTACCAGCAGAGTTTAATGCTATGGTGAATTACTATCACTTCAAAAATCCTAAAGCAGTCCATTTTACAGACGGTGGACCGTGGCATGGTATAAACGACAACGAGGAATACTCCCAAGAATGGAACAAACTTTACGCGACCTTACAAAAAACAAATCAATAGTACTTGTTGGAAACTCTGTAGAAATGCTACAACATGATCTTGGAGAATATATAGATAACTTCGATACAGTCGTAAGATTTGGTAATGGAGTACCTGACTCTACTAATTTCGATAGTATTGGTAAGCGTACAGATATTTGGATTACTGGATTTTTAAGATATAAAAAGAGAAACAAGTTCCCAAAAGATTGTGCAGTACTGTTCAATCGTTCTCGTGTGCATTTGGGAGACGATGCGGATGAGAGACATGACATACGTTTTAAATATGTCGATATGTTTTCGGACAAAGAGCTTGTGTCAATATTCAATTTAGTTGGAGCGGAGAACCATGTAGCTGCAGGTGCAAGGCCTTCAGCAGGTTTCATTGCAATTCAATATTTTTTACAGAAAACAAATTTTTCTACTCTTACATTGGTAGGATTTGATTTCTTTTCTAAGGCACTTCCGATTGTCGCAGGTGCGAACAATCCGTACAGTTGGCATATTCCTGTTAGCACAATCAACAGCAACCCTCATTCCCCAAAGGAAAAAGAGATTGTACTTGATTTATATGATAGAGGAATAATTGATTGGAAAATTTTGACTGACTTAAATGAGGGTTACTTAGACCTTTCCTAAATAAAATCCCCTTTGTACTAATTTTCCTGTGGTTGCTTTTTGCTTTGCAGTTTTTGTTAGTAACACTTCGTTCAATCTAGCGTTTCTAAAGTTTAATGGTATCTGGTCTATGAGTCTTGTATAACAATCCCAAGGCACTGATAATTGTACTCCTGTCTGTAAATTTAGATAATCTTTTGCTAAAAATCTGTGTTGAACATCTATGCTCCAAGACTTTCTTAACATCACATTATAGTCTAGCAACTCTTTTGCTCCTACAGCATCTAGCTCTACTAATGTATCAATCTTTCCATTTACATATAAAGGCGACCATGAATGATTATAGAATGTAAGTGCTTCAAAGAAAGCAAGATCTTTACACGCTATTAATTTAGTATCTACTGCAGGTCTATTACCATTACTTACTGGCATCTTCTGATTCATGAAGAATAAATCTTTGTCATGAAATTCACACAATCTGTCATAGTTAAGTAGCACAATTGATTTATCAACTAATGGTATGTTTTGATGAGATTTTGTAGCTATACCAAGTATGCCATAATAATTTGCCAAATGACTTTTATCGAATACTAAGTCTCTACTCAAAAATGAAAGTGAAGATTTGAAGAACTCTGCTGGTGGTATATCTCCTTCATCAATTGGTCTATTGAATATTCTATTACCATACCATACGACCATTCTTTTTGCGAGTCCACCTTTATCTTTCCAGTGGTCTTTTAAATGAAAAGTCATTCTTGATATATGGTCTTCTCTCCACCACGATTCGTAAACCTTAATGTTCTCAAAGTTATTTATCATCCAAGACACTTCTTTGTCTACCCAATCTTCTTTGTGTATAAATAAGTGCAGACGAAATCCTGACTTATTCAGTAGAGAAGCTAAAGTGAAAAATGTCCAATCTTTCTTATATGTTGTTACTAGTTCTATCATCCGTTTATTACCTTCATGTTCCAAAAGTTATTCAGGAACAGCTCTTTTCGTTGCTCTGCATCTTCGTCAAAACTAAAGATTATGCCTGAGTTTTTTGCTGAGAATATCTTCATTAGAGATTCTTTAGCGTTTGTGTTAGCTATTGCATGGTACATACTTTCGTAAGTTAATAGAGACTTTTCTCTATCTTCTTTTGTATGTGATACCATACTTAATTGTTTGTCTAGCATAAGTGCCATCAATCCCATTTCACTGTTAGGCATTGTTGCACACTCTTTGCAGTTTGCAAGAAGTTCAAAACCTCCTACCTTTTTATCGAGTACATTTTCTTCCCCGTAGTCTTTTTTCATTTTTGCTATCCACACTTTCTGAGTGATTGGGTGTGGTTTAATTACAAATCCTTTATCAATAGCACGTCTTACTCTACCCCAATGTACGCATTTACCTTTTGTAATTAAGTTAGTACCAGGTAAAAATATTACTTTATCATAGTACCTTTCATTTACACCTAGAGTATATTTATTATGAAAGTTGTTTACAATTTTTTCACACCTTTCATAGTCTATTTCTAAGTAAGGGTCGTTAACAATTGACTGCATTAATTTATCATTAATTTTAATACTAGAAACTCTCATTGTAATACCATTTCCTAAAAAATCTGTATAAAGCCACTTGTGTATTGTATTTAGAGCATTAGTATTAAACCATATATCGTACTGAAATTTTGCACCTCTATAAGAGTCATCAATAATCCTTTCTTTAAAAGCTTCTAGAGTATTTAGATCTTTTATAGGTCTATACGAAGACCCTGACTTCATAAAATGAGTAGGAATATCTCCCAAAGATTCCTTAATCGTCATAGCCTGCAAAGGCTTACCTTTTCTACTCGCCATTTTTTAGGTCAAATATTTGTTTTTCTAAATTTCTCATTCTCTTTTCTGATTCTTCAATTGAATCATATAACGCATGCATCATGCTTTCCATCTTATTATTAACATACTCTGGTGTTATTTTTGTTTCTTTTTCAAATCCGCCTTCACTTTTCATTCTTAGTTGCTTTCACTCCATTTTGAGCCATCCCAGAATGAGAATCCGTAGTCGTCTAGACTGGAAACTTCTGTGTCGAATAAAGTTCCCACCTGTGAGGCTGTTGTTCTTTCGTATACAACAGTAGATGTATTAAATACTGTTGTGGTTAAATGATCTGTTGAGATCGTGGTGTCTGTAGTTCTTGTAGTATTGAAGGTAGTTGTAGTAGTTCTGCCTGTAGCAAATGTTGTTGTTCTACTAGTTTCAAATCCTGTAGTTGTATTAAACGCTGTCGTTCTTGAAGTTTCTGTACTTCTGGAAGACCCTGTTGACCTACTTGAACCTGTGACATTTTGAGTATTAAAAGTAGTTGTAGTACTTTTACTCGTTCCAGTTGTTCTAGTTGTGACCGTACCTTGTGTAGTCGCAAACGTAGTTGTTGTTCCTCTATCTGTAAGAGTTGATCTACTTGATCCCGTTCCTCTGTCTGTTAGGAAAGTGGACGTAGTAGTTTTACTTGTACCAGTACTTCTACTTGAAGCAGTACTTGTATTTGTATTAAAGACTGTAGAAGTATCTCTGCTAGATGCTGTACTTCTTTGAGTACCTGTAGTAGTATTTGTGTTAAATACTGATACAGTAGTTCTACTTGATGCAGTACCTCTACTAGTAATAGTAGATTGAGTTGTATTAAATACTGATGTAGTAGTTCTGCTAGACGCTGTGCTTCTAGTTGTAATTGTACCTTGTGAGGTAGCAAATGTAGTAGTAGTGTCTTTAGATGTAATAGTACCTCTACTTGTTAAACTTAGTCTCGAAGTATTAAATGTTGTTGTAGTATCTCTGCTAGATGCTGTACTTCTTTGAGTACCTGTGGTCTTCGTTGTATTAAATACTGTTGAAGTATCTCTACTAGATGCTGTACTTCTTTGTGTACCTGTAGATTGAGTTGTATTAAATACTGTAGAAGTATCTCTACTTGAAGCAGTCGATCTACTAGTCAATGATGCTCTGGATGTATTAAATACTGTTGTAGTATCTCTGCTTGAAGCTGTTGATCTTGTAGTAATTGTACCTTGCGAAGTAGCAAACGTAGTAGTAGTATTTCTACTTGTACCTGTAGATCTTGAACTAATTCTACTTGTGATATATGCTGTCTCGTAACTTGTAGACTGTGAAGTATTATCTACATAAGCAGTACTTGTTGTAAACGTAGTGTTTCTAGTAGTGGCCTGAGTAGTATTCGTACTTCTAGCAGTGTTTGTTGATACTGAAGTATTATCTTCGTATGCTGTACTTGTTATAAATGTAGTCGTTCTAGTTGTAGACTGACTAGTATTAGTACTTCTAGCAGTGTTTGATAATCTTAATGTGTTATAACTTGTTGACTGAGAAGTGTTAGTGCCTTGTGTAGTGTTAGTACTCTGAACCGTATTCGTACTTCTGGCAGTATTTGATAGTCTTAATGTATTATAACTTGTTGATTGACTTGTATTAGTACCTTGCGTTGTATTAGTACCTTGCGTTGTATTCGTATTTCTAGCAGTATTTGATAGTCTTACTGTGTTATAACTTGTTGATTGAGTTGTATTAGTACCTTGTGTAGTGTTAGTACTCTGAACTGTATTGGTACTTCTAGCAGTATTTGATATTCTGACCGTGTTATAACTTGTTGATTGACTTGTATTAGTATTTCTTGATGTATTCGATAATCTTAATGTATTGTACGCAGTTGATTGACTTGTATTAGTATTTCTTGATGTATTCGATATTCTTACTGTATTGTAACTTGTTGATTGTGTAGTGTTAGTACTTCTACTTGTATTTGTTGCTTGCGATGTACTTCTACTTGTATTTGTTGCTTGTGTTGTATTTCTACTTGTATTTGTTGCTTGAGAAGTATTATTTGTAAATGAAGTACTATTTGTAAATCCAGTACTTCTACTTGTATTTGTAGATTGAGTAGTGTTCGTATTTCTACTTGTACCAAAACTTGTGTTGTCTACATAAGCAGTAATCCTACTTGTATTTGTATTTCTACTTGTACCAAAACTTGTATTATCTATATAAGCAGTAATCCTACTTGTATTCGTATTTCTACTTGTACCAAAACTTGTATTATCTATATAAGCAGTAATTCTACTTGTATTTGTATTATTTGTAAAACCTGTGTTATTAGTAAACGCTGTTATTCTAGCTGTATTATTTGTAAATCCTGTTGAATTTGTAAACGCAGTATTTCTAGAAGTATTAGTATTGAATGAAGTACTTGTATAATAAGTAGTAATTACTTGTTGTATATAACTAGTAGTTCTTGAAGTATTCTCTGTGTAGGTATATGTGTATTCTTCTCCTTCACTATCCTCTTCAGCCTCTTCAAATATTGTTATGTAGGTAGTAATTCTTATTGCTTGATAGCCTGTGAATTTAGATGTAATCAGTGGAGCACCTGTTATATTTGTAAATCCAGTACTTCTACTTGTATTTGTATTTCTTGCTGTATTTGTAGCAAATGAGGTGCTTCTTGATGTATTTGTAGCTCTAGAAGTATTAGTACTATTTGTAAATCCAGTACTTCTACTTGTATTTGTTGCTTGTGTTGTATTATATGCAGTTGAGTTTGTAAACCCAGTACTTCTACTTGTATTTGTTGCTTGTGTTGTATTATATGCAGTTGAGTTTGTAAACCCAGTACTTCTACTTGTATTTGTTGCTTGTGTTGTATTATATGCAGTTGAAGTTGCAAACGTTGTATTATCTACATAAGCAGTAATTCTACTTGTATTAGTATTTCTAGAAGTATTAGTAGCAAAACTTGTGTTATCTATATAAGCTGTTATAAATGTAGTATTATCTATATATGCTGTTATAAATGATGTATTATCTACATAAGCAGTATTTGTCGCAAATGTAGTGTTTCTACTTGTAGCAAATGATGTATTATCTTGGTATGCTGTTGCCGTTATAAATGTAGTAGTTCTACTTGTACCAAATGATGTATTATCTTGGTATGCTGTTGCTGTTGTAAATGTAGTAATTCTACTTGTAGCAAATGATGTATTGTCTTGGTATGCTGTTGTTGTACTGAATGTAGTATTAGTAGCAAACGTAGTGTTTGTAATAAATGTGGTATTTCTACTTGTAGCAAACGATGTATTATCTTGATATGCTGTTGAAGTAGTAAATGTAGTATTTGTTCCAAATGTTGTATTTGTAATGTAAGTAGTAGTTCTACTTGTAGCAAATGATGTATTGTCTTGATATGCTGTCGAAGTAGTAAATGTAGTGTTAGTAGCAAATGTTGTATTTGTAATGTAAGTAGTAGTTCTACTTGTAGCAAATGATGTATTATCTTGGTATGCTGTTGTTGTACTAAATGTAGTAGTAAACGAAGTAGACTGAGAAGTATTAGTACTTCTAGCAGTATTTGACAATCTAAGTGTATTATCTATATATGCGGTACTTGTAGTAAATGTAGTATTGTAGCCTGTAGACTGTGTAGTATTAGTACTTCTAGCAGTATTCGTTGCAAAGGATGTATTTCTACTTGTACTAATTACTGTATCATATGATGTAGTATAAGTTGTTGTAGTGCTGTATGCTGTAACGGTGCTTTGAGTTGTATTAAATGTTGTTGTTGTACTAAATGCAGTTGTTGTTGTGTAAGCAGTAGTTGTACTTTGACTTGTATTAAAAGTCGTAGTAGTATTAAACGCTGTCGTCGTTGTGTAAGCAGTAGTTGTACTCTGACTTGTATTGAAAGTCGTTGTAGTATTAAAGGCTGTTGTTGTTGTAAATGCAGTAGTAGTACTTTGACTTGTATTAAAAGTCGTAGTAGTATTAAACGCTGTCGTCGTTGTAAAAGCTGTTGTAGTACTCTGTGTTGTATTAAACGTTGTCGTTGTGTTGAACGTGGTTGTCGTAGTAAATGCAGTAGTAGTACTTTGTGTAGTATTAAAAGTTGTAGTAGTACTAAAAGCAGTTGTTGTTGTAAATGCTGTAGTTGTACCTTGTGAAGTATTAAATGTTGTTACAGTACTAAAAGCTGTTGTAGTTGTAAATGCGGTAGTAGTACTTTGACTTGTATTATATGTTGTTACAGTCGTAAAGTTAGTAGTTGTATTAAATGCAGTTGTTGTACTCTGACTTGTATTGTATGTTGTCGTTGTTGTAAATGCAGTAGTAGTATTAAATGCAGTCGTTGTAGCTTGTGTAGTATTAAACGTAGTTGTAGTTGAATACGCTGTTGTGGTATTGAAAGCTGTTGTAGTACTCTGTGTTGTATTAAACGTTGTAGTTGTTGTGAATGCAGTAGTAGTATTAAAGGCAGTTGTTGTACTTTGAGTTGTATTGTACGTTGTTGTTGTAGTGAATGCAGTTGTAGTTGTATAAGATGTTGTGGTATCAAATGCTGTTGTTCTACTAGTTTCAGTAACGTTGCCTGTGTTGAATGTTGTTGTTCTACTAGTGTCAAAAGTAGTAAGAGTACTTTGAGTTGTGTTAAAGGTAGTTGTTGTGGAGAAAGAAGTATCTTGTAATCCGCTAATAGTACTAGTACTAGTGGCAGTATTTCTAGAGGTTTCGTGTGTAACCGTAAACGGGCCTTCTAGACTTCCGCTATCGTTTACATAGACTTCGTTGATTCTTCTAAGCGTACCATTATCATTAATTGCCAGAAAGGAAATTTGACGAAGTGTTCCACTATCATTAACATATATTGCCATATCTTAACTCGAATATACGAACCATATATGACCATCCACAGTACCAGCAGTATTTGTAGGGGCGGTAGTCGTTATAGTTCTTGGCAATCTTGCCGAAGCCATAGTACCACTAGTAATCTTTCCAGTGGCTACTGCACCCTCAAAGTTTCTACTTGCATCAATGGCATCACTACCATCAATCTTTAATCCTGAATCTTCGATATTAAAATCTAATTTTTGTCCCATTTTATACCTCTATTGTTGTTCTTATAAATTTATAAGCCATTGTATCGCCACTTGCTGGCGTTACTCTTAATCTTACTGCTCCACTTGATATATCTGCGTCAAAGGATGCTTGAGCACCATTATCAAATATAGAAGCATACTGTGTTAAATATACTGTTGTTCCATCGTGGAACATAAAAATCTCTATAGCATGGTAGTCTCCATCTGTAGAGTTAGTTACAGATACTGTGTACTTAGCAGTTCTAAATGTAGCTGCTGTAAAACTATCTAATGTAAATTGTGCTGTGCTTGTTGAAGCTCCTGTGCCTACATCCATACCAGCTACTTCGTCTATGTGAAATTTTTGTGGTGGAGAACCATCTTGAATACCAAGGCTACCTCCTACGTTCTGTACTGTTCCAGTATCTCCTAAGAATAAGTTTCCTGTGAAACCTATTGTACCTGACATAAACTTGCCTGATAAAGCTGAACTTATTAATTGTGTAGAAGTTACAGAGTTATTT
>Ga0187217_1000913_pt1 | contig 12182 bp, 8 predicted proteins | sample 15SPOviralmetaG_FD_130165 | JGI IMG/M metagenome (GOLD analysis project Ga0187217, IMG submission 130165) | Marine viral communities from the oligotrophic San Pedro Time Series (SPOT) site, San Pedro Channel, CA, USA - 15 SPOT_SRF_2010-09-15... | ecosystem: Environmental > Aquatic > Marine >... | reverse complement strand
CTCTGCAGAAATTGCTGCTCGAGGGCTATGGCCTGACAAAGGACCCTCTGCGGACAAAAAAGGTGACGCGCAAGATGGACATTCCACTGTACGACACACTGTTCGGGTTGTGCTACTGTTGGCGCTTCGACTTTTGTCAGTTTGTCGAACTCGTGTCAGTCCTGCCGTTGCGTCGTCAACGGTACTACTGGAAATGCCGTGCATACGCATTCGAGGTGCAAAAGCGTGAGCTAGCGTTTCTTAGGAGTCGTTGAGAATAGAACTTTTGCCTTGCGGTCCGTCTGCAAGTCTTGCTGCTTTCGTCGTTTGCGTCGCTGCTTGCGTCGCTGCTCGCGTAGCAGTTTTGTGCAGTTGAAGATGGTGCTCTGCCTCCAAGTTCGGTGGTCTTTGCCTAAAAGTTTTTCCTCTTCTGGTTCCTCTTCGTCGATTGCAGCCTTTCGTTTCTTGGCGGGCGGAATAACTGGCCGCTTCCCCATGACGTTCTTCCTTTCCCTTGTCCTTTTTGGAAATTCCCCCAGAGAACTGAGCGAGAAGTTCCCGCGTTTTTTCTTCACGCGATTTTCACGGCGGGCACGCAGCACAAGGAAGACCGTGTGTTCCTGCACACCACAAGCTCCACCCCACTCCACTCGCGACCCCCTCTTCCCATGGACACGCACGTCGACACACGCCAGTTTGCAGTCGAATACGACGGCGATCGCGTCACGATTCGCGTCCCCGTTTCGTCTACGGGGAGTGACAGCATGCCGCCAGAAGTTGCAGCAGCAGCGGCGGCGGCGGCGGCGCAGCTGGCGGCGCAGTTCCAAGTCCAGGAACCCGTGCCCCGTCGCAGCACCTACATACCCGATTCGCCTCCGCGCGTGCCTCTTTCCCGCATCTCTCCGTTTTCTCCGGTTCGCCAGTCGTCGCGTGAGCCACCTCGTGGCATCCGGCGCATTTCCTCGGCGCCGCCCTTAACCCCTCCCCGCTTTGACCGCAACGCGGTTGAAGAACTGCTCCATGAGCACATGGGACGCCCTTCACCAGACAACACCATTGTGGTGTCGCGAACCCCATCCCGTTCCTCGTCGCACGACTCGCTCTTGGACGAGGACGCGATCACGTACGATAGCCCTCCACCCAACGTCAATCTGTACCGCGGAAGCCCGCCACCGCCGCCGGCCCCGAACCGCCCCGCGTCGCGTGCGGTACGGTCACTCGAAGACACCTTCCCCGCCTTCCATATCGCTGACGACGACGCGACGACGGGAGCATACGCCGACGTGCAACCGGTACGCGGGATCTACGTCCACCACGCGCACAGCAAGCAAACCGAGCAGAGAGCCAACCTTTTGGACCAGGACAAGATCTGCTTTGAAAAGTACGACATGGAATTCGAGATGGCCGACTTGGTGCCAGACCTCTCCAACCTCACATGCCCGTTGTCTTGCCTCGTGCTTCGCGAGCCAATCCAGACGATATGCGGTGGAGTCTACGAAAAGGGCCACTACGAGGCATGGCTGTGCGAGAATCACAGCGAGCCAATGCGCCGCGAGGGCAACCCTTATGCGTATTGCAAGTCGCCAATCATCAAATCCATGGTGGATTGCACGGTTGACTTTGCGGTCAACAAGATAGAGTCCGTCTTCCGGGACGCAACCGGCATGACCCTTTGCCAAGCCGCGGGCGCGTCCGACCGATTCGAGGCAGTTTTGCTTTTGGCAGGGCTCGAGTAGAGGGTTTGGCTTGCCGCTCATTTGTTTCAGAGAAAAATGAAAGAAGAAGAGTGTGAGTGAGGTCAGTGGCCATGGCCTTTGTCAACTCGTCGGCGACGACGCTTGGCAGGGAAGATTTGGTTTTAAAGTCAGGACTCCCGTCCACCTTCTCTTACACCCACCCAGGAACTAGCGTCACCCCAGGCGCGCTCATTCCCACGCCGGTTGGCAAAATCAGTGGCACAAACAAGCACCCGCAAAAGGATGGCCGGCAGCGGATTGTGTACGCCAGGGTACTCGAAGTGTATCCGAGTGCATTCATCGGCAACCTGAGCGTCGGACGCGTCGGGGTGCTGATGAGAATGGAAGACAGCGAAATGCGCCTCGCAAACGTCTCGTCGAGGCGGACCCATGTCAGGATGTTGGGCCTGGAAGCGATCAACCAATTCATGTCGCCACTGTATTTGAAGGACACGCTCAATCAGGCGACGCTAGAAGGAGATGTTGACTGGGACACCATCAAGAACGATGTGCCGTTTTTGAAAAGGATGATGGTCGAGGGCGTGGTTGCAACGACCGAGCAGAATGAACGCAGCCACATGTACCAGAACAACGCGGACGCGCTGAACATTGCCCTCTCCGGTGTCACCATGCTCGCCAACGACCTTGACAAGTATCCGGATCGTCCCCCACCCACCTTTATTGCCTCAAAGCGCACGCACGACAATATGATTCGCGACGGTGTCAACTTGCCGTCGCCCGAACTCTTCTTCGATGGGAACACTCGCATGGAACACGTGCACCGGTTTGGGTCGTGCTGCATGGGCGACGACGTCTATGTGGGCATCACTGCCAGGACCATCATGATACCTACCCTTGCTCAAAAAAAGGAAGTCGAAGACTTTCTTAGGACGATCAACACCGCATTGAAATCGCCAGCTTTTTCTGACGATGATGGCGCTAAACCCCTGCCTTTTCTGGCTCACCTTGCGAAGCTTACATTAACGCTTGGCAACATTCAGGCGATTCAAGAGCGCGAAGGGGAGCAGATAACCGTGTTCCAGACCTTTATGTTTTGCACGTCGGACGTCATGTTTATGGAAAGCAGGCAAGCAGCGCAGAGCAAGCGTGCATTCTGGGCATACGACACGGCAAAGAACAATACTATGCCCGTTTTGAAAGAATTCAACTACGATCTGTGCGAGGACATGGCTTTTCACCAGCGTTGTTTCGACTTGCACTGTTGCTGCGGCGCATTCAAGGTTGGAAAAGTCACCGATGCGGCTGCCGTCAAGACATCCTATGACACAAAGGGATCCGCCGTCGAGATCAACGTTTCCAAAACATGCCACAAATTCTACACGCAGACGCAACTGAAACAACAGTTTGCTGAGTCAAAGTATGCTTTCCGGTACTACGAAGTGGACGACGTTCAGAGGATGATGCAGGATGCGATGGAGTTCGTAAGACCACTTGGGGTTGGATCTTCCGATGGCGGAGGAGCGGCACCGAGCCCTGAACCCTCCCCAAGATTCCCGGACACCTCCCCAAGATCCCCGGGCCCATCTTCTGCGCCGCCTTCTGCGCCGCCTTCTGCGCGGCCTCAGGATGGCTCAGCAGGCAGCGAAACGGCACGGACATTGCTTTCAGCGTCATCTCAGAAAGACGCAGTCTATCGTCCACCAAGCCAAAGTGGTACGATATCGTCGGCGGCATCTGCAGAGCCAAAGCGGTTCAAGCGAGGGTCGACTCTGGACACGCTTACCCTTGGCAAAAAGCCGACCGGCTCGTCCTCCTCGTCGCGGAAACTGCGCGCCTTCCGCCGCCCGGACGCTCCCAAACAAGCCCCTGCAACGGAATCGTCCGAGGACGAGATGTGATCGAATCTACATGCTGGAAATGGCGCCGTTCTCGTCGATGTGTACTTGATGGACTCGTTCGACCTCGCTGCGCGAGGCACATCCAAACTCAACCGCTTCGACACACAGCTCAAATTGGAGCCAGTACAGGACGACCCACACTGCACGCAGAACTTCAACGTCGTCTGCTCGAGTATTGGACAGCGTGTCCACGATGCGCGCCAGTGACCTCGGTTTGTTGTTGTAAGCGGAGGCGCAATTCTGCAGCGCCAGCACCACCGCAGCCGCCATGTCCTCAATGTACGCAGTGCATGCAACTCTGGAAGTGCCGTATGTGTCGCCCAAGTGCTGGCATGCGGTGCTCAAGGCGCACGCATTGTCCTCCTCGTCATCGCTGTCGTCCTCTTCCCTGTGCTGTTTTTCAAACATTTCGAACGCAAACGATGCCTTCATCCCTTTCATGGCGACAAAGTCGCATCCGCCGAGGACCACGAGCGCGCTGAACACGCACGCCGCCGCAAAGCGGCTGTCGGCCGAGTCGTGCCAGTCGAGGATGCGAGCGTCGGCGCCCACGCAAACGCGGTCGATGATCGAAGCGTACAGGTCTTGCGTGTGCACACACAAGAAATGCCGGTCTTGCTTGACGCTTGCTCGTTCGGGCAGTACGACGTAAGAGCACGCCCCTTTGCGCAGCGACGCTCCAAGGCGGGCAAACGTCAAGAACCCAATCAGGAGGCTGTCCGTGTCGATCGTGTGCGTGCAGTGGCAGCGTATCGACTCGACGATTTGCCGCGTTGTCGGGTCGGCAAACTCCGTCGTGTAAAGCACGGTCGTCTCCAGCGCGGCGAGCTTGAGGTCACCCTCTCCAAACACACTCTCCCTCGGCATCAGCGCGGTTGCCAAGAAGATCTCGTTCGTTAACTGCGACGGAACACGCTCGTCGCGCGCGTAATCGCACGTCGACGGTATGCCGTCAAAGAGAAGAAAACTAGGCCCAAACCCGTCTGCTTCCCACCGCGCCGCCGTCTCCCGAAGCTGGTAAAACACCCGGTGCATCACGACGTCAAAGACGCGCGACCGCGTGCTCCTCTCAAGCACCAAATGGTGCAGGTCGCTGCAGTACGCCAAGTCCTGCTCGGAAAAGTCGCCAGCGTCCAGCAATTGCTGCACGTCATCAGGAATTGCCTTCTCGGGTCGGTTGCTGGACGCCGTCTTTCGCGCGTCGTCGCGCCGTTGCTGTTCGGCCGCCTTGGCTCGCGGGATGCGCTTCGGCTCGTCAAACACGACGACGAGGAAGGCGCACGTCGCCATCACCGTTTTGAATTCGTTTGTCAAAAAAGATACGTAGTCGTCGAGCGTACAGCACGTTTGAGGGATCGCCATCATCGCGACGTTGCCGTCAATGCCGCAGCTCATCTCCGTCCGCTCGAGCTCATTCTGCACCCGCAAACCGCCGAGGTGGTTCATCTTCAGAACGCAGTGCGAGAAGTGCTGCTTCAGGGTCGACTTAAACCCATGTTTAGGATCACTGGCAAGTCCCATTTCCCCTTATGTAGATATAGTGTACCCGTTGGTTAGCAGAAACATTCCACATACAGTCAGACGCAACGCGTGATGAAAAAGTAAAATTTGTACATTTTTTCCACACGCGAACGAGGACACGCGACGGGAACCCACCGCGTGCATCAGAAAAGCATCACCCACGCGCGCGCAATGAACGAGGTCGCAATCGAAGAGAACTTGGTCGTGCTGACCTCGAGCGACGCGACTATCAAGACTGCCGTTACGGCCTGTGCCGCGGAGGAGAACAACATTGCGTGTGTACTGACGACTCGTGCGCCGCCAGGTGATGATGGCCGGCGCCGTGTCATGTGGCGCGTGGTGATCTCAAATACTCGGAGCAAGCAGATGATTGACATGTGCAGCGGCACCGCGTTAGAAGGCGACGTCAACATCCCCCTTAGCATGGACATGCGCGACAAAGTGCTCGCCGTCGCGTTTGGACACCGAATAAAGCTCTTCAAGATCCACCAAGTGTACAGCAGGGAGCGCAGCGTCAAGATCAGCTTCAGCAAGATTCGCACAGTCAACCTGAGCACGAAGACGTCGTCGGCCGTCAAGGCGTCGTTTGTCCGCTTCGTGTCGTCGCCGACGGATACGCGAACGTTGAGCACGATTGTCGGCATGGAAGTGGACGGCGTCAGCCGCGCCGTTTATGGGTTCCGAGGCCTTCTCAGCGAGGCAAACAACCAGTCGTTTGTCGCGTTGTCAAAGCCGATGGACAACGTCGTTGCATTAGGAGCAAGCGCCGGAGCGGCCGCCTATGTTCTTGCGTCATACCGAGTTCGCATCATTGTCGTGGATTCCAAGATGGGTGAATCGGGGCTTACACAGGACGACCCTTCCGATTACGACGAAGAAGTGGCGCAGTTGACCAAGCGCGCACGCCAGCAGCCTTACGAGCTCTGTGAACACGCTCTCGTTCGCCCGTCCGCCGCAGATTTTGTGGCTCGCGTGGTGGGCGTCAGCAAGACCGTTGTGGCCATAGGGTATACAGCCCTGCGCACGCCCAACATTGGCTTCCTGCAGATTTACGCCCACTCCCACACCCAGTTTGTCCTAAAGACAGTGCACGACTTGCTTGCCGGCGTCCCGACGGCGCTCGGATGCTCCGTGGACGGAGTTGTCGTTGCGACACAGGCACGCGACCCGACGGGCATGACACACCGACTGTTTGCAATTGAAGGCGTATCGGGGGTAGAAGAGCAAGAGAAAGAACCAATCGCGTACATTGTCGACGACGACGGCACCTACTCCATTACCAACGAACGGATGCGAATTGGTACACACGAATCGGTGTACGCAACCCTGGTGAAGACATCTGATGTGTGGAAAGTCTGCGTCGCGCGGATGAAACATTGACGTTTTATTTACAGTACTCATGCACACTCATGCACTCTAGATTTAGCTGCGTCGACGCTTCGGATGCAGCGTCGTCCGCGCAGTCGTCCGCGCAGTCCACCGGGTCCGGCGACGGAGTGGGCACGAGGCGCGGCGGGCTCGCTTCTTCCTCTCCGTCCCGCACGTCCTGCGCAAGCGGCAACCCAAGCGCCGGGTCGGACCGATAGATTGGCGACCCGATGTCGACCAAGCACTGTTTCCACCAGGGCGTCGCGCGTTTGCGCCGTTTCAAATCGGATTGCGACGCTTCGTTATCGTTTGCAACAAGATCCGACGTGGCCGCGGAAACGCTCCACGACATGGATGGACGCGGAAGAGGCGCATAGGTTGGCGGAGAGACGCGGTCTGGAGCCATCCGAACCGCATTGTCCGCCGGATCCTCGCGCTCCCCGGTCCAATTCAGGTCTCTGTCGACCAGCATCCAATCCACTGTCCCTGGGTGAATCACTTCACGCGACCCATCGTCGTGTTCCCTCAGCAAGGGCCTCGGCGCGTCATCCAATGGCGTCTCGAGAGATCGATCGGCGCGGTGCAGCTCGGACGAGCTTGCAATAACACACACAATTCCATCCATGCAACCGTACTCAAACTGCATGTCGTCAAATGACATGAAACGATTTTGGATGGCGTCCAAATCGTTTCTCGCATACTTTAGCGTGTCGTCGAGGTGCGCATGCACTGGCTGTGCAGGGTCAATGTCCCGATCGGCGTCGTCGCGCACATGCTCCGGCTTGCCGTTGTTGAACAGACTCTTTTCCAAAAACGAAAGATGTTCTTTCGCGCTGCTCAAGTCGCCGCACGCTTTTCGCGTCTCGTCCAATACGTCCATTCGCGGAATGTGCTCAAAGCTCCGTCCCTCGACAAAGTCCACCGCACTCGTCGAGGCGTTCGACGTCGAGCTGGGCTGAGCGTCCCATTCCGCGCACGCCAACATGCTCTCTCCGACTGGAACTGCCTCGAGAAGCAACGGATGGATACCGCGCTTTGACCTTGCTTTGCGCACATTGGGCGTGACAATGCATCTCGTGCTGACACACTCGATCCCGTCCAACAGCATGGTGTCAGAGCACACCTTCGTCTCGCGTCGTGCGGCCTGGAGTTGCCGGTGCTGCCACATGCTAATGCGTGGCCTCTTGCGCGCCGCTCCTTGGACGCGCAACTGCGTGCGCGCCATCAGCGACGCGATCTGTCTCTTGCTCGCCCTCCGGACCTTTCGAATGGCCTTCATCTGCAGCTCCATTGTCGTTCCGTACTCGATGCCGTCCACCAGCACGTACTTCCGGTCCTTTGACAATGCATACGGATTTCTGCGCGTCGCAAACTCGGTAGAGTCCAGGTCGCTGACAACGTTCTCCGTCTTCGCGACCAAGCTACAGCTTCGATCATGCGTCTCGACAAAGAGCGTTCCAAAGGCAGGCCGGCGGCTCCTCGAGCTCGACATGAACACGTGGCAGAGATCGCTGTTGCACGGGGTTTCGAAGCACGACGCTTTCACGGCAGATGGGATGCATTTAATACGCTTACGTTTCGAAGAAGAAAAAGAAGACGAGTACGGTGCCTGGCCGCGTCCAAATCGAGGCATGACCAGCTCTCTGGGGTCGTTATCTTCGGAATTGTCTTTCACAGTCTCGTTTTTCGCGGGGTCGGAATTGCTTGCCATCGGAAACGCCTTGTCCGTGCCCGAGGACCAGCTCACGTTTGCGCTCATCCTGTCGTCGGTGCTACTGAGTGGCCTTCCCTTTGCGGTCTCGAAGCTAACAGACACGTCTGAGGCCGGCTCGGCGCTAAACGGCCAGTTCGTCGGATTGGTGTCCTTTTTGTCGAGGTTGCTGACAATCGTGACACGTATTGCCGGAAGCGTATTGGTTAATGTGCTGGCGTCGCAAAGCCGGGTTGCGGATATGAGCCAATCGATTCGTATCGTCACACTGCTCTCCGTATCAAGCTTTTTTCTATTTTTGGAAGCGCTGGTGGGCACGGAGTAGATGTTTAGTTTTTATAACCATACAAATTTCTATGCATATCCCCCCTCTTTGCCCATTTTCCTGAGCGGCCAATCGCGTGCAGAAAAAAAATTAGAACGTAACAGACACTGCCTTGATTCTCGGGCGCTTGGCCGGCGCGGACGCTGGCGTTGACTTCGTGGCCTTTGCCCTCTTTGCGGGCTTGTGAGCGACCGTTGAGACGCCGTGCGCCTTCTTGGGCGGGGCCAGTCGTCCGTCTTCGAGCGCAAACCCGCACTGGTCCACGAGGCGGCTCGTGGTCTTCCAATGAAAGCCGAGCTCGCTCTTCTCATCCGTCTCGTCATGCTCCGTCAAAAACTCATTGGAAAGGCGCTCTTTGTCTTCGTGGAGCATCCGGATGCTCTCGTCGATTGAATGTTTGGCGTAGAGATGCGTGGCCTTTACTGGGAAGATCTGGCCGATGCGCAAGATCCTGCTCGATGTCTGCACAACGGCGGCCGGTGTGAAAGGAATGGGTCCAAAAAACACGACGTCCGTGCAGTAGAAGCGCGATGCAGATCCGACTGGTGGCACGAGGTGGAGGCCGTCGCCGGCGCAGAGAATGGAAAGGAATAGGACAGTGCATGCGTCGCTGTCGAGAAACTTTTGAATCGTCCGTTCGCGAGAGACGCGAGACATGCCACCGCAGAGCAACAGAGTGGCCCCGTCGTAACCCTTGTGCCGGAAGTACGCCTGCGTGATTCGGAGAGGCGCCACCTGCATCGACGCAACGATCGTCTTGTGTCTAGGCAATTTTTCACTTGTCTCCGACTGCATTCTCTGTACCAGCTCAAACGCATGCCAAAGCGCAGCAGAGTCGAGTTGTGTCATGTCGAGCTCCACGCCGTCGCCGATGTTGTCCTCGCTGATCGCCGCAGCGGGCTTGTCGGTCGGCTTGTCGGAAGCCAAACTCTTGTCCTTACTTGGCTTGTTCTTTGCGTCGTGCCTGCGTTCTTTCGAGATGAGGTCCTCGAGAGCGCTGAGCGTCGTTGTTTTGATCTGCTTGGTGACGCCGTACGTTTTGAAGAACGCGTGTGCGCCAAGCTTGGCCAGCTCGGGAAGGACGCAAATTTGCTGCAGTCGGGAGAGCGCAAAGGTCAGCTTGCCGTCCGTGGCTCGTCCGAGGCTTGCGGTCATGGCGTCCTTGAGGAGCCCATTGTAGAAGGAGACGTACTCGCCCCGCAAATCCAGCTCAAACACCACCTTTGTGACGCTCAGTTCTGGAAGCCCGAGCAGCGATTGCGCCGCGATGCTACACTTGGCCGTCTTCAGGGCGTTCAATGCGTGCCGAGAGACGACGCTCGTCTTTCCGTCGACCAAGTAAAAGTCTCGATCGCCAAAGTCGCCGCCGGACCCTAACACCGTGCACAACGAACTCAAGTCAGCGGCCCTGTTTGTGATTGGCGTGGCAGAGAGGCCGATGCGCCGGTGCGCCAACTGCGAGAGCGCGCGGTGCGACGCCGACACGGCACTGGACACCGAGGCCATCTTGTGCACCTCGTCGATGATCAAGAGAGCGATGTTAACTCCAAAGACACGCGCCTGTTCGTGCATCGTGGCGCCAGCTCTTGTGACAAGGAAGCGAGACACGATAACCACCTGCGCCTTCTTCGTGTGCTCTGTAATGTCCGCCCCCTTTGTGACCATGTGAATCTCCGTGGACGGAATGGCCAGCCAAGCCTCAACGGTACGCTTCCATTGAGCTAAAAGGATGGGCGGCGCCGAGATGACGCAGCGTGCGGGTCTTTTTCTCTCTGTCTTGTTCAAGAGCTGCAGCAGCGCGAAAGTTGCGAGAGCGGTCGTTGTCTTTCCAAGGCCGGGCGCGTGCAGCAGCAATGCAAAGGATTCCGACTGTATTGGGGGCGTCGTGGCTTGAATCGCAAATGCGGCAGCGTCGCGCTGGTGTTGGAAGAGGGACAGTTTTGTCGCGTCTTTGATTCCGCCCGACGTCTCATGCAAAAACCCTTCGCTCTTGAGCAGATCTTCCATGCCACTTAGGTCCATTTTGGAAACCCGTGTTTGTGTGGTTTGGGGTGGGGGGCCCGGGTACTGCTCGGCGCAAGGCCGGTGGAGAAAAAAAGTAGGATATTTAAAGATAAAAACGACCGCCCTATTTTTTGCACTGAGGGTGTCAGAAAAAAATGTCATCCGACGCAGAACAACTGTCCTTGGTGATTGGCGAGACGGAGCTCGGTGTCCCAGAGCGTACTTTTTTGAGTGTTCTGAAAGGGGAACGGAGGTGCCCTTGCTTCCCGTGTGCTCGTCCTGTCTTTTATCTTCAGATTACTGCGTTCCTTGTTGCGTTGACGTCATTTTCTTTGAACATTTTGAGTCTTTTGGGAGTACGCATCGGCGCGGTGAAGACGGTTGACGTGGTGCTAAATGGCACACGTATCGAGTGTCTCGTGGACGCAAATTCCCCCATGTCGTAGTTGATGTCAAAAGATGGACGCCAATGCGTCGACGACCGCCTCTGGTCTCACCCGTATCGCGTGCTCGATTGCGTCCCTCACGGAACTCCGCAATACCGACGATGCGCTCGACGTGCCAGCAAATTCTTGCTCCTCAGCTTCGAGATGCGCCATGTAGTCATCGCCGGTCTTCTTTCTCTTCTTCTTCTTCTTTGTCGACCGCGCCTCGTCGTCGCTGTCTGCGGCACCTTGAGCTTTCCGCTTGAGACTCTCGACCTTTAAAAAGGGCACCTGAAACTCCTTAAAGCATAGCTCCCTGAACGAAAACGACCCGTTGAGAGACGGCCGCGTCTGCAGGAATGGCGCGAAACGCTGCCGCCTCTTTTCGGACCACACGTCCGAGACAGCGAGCTGTTGAAATTCGGCGCCCAAGCCTGCTGCTGCATTCTTGGAGATCACTCTGTACACGTCGTTGTCGTTGCACTTGCCAGTGTCGTCTAGAAAAGAGCACCTGCACATGTAAAGTGTTAGGATTTCTGGCACAAACTCTGCTTCGCCCTTGGCCTTTTCCTCTTTGGACGTGCGGGGGTTTTTGCACGAGGCGACCTGCACAACCGTCAGCATATTCGGCGAGAGGCCACCCACGTCATTCTCCAGACGTTTCCAAGCAGAGCAAGACCGAGATCTGAACACCTCCGCCGCGTGAGCGGGGCTGTCAAAACGAATCGCCAGCTTGCCCTTCCAAACGATGTATGCTGAGGGGATGCGAAACAGCCTCCCCTCTGAGAGGCAGACGATACTACCATCATCCGTTGGCCTGCTCTCGAACGCCGGCAGCTGGGAGTTGCGCGCTAGCACTTTCTTTGGCGTCTTCTCCTGCGCCTGCGTAAACTTGAGCCGCCGCTCGCGCTCTCCGTCGTCGTCGTCGCTGTCGTCGTCGTTGACGGATGGGCGTGTGTTTGCGTTTGACAAAGCATCCTTGTCCTCGTCGTCTTCGTCGGCGGCTGGGTGTAGCGGCGACGGGGGAGAAGGTTTTGCCTTTGGCGTCGTGGTTTTCTCCTTTTGCTGCTTGGGCTGCTTGGTCTTGGACGACTTTTTCGGAGGCGGGGCGGGCGGTTCGTCGTCGTCGTCATCTTCTTCCCCAGAGCTCGACTCGTCTTGAGGCGTGGCTGGCCTGGGAGGAGCCGGCGTCGGGGGCGGCGCAGGGGCTGGCGCAGGGACCGGCGCAGGGGCCGGCGCAGGGGGCGGCGCAGG
>Ga0187217_1000912_pt1 | contig 12192 bp, 5 predicted proteins | sample 15SPOviralmetaG_FD_130165 | JGI IMG/M metagenome (GOLD analysis project Ga0187217, IMG submission 130165) | Marine viral communities from the oligotrophic San Pedro Time Series (SPOT) site, San Pedro Channel, CA, USA - 15 SPOT_SRF_2010-09-15... | ecosystem: Environmental > Aquatic > Marine >... | reverse complement strand
TTTGAGATTGCGTCATTCAGTGACTATCTCAAAGACAAGACTCCATTGACGATTGAGCCAGTGTTTGTACCTGCTAAGTTCCTATTCATTGATACTGTAGTAGACATTGTAATGGATCCTAACTTGACTACTAAGTCTGCATCACAGATACGAAGCGAAGTTACGAATGCTCTTACAGCTTACTCTTCAACGAACCTCAATGACTTTAATAAGACACTACGTCAGTCTCGTTTGGCAGCGGCATTGGATTCTGTAGATAATTCGATTATCTCTTCAAGTATATTTGCTTCACCTATTATTCAATTCGTACCAGTTGTAGGTACAATACAGAACCCCGCTTTCTCATATGAGACAGCACTCGTACAGCCATATGCGTATGATGCTACAACAGGTCTAGACGGATTTACACCAGCTGTACGTACTAGTAAGCTGACAATCGAAGGCACACTTGTGACACTACAAGACGATGGTGCTGGTAAGATGATGGCTGTGACTGCTTCTACTGCCACTACGTCTGTATTCAAGCGTAGTATTGGTACAATTAACTATAGCACAGGTGCGATTAAGTTGTCAAATCTTATTGTAGATAGTTACGAAGGCGGTGCAATTAAGTTCATTGCTAACTCAGTAGCGAAAGATGTGAAAGCACCTAAAGATCGTATCATTACAATACGTGGTGAAGACATCACTGTTAACGTAACATCATTGACGGAATAAAGAATGTTAAACGTAAGAGACCATATATCACCTACGATAGCTGAACAGTTTCCAGCACTCTATAGAGAAGAGGGTGATTTTCTAGTACAGTTTGTTGAGTCGTACTACGAGTTCAACGAAGAGCGAATGGATAGAAATATTCCTAAGCTTCGTGACATTGATACTACTCTTGCGTCTTTTCTTATCTTCTTTAAGAAGAAGTATCTACAATCATTACCACTTGACACTGCTGTTGATACACGATTCATTATAAAACATATTCAAGACTTATACAAGCGTAAGGGCTCTGAAGAAAGTTTACGACTATTGTTCCGTATGTTCTTTAACGAAGATATCGAAGTCTTTTATCCCTCTACTGCTATACTCAAGCCTTCTGACTCTATATGGGGTGGGGCTGTTTATCTCGAACTGAAGCCTGTCAACTCTGTTGATGGATACCCTATTCAGCGTGGTGACAAACTCACAGGCGATGTATCAGGTGCTTCTGCATTCGTAGATGATATTATCTTTGTAAACTTCTCGGGTGCATTGACTCCTATTACGTATCTCTCACAGCTTGTAGGTACATTCATTGCAGATGATAGTATAACAGTGACACGTCTTGGAGTCTCATCAAACTATGGTAAGCTTGTATCTGGTTCTATCTCTGATGTTATCGTAAATAAAAATAACCGTACATCTGGTCAGAATGTTGGCGACATTGTTACGTTAGTATCTGCCCAACAAGGTACGAGTGCTACAGGACGAGTCGAATCTATTTCAACGACCACTACTGGTAAGATTGATTTCGAACTAGTGGATGGCGGCTTCGGGTATACAGCAGACGCAGGATCTTCTCAGTCGAATGATGTCTTGATATCGAATCAAGTATTGATCTTGCAAACTGATCTGTCTTCAACGATAAACATAGGTGATCATCTTGTGGCGGAAGCTGGCGCAACGTACACAATTAATCCACTCACGGGTGCTATTGGATCTGGTACAGGTACAGTAAGTGGCGGCGGAAGAGTCGTTGCATACAATCATCCTCTACTTTATCTTAAAACTAATTTACAAGACACTACTCCTGGTATTACTCCTAATACAAAAGCAGAGTTTCTGACATACGTGTACGATCAACTAGTGCTTGCGACTCAAGGTAGTGCTGATATTAATCCTAAGATGCTTGCTATATTCAATAGAGACACAGAGGGATTATCTACTAACTATAGACTAGGTGATATATCTAATTCTGGTTTCAACTTTGTTACTAGCTTATACATCAATAGTGAAGATGCCGCACTCTTTCTTACCTATAAGAATGGTGGTAGTTTAACAACTGCACAGACTAACTGGATTGAAGATCGATTACTACCTGCTTTATATGCTGGTGGATTTGGATTTAAATTCGATGTTCTACCTCAGAGCGAATATGTTGATATCACAATTGGATCTAATACCTCTGTTCGTATATCTACTATCTCTGTCTTAAATGAATCAGCTACCTTCGACATTAGAGATGTTGACAATGCTATTCCTAATCAAGAGTTGATTAATAACAAAGAGACAGTAAGTATCATCACTGACTTTATTGGTGACTTTGCTGATAAGCCTCTTGCTGTTATTATTAATGCAAGTGCTATGGTTAATCCAGGCATCTATGAGATTGAGACTACTGGTACTACAACATACTCTGATGCATCCTCGCAAGCAATCGGTACGAGATTCATTGCTTCTGGTCCTGCTTCAGGTAATGGTACTGTAGTTGACGTTGTTGCGACTAACTATGGCATGAGTGGTACACTTGTATCTCAAGGCTTTAATGCAGAAACTATAAACACTAAGTTCAAAGATGCATTTGAAGCGAAAGAGATTACGATTGGATCCATATACGATATTAGACCTACTAGTTCTGGCACAGACTTTGTGAATGATGTGTTCAATGAAGTCGAGCATGTTGACGTAGCAAGGTTCGATAAGCGAGATGCAATTGTCACATTCGATAACCCAAGCTTCTTATTACAAGTAGGTGATATTGTTACGCAAGCAGTACAAATCGAAGACCCTACGTTTGCAACAAACGCTACTGTTCCATATACAGTGAAAGGAAGATTTCTGAAGAGGGAAGGTAACGACTTCTACTTCCGTCAGTTATCTTTCTATGACTTTGACACAGCATTTCAGATAAATATTAAGAACAACTTGTATGATATTACAAACGTTAGACCTGATCCTGATTCATTACCTATGGGTAAGAATGCTCAGATATCTGGTATTGCTAGTTATCAGCAAGGACAAATTGAAACAGTGAGTGTATTGAATACTGGTTATAGATATACTGATCAAGAAAATGTAGATGTTAAGAATACAGCAGGTAACATAGTTGCAACTGCTAAACTAAGAACACAAGGACCTGGTAATACAGAAGGTAAGTGGAAGTCTAGTACATCTTTCTTAAGTGATAAGACTAAGGCTCTACATGATAATAATTATTACCAAGAGTACTCATATGACATATCTACAATTATTGACCCAGATAAATACAATACGTTAATTAAAGATACAGTAGGTGTTGCAGGCACAAAAGTCTTCAGTTCCCCTCTCATAAATACTAATAGCAATATAAATTCTACACTCGATGTTGAGTTTCAAGTCTGGAACCTAAGCAACGAGAACTATGTTACAGAGGGATCGGAAACTATGATGACAGAAGGTGGATCATCAGAAGCACTTGTAGCAGAAGTAATTGGACTTGACACAACAGCATCCAATGCTGTAACAACATCGATAGGAACTTAAGGTAATATAATGGCAAAGATCATTACAGAAAATTTTAAAGTAGAGACTACGAAAGAAATGTTCTCTACTTTTACGAGTCAGAACGAAACGATTTCTTCGAACTTCTTGACTGGACTTGACACGTATGTTGCTAACACAGCAGGCGTAACTTTATCTAATACTCAGAGAGAAGAGATTCAAGATATCGTAGAAGGTCAACTTGCTACAAATATTCCTGTGTCATCATACTACATCGTCGGATCAAGCATTGATAATCCAGTCACTATTACTAATACACAATATCAGAAGAGAGAGTTTCAGCGAAGAGTTATCTTCGGTAATAAAGTCACAGATGAAAACATTCGATATATGTTTCATAAGAACGCTTGGTCTTCTGGCACGATCTATGATGACTTCGATGACATTCAAGACCTCTCTACAGTAAATAGTATTGTAACTGTTGCGAACAGTGAAGGCGACTATGAAGTATTTAAATGTCTTGAGAATAATGGTGGATCAGCATCTACGTCAACACCTACATTTACTGGAGTCGATCCAACTTCATATGAACAAATCTTTGCTGGCGATGGCTATGTGTGGAAATATCTTTTCACTGTAGCGGCTGCAGACGATATTGTTTTTGGAACTAACGACAGTTTACCTCTTCCTTATCCATCATACGGAAATGCAAATGTGATATCATCTGCTAAAGAAGATATATCTCAGATCATTATTGAGGACACTGAAGTAAATCTGTTCAATAACTTTAGGTTTGGTCCTGCTACGAGCATAACAAACGCAAGTGATGTTTCCTTTCAAGACATTATACAGTCTGCTACATCTGCAACTGTTGCTGACATTACAGTAAGAGCAACGCCAAAATCTGGATTCACATTATACAGTGGTAATGATTCATATAAAAATATGTATCTTCTTCAGACTAGTAGCAACGGAGCTATGACTGTATACGATATTCTAAGTAGTTCTACTCCGGCAGGAGCTGACCTAGACATTACACTAAGAATCAATAGCAGTGATGGAAACTCACCTGACTTATTTAAGAATGATTCATTTCAGATTGTTCCTAAGATTGAAGTGACTCAGAGTACAAGCACTGGCTCACCTTGTATTGCTTATGGTATTATAGATCAGTTTGGAACATTAAAGAGAGTAGCGTTTAAGAATAAAGGCAGTGAATATAAATTTGCCACAGCCAAAATCGCATTACCTTTATCATTAGTAGAGAACTATACTTCTACTCAAGCCGCATCTTTGAGATGTATAATTTCTCCTAAGGGTGGACACGGCTCTGATATGATTAACGAGTTAGCTATGAGTAGACTATCAGTCATCACTAACTTCTCGGGTGAAGACGTTGCTATTCCTGATTCGAATAGTTATACTAAGGTTGGTCTAATAAAGAATCCTACTTTCACTGATTCTACTTTCCCAACACAGTTTGATAATAGAACTTCTATTGTTATATCAGGCAATCACACTGCAACTGCATTAGCCGGATATTATGTTCAACAGACAGTTGCATTAGATAGTGTTAATAGTGAAACTATCACAGCAAGAATTCATGAGAGCGTATTTTCTGGAGGCAACACGACAATCTATCTTGTAGATTATTATGGAGACTTTAAGAACACCTTTCAGACTGGCGTTATATCAATTAAAGCTAACTTGTCTACGACAACAGCTAGTACATTGAATATAAATAATGCTAGTACAGACGTTACGTATGGCAAATATTCTCCTTATAGCGGAGAAGTTCTACACTTCGTAGACTTCGATCCTATTCAGAGACAAGCAACACGTAAAGAAAAAATTAAATTTATTTTCGATTTCTAGGAAAAGAGTATAATACATGGGCATTAACACAGACTTAAACGTTGATCCGTACTATGACGATTTTAGTGAAGCTAAACAGTTTAACCGTATTCTGTTTAAGCCCGCAAAGGCCGTACAAGCACGTGAGTTAACACAACTTCAAACTATTCTTCAGAAGCAAGTTGAGCGATTTGGCTCGAATGTTTATAAAGAAGGTACTATCATTAGTGGTATCAATATCACTTCACGTCCAGATTTGTTCTACGTGAAACTGAATGATGAAGCTGGATTTACAGATCCATCTGTGTACAATCAAACTGAGGCTTTGACTTATACTGTCACTGGTAGAACAACTGGACTAGTCGCAGAAGTGGTTCAAGGACAGAATGGTTTCCAAACTCAAGACCCAGACCTTAAAACTTTCTTCATCAGCTATGTTGGCTTTGATGATGCAACCGTTGCAGATGCTAGTGCTTCTGATGTTAAAGAGTTTGCACAAGGCGAAGTATTAGATGTTAAAGATGGTACTGGCACTATTGTCGAGTCCGTAACTGTAGCTACCGTAGCCGCCCATGCTGGTAGATCGTTCGGTGTTTCTTGTCAAGAAGGTGTTATCTATCAGAAAGGTCACTTCATTTTCGTTGATGACCAATTCGTCATCGTATCAAAGTATTCAAATATTCCTGGAGCATCTTCAGTAGGTTTCACTATCGCTGAAAACTTAATTACCTCTAGTCAAGATACAACTCTACTTGATAACGCCGCAGGCTTCAATAATGAAAACGCACCAGGCGCTGATAGACTTCAGTTAGTACCTCAACTCGTATCTTACACTACAGCGACAGAGCCCGAAGAATTCTTTGCTCTTGTTCGTTATGTTGGTGGTGAAGCAGTACGTATTCGTGATAGAACTGAATTCAACGTAGTGGGTGATGAACTCGCACGTAGAACTTACGATGAGTCTGGTAACTATGTAACGAACGGTCTTAAAGTAACGCTTGAGCAAGACGGCACTGACTCTTATGCAGTTGTAGATCCTGGTAAAGCATACGTGTTTGGACGTGAAGTGATTAATCCTTCTGCTAGAAAACTACTGATCGATCCTACTACAGACATTCAAACAAAAGATGGACAGTATACAGGAGTGTCTTACGGACAGTACTTCACATATACTCATGCTCAGAATGGAGTACTTGACGATTTTGCTTTCGATGGCACAACATACAACTTAAAGAATGGTAGCAATACGATAATCGGAACATGCTCTATTTCTAATATTACTCCTGGTAAAATATTCGTATACAACGTTATAAAAAATAGTGGTCAAGCTAATACAGCTATTGCTAAAATATCTAATACTCCTATAATTAATAGCGGTCAACTTTACGGTGCTAACAGTGGCGGTAAATTGTTTGATGCTGGTAAGAACAGTATGAGTAGCATTACTGGTACCTCATACGTTAGACGAATGCGAACAGCAGTTACAGGAAGTTCTCCTATAACTATCTCAGCTACATCAGATTTTAAACCCGTAGACAATAGTTCAGTATTTGCAGTTGACGTTTCAAATAACATATGTGTTTGCTCAAGCGAATATGTAAACACAGATGATCTTTCAATTACCATAACAGACAATGGTGCTGGCATAGACTTCGTTTATTATGACGCAGTTATCACATCTACTCAAGAAGATGGCATGCAAGAGTTAGATGTTTATGTCAACACAACATACAATCATGCTGGTTTTGGCGGTGCATCTGCGAACAAAGCATCTCTAGGTATACCTAATGCCATACAGCTACTTGAAGTCATAGACGGACAATCTACTCCTCAAGATGTTACTGGTAAATTTAGACTAGTCAATAATCAGAAAGATCATTTCTATGATCACTCTTTCATCACACTGAAAGCTGGAGAAACTTTAGTCAACAATGTGCTTAGAGTTAAAGTAAAAGTTCTAAGGCGACAGTCTACTCAAGGAAGTGGATACTTAACAGTAAACAGTTATAGCGGATTAACAAATCCTAATCTGATAAAAAGTTATGTAGGTAAGGATGGAATCGAATACAACCTTTTCAATGCTTTTGATTTCAGACCTTACAAACAGCCTTTAGCCTCTTATGCATTAGGTACTTCAGGCGCATCAACAGTATCTTCTCTTACAGCAGGTATTGTTCCTGGCATATCTCCAGCAAACGAGAGTTCAATTGTTTCTAGTCAAGCATATTACATGTCGAGAGTAGATAGTATTGTCCTTGATGAGTTTGGAGATACAACGATATACAAAGGTGGTGAAGCAGAGAACCCAAGTATACCTTCTATTCCTGGACTATATGCTTTGAGTAATGTTTATGTTCCTGGTAATATAACAAGAATTACTGGCAACAACGCTATCAGAACTATAGACGTATCTAATAAAAATTATACGATGAAAGATATTTCTGGTATCGAACAAAAGGTTGATAGACTTACTGATCTTGTATCTTTAAGTTTACTTGAAACTCAAACCAAAACTCTTTTCGTCCCAGATGGAAATGGTCTAGATAGATTCAAGAATGGTATTCTAGTCGATTCGTTTAAGACTCTAGCTATAGGAGACGTTGCTGATCCAGAATTTGGTGCGGCTATCGATAAGTCAAGAACAGTTGGAACACCAGCCGTCACTCAGTTTCCAATCGACTTAAAAGTTGATTCGAGTACAGGCGCAAATGTTTATCAAGATGTGGTAACTCTTGCTGACACGGGAACACGTGTCTCAGTTATTCAACAGCCTTATGCAACTAACTTTAGAAATTGCGTATCTAACTTTTATAACTATCAGGGAAAATCTTCGATCTCTCCTCCGTTTGATGCGGGCTACGATGTTATTCAAAACCCTGCAGTTAACTTAGAGATTGATATCGCAACTCCTCTATTAGATTTAGTTGACAGTCTTCAAGAATTTATTCCTCTTACAAGAGAGCAAGTAAACTCTATTACTGGCGCCGTTGTGCAGAATGGAAATCAATTCAGTCAGACTACAACAACTACAACAACTACTGATAGTCTTGTAGTGGGAGATAATAACGTCACTACTAGTAGTGTAGGAAATTTTGTGACAGATGTTACGATGTCTCCTTACATTCAATCAAGAGAAGTAAGAATTCTTGTTACCGGTCTAAGACCTAACACAAGACATTATTTCTTCTTAGATGGAACGTCTATTGACGCACACGTTTATCCTGGTCAAGTCAATCCTACTACTGTAGGATCAAATACGGAATACAATGTAGAAGACGTTGAAGTTAAAGGAACATTAGCTGCCTCAGTGAGAACTGATAGCGAAGGAACTATTGCTGCCGTGTTTGCTATCCCAGAAGCAACATTCTTCGTGGGAGAAAGATCGATTGAAATTGCAGACGTTTCCCAATACTCAAGTCTAGATAGCGGTAAGACCTCTTATAGTAAAGCAATCTATAGAGCATATAACTTCGAAGTAAGTAAATCTGACTTAACTCAGACTACTCGAACTCCTACATTTGATGTAGAGCGAAGTGTTGTAAGCAGAGCGTTTACTAGACAGTGGAGATCAGATCCTATTGCTCAGACATTTATTGTAAGACCTGCTCAAGCAGTGGGCGCAAGCATGTCAATGATTAGTAGTGTTGATGTCTTCTTTAGACGTAAATCATCAAGTGTTGGTGTTACACTAGAGTTGAGAGAAGTTGTTAATGGCTATCCCTCACAAGGAACATTACCTTTCGCTAGAAAACATCTTCGTTCTAATCAAGTTAGAATTTCGAATGACGGAACTGCGGCAACTGTATTTGAGTTTAAAAATCCAGTTAAACTGAATGTTAATAAAGAGTATTGCTTTGTGGTTATTCCGGATGCGAACTCTCCAGACTTCTTGCTTTATACATCAAAGGTTGGTGGATCTGACTTAGCAACAGGACAAGCAATCACTAACGATTGGGGTGACGGAGTTCTGTTTACATCTACTAACGATAGTGCTTGGAAATCTTATCAAGATGAAGACATTAAGTTTAATCTAAAGAGATACCAGCACCAAGCTACTGATGGACATGTTGACTTATCTCCTAATGATGTAGAGTTCTTTACTGTAAGTAATACTACGCTACAATTTAGAAATGATGAATTAGCGTATGTTAAGAAAGCGACATCTTATGGTTGTGGAATTAATGATAGAACTATGACTATTACTGGAGGAAGTGCTTTCGCTGTAGGCGATTATGTTCTCATCGAAGATAACGGTAATAAGTTCTTATCAGAAATCGTTGCGGCTAATGATAGTGCTTCGTCATTAACATTACGTACTCCTTATGACTCGCCAACAAGCACTACGGCAACAGCAAGTTTGGTTGTAGCTGGTAGAATTTCGTACTTCAATAAGAGAAAAGGCGATAGAGTATTCTTGAAAGAGAGTTCTGCTAGAGCAACTAACTTCTTTGTTGCGGCCGAAGTGTTAACAGGATATAGAACGGGTGCAACCACAACTATATCATCTATTGACAATGAGCCAATCTCATACTTTCAGCCTCAGATATTTACAGCTAACTCTATAAATACCTCAACTGATCTAACTCTATATAATGGATCTACTATCGATAAGAGTATTCCAGCAAACGGAAACGTTTACAACACGAATGCACTTAAGATTATTAATAGTATGTCTAATATTGTTAACCCAAGTCTCAATGCATCAAATGATTTTAAAATTAGAGTTGCAATGAGTAACAAAGGATATCAATCTGCTACTCCTATTGTTGATCCAGATTTATCAATACTTAACGTGTACAAGTATAAGATTTCAGACTCAAGTGCATCAACGTCAAGTTGGGTGACTAGAAAAGTAGTCTTACAAGAACAGCTAGATGCTACAGGACTTAGGGTATATCTAAGTGCATTCAGACCAGCTGGTACATACGTAGATGTTTATGCGAGATTCACTTATCCTGAAGATGTCGAAACGACAAGTGCGTGGATAAAACTAGTTAATGCTAATGAGGGAATGTTCTCTAATGCAACAAACACTAGAGATTATAGAGAGTTCCAATATGATCTTTCAGATGAGACTAATGACTATAGTACTTTCCAACTTAAGTTTGAACTCAGACACGCTACTAGTGGAGAGTTAACTGCCAACGATCTGACTGTGGTACCTGGAGAGAATATCTTCCCACACATCTCAGACTATAGAGCGATTGCACTGACATGATAACTGAAGGATACATAAGAAAAGAAGTTGGCGTTGTTAACACTGATCTATCAGCTTTTAGATCAGCTAAGGCAAGAATTGAACAGACTAGAACAATTCAGTCTCTTGAGGCTCGACTAAATAATTTAGAATCAGTAGTAATGTCACTACAAAAAACATGCAAAGAGATAACCAATGAGTAGAAACTTATCACAGATTACTAACCAAAATACTTTCGGTGTCTGGAAGACTAGAACGAATGATATTATTAGTGTAATAGGTTCTGTTGTCACGATTGGTGATAGTGAAACTAATACAGGCAATATCGTTATCGATGGAAATGTTAGTGCAAGCGGCACTCTTTTCATTGATACTATTCAAGAGACTAGCGGCAATGGCAATAACTTAATCACAATCAATTCCGACTTAGGCGTTGAAGGTGATATTATAATGGATCAATCATCCGGTGCCACAACTCTAACATATTCTCTAGCTAATACTCCTACTTGGACAATTGGCACTTCTGCCGACCATACTACCCTTGACATAAAGAAAGGTACAACTTACTTACGTATCACTGATGGCGGCTCTCTAACAGGCGCTAACTTGACTATCGATGCTGACTTATTTCCAACGTCTGGAGATCCTATTGCCCTAGATACTACAGGTAATGCGGCAACAGCAACGGCTTGGGCATCCTCTCGCACAGTAACTTTTGCTACTGGTGATGTTACGGGTAACTTCTCTATTGATGGCTCGGCTGATGTTTCTGATGTTGAATTAATTGTAGCTGATAATAGTCACGCTCATACAATAGCTAATGTCACAGGCTTAAATACTGCCTTAACAGGTAAAGCCGATCTAACGGGAGCCGCATTTACTGGCGATGTTCAAATAGCAGAAGGTGAAAATATATATTTTGGCAATCAGAATTCTAATACAGATGGATATGCTGTTTTTAGATATGGCGACTTTGCAACTGGTAGTAGAATCTTTTCTATCGGACTCCAAGATGGATCAGTAAATGATGTCAACTCTATGATTATAAACTTAGACGGTAAGTCTATGTATATTAATAATGGTCTAGACTCTAAGCTATCTATTAATGGTACCAGTGGCTCACTAGTAACAGAAGGCGACATCACAGCATTTGGTAGCGTATCTGATCGAAATCGTAAAGAGAATATAGTTAAGATCGACAATGCTCTAGAGAAAGTGGCACAGATTTCTGGATATACGTTTAACTATATCGGCGATGGAACGCCTATGACTGGTGTTATTGCACAAGAGTTAGAAGAAGTTTTGCCTGAAGTGGTGTATGAAACAGAGTCGCCTGATGGCACACAAAGCAAAGCAGTTCGTCATGGTAATATCGTAGGTCTGCTAATCGAATCAATCAAAGAACTCAAGGCAGAGATAGACGAACTTAAGAAGGACAAGTAGATGGCTATCACGTCCGCAGATCCAGACAACGATCCTAATACACCCAGACCTTCAATTAGTTTTGGCAATGCTAGTGGCGGTGGATCTAGAAGTTTACGTACAGAGTTTCCAGCCGATACTGGTTCTTCTTCGTTAAGTGAATACTATCGTGGCGGTAGTGTCGTTCCAACATCGTCAGTTGTGGGAAGTGAAGTAGCGAGTGAATATGGTGTAGATTTTTTAATTGAATCTAGGTATTCAGCAGG
>Ga0187217_1000911_pt1 | contig 12206 bp, 18 predicted proteins | sample 15SPOviralmetaG_FD_130165 | JGI IMG/M metagenome (GOLD analysis project Ga0187217, IMG submission 130165) | Marine viral communities from the oligotrophic San Pedro Time Series (SPOT) site, San Pedro Channel, CA, USA - 15 SPOT_SRF_2010-09-15... | ecosystem: Environmental > Aquatic > Marine >... | reverse complement strand
TCCAAAAGATATGTCGCCGCTTCCACCTTTGTCATTGCCCGAGGCAACTCAATGAGATTCAAGTCCTCATTGTCTTTTAGTTTCTTAATACGAGAAACTAGATCATTTCCAAAACGTGCCTTACGCACACCCTTTGCAGTCGTCGATGTGCCGGCGACAGTAAATACTTGCGATGTCATTACGCCGCCTCCTTAATCCCGGAACAGTTCTTCAGAAAGTTCTCAAGAGGCATATCGACTTCCCAGTCTTGTATACCTTCGACAACGCAATAGTCACGGCGATCTGCACCGGGACCGTCAAGAACATTGGTGATACGAGCTTCTACCTCGATTTCCTCACCTGTTTTTAAATCCAACGTCTTGTATAAGAACGTGCTATTAAAAAGTGTTTCATAATATTCAGCGGTAGTCATTTCATTATCTAACATATCAATTTACTCCTAACTATATCTTATAATGGCATATTTTGGACCAAATGTCAAGCACTCTTTTTAAAGATATGCAGGACCAGTCCAGTTGACCATGTCAAAAGTCTCGTCCAGGACATTGCCCCGAGCTTTATTACGGGCAGGACCTTGCCAGCCGGCTGCCATAAGAATATCACCTTTACGGAATTTTTTGTCATCTACGAGTTGGACAAAACCCCAAACAGATTTTTGACCATCATCTTTGACAATTTTAGCATATTTACGACCAAGTTCAATGGTGTAAACATAGTCCCGCTTATACTTAATATTAGCGCGGTCACACCAGTTGTTATAGTCGGTTTCAATGCAATCAATAAGTTTATCGAAATTCATAGCTAACTCCTTTTTCCTAACTATACCACTATAATGGCACAGTTTGGTCCAGAAGTCAAGCACTTTTTTTATTTTTTTCCGATAGCCTGAGAGCCAAAAAAGGCAGCTACGATAGCCGCAACAGAAACAAAGTAAACAGATGCCATATCACCGAGAATATCAGCCGCTTTATCAAGTCCTACTAAGTTTGCAATGACAACTGCCGCCGGATACAAAAGCATACCTGCAAGAGAATACCAAGCCATTTTACGTTGGGCATCTCGCATTGCATCAGCATCCTCGAGCTCTTTACGTTTGAACTCTAGGTATAAATGTTCTTCCTGTTCACTTACTTTGCCGTCACCATTTGTATCGGCTGGATGATGTTCGGACATTACTTCTCTCCCAAGTATTTTACTTTACAGTCACGTTCCCGATGACCGTTCCAGGCTACAAAGCCACCTACTCTCAAAGCCCAATATGCTAGATAGTTAAGAAGATGAAAGCCATTCTGTTCAATGCCTATGTCACGAAACAAAATATCTGCTTCTTTCTGTGTCATTGGCTCAGAAGATTCCTTCTTACCTTTTTTAAGTAGAACAGTATATTTGTAGGCATAGTCATGCACCAAACCACCTACGAGCAATACACCTGTTGGTGATAGCCATGTGGCAAGAAACTTAGGAACAGACGCACCATCAAATACGAATCCTTTAGGAATAACATAATCTTCACCCTTTACTGAAAAATGCCAATCCTTAGCAACTTCCCATGTGCGAACACCTGTCAACCACATCCATATGGCGCCCCAAAATCCTTTACCTGCCGTAGCAATTGTAATAGGTTGCATGTGAGGCATTTCTTTATATTCTAAATTTACAATTGGTTCATCCTGATCAACGCCTAGTTTGTTGGCAATAAATCCAACAATAACTAAAATACCAAATATAGTAAACTGCCACCATGTGATAAGTTGGTCAACTATAAAATCCATTTATTCCTCCTTGGGCTCTTCTTGTTTTTCCCCAGTAATAGCACTCTCATAGTAGATAATGATTTGCTTCTGTTGTTCTAAATAACGGCGTGTTTCTGCAACGTTCAATGCAAGTGTCTCATAGGAGCGAACACCCATAGCATAAAATACCCAAGGTTGACCATTCTCTTTTATAAAGTTAGCCAAAAACTCTTCAAAGTTTTCTTCGGTAACAACATAAAATTGTGGGTCACCTAACGTTACTGGCTTAGGATTACCCTGCAATGGAATTTTTCGCTCGACCATTTGATTCTGCACCACGACTCGGTCTTCTGGTAACCGAAAGATAGAGCAACCACTAATTACTGTTGATAGCAGTAAGAGACTCGATATCGTCAAAAACTTCTTTCGTAGCATCGTTGATTCTCCTTTCTATTAAACCAGGTTTAGCCAAAGATAATTTTGTTAAATTATGTTTTTGAAACTTACTCATTAATTGATCTTTATACGCTTCGGCTTTTTGTAAGTTTGCTTGTAGTTCTAAATTATTTGCTTCCATTTGTTCAGCAAATTCTGTTGCCTGTTGTAGTGCTTCTGCGTTTGCTCTTGCCACAGTTTCTAACTTAGCATTATTTTCCCTTAGGGTAGCAATACGTTTTTGCATATCTCGATATTCCCACCAGGCACCAAACATGACTGCACCAACAACACCGACTACTGCAATTAGTCCGTATAATCTAAACATTAGTCCTCTTTCTTATAAAAAGTCCAGCCACCATATGCGATTGCTCCGAGGGCGACTAAGTTTGCAATTGGTTTTAAAATTAGGAAAGTAATTCCTGCTCCAATAAGAATAAGACCGTCAATAGATGTCCGTTCTTTAATTCTGGATGTAATAAAATCTATCATAATATTCTCCTTACTTTTTTTATTTATAAGTTTAAAAGAGGTGTAATATATGTTTCTCTTAAATTGGTAAAGTTTTGCCGCGCACTTTCATAAAAGTCTTCTACAGGATATATGGGTTTCTTTTTGTGTAATATAGGTTGGTATTGTCTTGCTAACGCATATGCTTCCTGCCAAGAATTTATGTCTGTATCATCATCTTTTGTCCACATTGAAATCTCTGCAACTTTTTGTATCGGTGTATGAGATACTTTATGTGCATCAGGAAATTCATACCCATACATTTTATATGTCTTATCAAACTCTGAAAGATAATTAATATGATATTTTTCCTGCACCTCTTTAGGTGTAATAAACAATGGTATCATAAGAGCTTCGTCAACTGGACATGAGTCTTTAGATAACCATTCAACACTTTCAGCAACATCCTTTTTTGTTTCGTGAGGTAAACCAATGATATAACCTTGCTGAATAAAAACATCCTCCTTCCACATTTCTTTTACCTCATACAATATTTCTTTTATTTTTTCAGGATCTGTTCCTTTACCAACAACTTGTCCTGCTTTTCTACAATATGTTTCGATACCAAACCATGTAGAACACAATCCCATTTGATGTAATAGTTCTTTTTGTTCAGGTTGTGTAACTAACATATCGGCTCTTAGATAGCACCAAAACTTAATATCAAAAGGAAGTGAATCTACAACCTCAGCAAACATTCTTACTTTTTCTATTCTATCGTTAAAGGTGTCATCTTGAATAGAATACTTAGTTATACCATAATTTTCATAATTTCGTAATAGTTCGTCTCTAAAAGTTTCTTTAGTTTTTGTATAGGAAGCTACATGTTTCATTCCTATCAAAGGAAAATTACAAAACTTACATTTAAATCTACACCCTCTTGAACATTCGATAGGTAAAACTTCATCCGAGGTTAGAAAAGTTTCTTTTGCCCATTCTGTTTTTGCAATTGCAAAATCATAACCTGTATGGTCACAATGAGCTTTAGTATCATGGTCAATAATACGAGGTAATTCTTTACCCTCTATTAGATCTATTATTTGTGTTTCACTATACCCCGCCATAATATGGTCAACACGTTCATCAAACATTTTTTCAATTGTTCTAGCTTTACTGCCTCCAACCATAATTTTAGGTGGGTCAGTATCATTAAATCTAGGAACCATAGAAAGCATTCTGTTCATGTTGCCATTTATCAAATAATTTCCTACTAGTATATCATTTACATTATCTTTACCATAATGTAATCCTTGTCCAACTTTAGTTTCACTCCCTAGTCCGGCATGGGCCCATGTTAAAGAAAATCCTATAAGTCGTGTATTTTTGCCGACAAACTTTTTCATTGCCGTATCATATTCATCCAATGTCCAGTGTTCAATATAATCCAATACCATGGCAGTGTAACCATGGCGGCGCAATTCATTTGCCAACAAGTGAGGACCTAGCCCTCTAATTTTTGTATTTTCTACAGGGTGGCTATTGATAAAGACTACATCATACGTCATATACTATTTAGTATTAAAACTTGATACCCGAATAATCTTCCATCCGGCGAATACTAAATTCAGTTTTGTCAAACAGTGCTGTATTATCTTCCTGCCCAGAGTCTGAAATAGTTTTCTGTGCTTCAGTATCCAAATCATACAGACGCATCTTGCTTCTATCTACACCGACCATAAAACGTTTGTTCTTTGTCGGATCTGAATATCTGTTCTTCAACTGTTTCACCATAATTTGACCTTGTTGTTCTAACTCCTCTGTGGAGATAAGAGCAAACATCAAGTCAGCCGTTGCAGGCAAACCAAAAGACTCAGATGTGTCTGTCAATTCTACATCACTATTTGCATAACCACTTCTTGTTGTTTGTGTAGCACTGACAATAGGCAAATCAAATTCAACTGCGAGTCCCCGCAACTCTTCGGCAATGCTCTTAATGATAGTATAGGAGTTAGCATTAGCATTTGCCCGGAAGCGGGAACTCGCACAAATGTTCAGATAATCAATGAAGATAATATCAGGAACAAATGTTCTCTTTAACTTCAACTCAGACAACAATGCCTTAAAGTGTCCAGCATGTGCCGAAGCTGTAGGATATTCTTTAATGACAAGACGACCTTCAATCTTGTTCTTAATTTTGTCAATACGTTGTGTAAACATAGACTTTGACAAGTCTTTCAAATCTTGAATAGCCACGTTCATCATGTTTGCATCAATACGTTCTGCAATACGTTCCTCTGCCATTTCAAGTGTAATATACAAAACGTTTTTACCTTGTGCAATTGCACCAGCCGCCATATGACACATAAACAAAGACTTACCCACGCCTGTGCCTGCAAGTGCAATGTTCAATGTTTTATTAGATAACCCACCCTCAGTAATTTTGTTGAAGAAGTCCAAGTCGAAAGGCATTTTTTCTTCAAGCCGATGATAAAATTCATAGCGAGATTCTGCGTTTTCAATGTAATCATGACCTACGTTACTGTCAAAGCCAACACCCAGAGCCTCAGATAAAATACTAGGCAATGCATCTTTACTTAGGTTCTTTTCTGACCCATCAATAATTTGAATCGACTGCATGATTGCATTGTAAACAGCTTTGTCCTTACAAAACTTTTCAGTTTCATCCTCAAGCCATTGTGCATCTGTATCTTTATCCGCCCGCAAACTATTAATGACTGTTTCACATTTAACATACAAGTCCTCAGTGACAGTTCTATCTTCTTGCAAGTTAATTAACAAGGCACTTTTGTTAGGAGGGCTGTTGTATTTTTCAACAAAGTCCTTAATAACAGTGAAAACTTTTCTGTCCTCAGAGTCTGAAAAATATTCTTCTTTTAGGAAAGGAATAACTTTCCTAACATAAGTTTCATCATTAATCAGATTCGATAATATTTGTGTCTCTATTCTCATCTATCCATTCACGCTTAATTTCTTCCACACATGGCTCACATAAGTATGTGTCAACATCCCCATCAGTAAAACATATTGCAACATCAGTTTCAAGTATTTCTGCCTCACAACGGTCACATTGACCTATTATATTAGTCGTAGGAGCCATATATCTCTCTCGGTTCTTGGGTGTTACTTACATAATAAAATATAACAATGTTAATTCTATCCTCTGTTAAAGTCTCACGGAAACCATGAGGAATAAGATGAGGATCTTCCCAACATATTAATCTGTTAGGTTTAATTTCAAATGACTGATTTCCTATTTCTAAGTTAGGTCCTGCTTGTAAATAAAGACACGCATTGATAACATGATTGCATTTTATTCTATCATTCCAATTACTATCTTTATGCACTGTTAAAGTTTTACCTGCAGGTATTTTACAAACACCTCCGGCTTCAAGAGCAGGGTCAGTAATTAAACCGTTATATTTAAAATTATTTTCCAACCATTTAACAAATTTAGCACCATTAAAATAATTAATTACTAATTCAATTACTGGTGTTTTATCCAAAGTTTTATATTCGATTCTAGTGGTATAATCTCTTGGGACTCTTACAAAAGAATCATCCCATATAGATTCGTTTTGTATTTCTAAATTACAATTGTGTAATATTGTATTGGGTAAAAAATTATCAACAATAGATATATTACAAGGATCAGTATATTGTGTAAACTTTAATTTATCTAGATTGTTGAATACCTCGGCAATATCATTCAACATCTTTTTTCTCTAATAAATGCTCTTGTAAATCTATGACCTTTTCATCCTCTATAATTTGGATGATTAATTCTGTCAGTTCTTTTTCCTTGCGTAGAAAAAACAATTTACTTTCTATCTTTTTTAATTCATCTTCATAATACTCAATTTCTTGTTCTTTACGAATTCTTTGATCGAGTATGTCTGTCAGAGAAATTATAATTTTTGAATTATCAGCCATCAGTATAGGCTTCCGCGATATCATCCTCGGAAACTTCATCCTGAATAATATCCCCACTTGCAATTAGATAACGAGTGGTAATCCAGTCTGTAAATGTTTTGTCTGCAAGAATGGGAAGCCAAAAGTCTTTGCTATATGTATCTTTTGTGCGATACTTTTTTCCATCCTCACCATCAGCTTTGATTTGGAACCAGCCATTACTAGGCTTTACAACGTGACCAGATTCAAGTGCCATATCCAATAGCCCTGACCATTTGCTGATGCCTCCTTCCCATGAAACTTCTACAGGAATCTTAGACTTCTCACGAACGTAACGAGACTTTTCAACATTAATAATAAAATTGTAGCCTTTAATTTCAGTGCCTACTTTATCCTGTTGGCGTCCAATAATAAAGATGTTGTCTGCAGAATAGTAAATACCTGTGCCGCCTGATACAACATCTTTAGGAAACAAACCAATCTCTTTGTAAGTATGGTTGACAACAACAGCAGGAATATCTTTAATTGTAAGGTGAGGTGTAATCATACGGAACAAGGACTTCATTTGTTTTGCCCTTGTCATATCTGCAACCGACTTACCTTCAAGTGCATCATCAACTTCTTTCTTGGAAGCTAAGTTACCTACTGAATCTACAACTACCATAACATGATCGCCTCTTTCAATGCCATTCAACTGTGACATCACATCATGTTTTAGTTGTTCAATATCAGTGATAGGTGTATGCACAACTCTATCAGTGTCAATACCGAAACTTGTAAAGTAACCTTGCGGCGCACCAAACTCTGAATCGTAAAACAATACGACAGCATCATCAAACTTATCTAAGTAAGACTTAGCAAGTAGCATTGCAAAGGCTGTTTTAAAGTGCTTTGACGGCCCTGCAAATACTGTCAGTCCGGGCGTAAGACCACCATCCAAACGACCTGACAATGCTACATTTAAAGCAGGGACAGATGTTTGAATTAAATCCTTTGTGCCGAAAAATTTGGATTTTGTAAGAACTGCCGATTCTTTAATCGTGGAGTTCTTTTTTAGTTTGTCAATTAAGCTCATAATTTACTCCTATACATTTTCTAGGATCGTGAATATCAAGAAGCATGTCTCTTACTTCTTCATATGGTTTTCGATATACAATCTGAAAAATAATCCTATCTTTATTTATGGCATTGATGCCATGATACTTTTGTGTATTTAACAAAACTGGTTGTCCTGAGTCCCACCTGTAAACAGGACGTTTACTTTCAACACTATTATAAAAATTTATTATTGTGTTTGCTAGGGTAATAGGGAAGTAGACACAACAGGAAGAATCTTCACGATGAATATCCATTTCTACACCATAGGGCAACAGTGAAAATTGCACATCATCGGCAATATATCTTTCTTTAATTTCGTTTGTTTTTTCTAAAAGCCATTCAGGCCAATCAGATGACCTTTTGGATATACGAATATTGCCACTGACAGGTCTATAAAGTCTGTCATCATATAATTTACCTGCACCTTGTGTAAGACAAAACATCTCATAATCAGTTGTCATGTCCGAAATGTTTTCATAAAAATAATCTTCTAACATCAGGAAAATAAATCCTCCAGTGTTGCAACAGGTCTAGTATTCCAACCAAGACCTTTTGCTATTGTGTTTAAAGGTTCAACAAAAGACTTTTCAAAAATAGTTTCGTAATCAACATATTTGTGCAAGTCAAATTCTACAGGAAGTTTGGAGTTGAAAGCAATTGTATTTTCACCCAATGTGTTAGGCTCTTTCAAATACAAAAATTTAATTTTGTCACCATCCTGCACATGTTCATACTTATGCCCGACTTTGTTCTTGTCCAACATATAATTATATAGTAGAGCACCTCGAACATGTATAGGCGTTCCCTTTTCATAGATATGAGAAGTCGATGTATATTTTTGTAAGTTATTACATCCTCGAGGAAATGCAATCTTCTCAACCTCCATTTGTCTAAACTCCTGCCAGTTAGATTCTACAAAGTCCTGTAAAGCCTGTTCATCAGATGTTAAACATAATCTTACAGCACTACGCAAACTTTCCCGCACAGGCGCAGGCGTAGATGATCTGACAATCTCGAGTCCCATAACTTTTAGTTTAGGATCTTGATACCTTACACCTTCATTGTCATACACATTCAAAGCATAACGCTTCTTGGCGACCCATATGCCTTTATCAGCAATAGCCTCACGTTTAAAGTATATCTTTTTATCAAAGGCATTTGTATATTCTGCAAGTGACTCCATTGCCTTATTGATTACAGGCTCAATTTTATCCTCGCCTATTTTGTCAAGCGAACCAATAATTGTGTTATAATCTTTATCAGCAAAAAACTTTTGCACAAGTTTGTTCATGGTGATATAACAGGAGTCTGTGTCTGAGTAAAAGGAATACATCTCTCCTTCAGTGTCACATACTTTGTTTAGATAGTCGTCAAGGGCCTTGGCAGTCTGTCTAATAATAAACTGACCTGTCATAGTAATACCCTCAGCGATGCGGTCATCATAGTATCTAAAATACTCATTACCCAACGCACCAAACAAACTGTTCAACTGAATCTTACGAGCCATCTGAAAGTTGTTGAACTTTGCAATATTATTAAGATGTTTTTTGTCCTTTGTTTTTTCATAATCATTTTGTGCTTGAATCATAAGTTTTTTGTACCGTTGTCTATCATCAAAAAACTTCTGCACAATCTCAGGAAACAATCCTTGTTTGTCACGGCTGAACCTTGCACCATTAGCTGTCACTGCATACTGGTCATCCATTTTATCTCGGCGTTCCAACATACCCTCAACAGTGCAGTCAACCATACCAGGCAATATCATTTCAGGGGACATGTTGTATTGCATAATGATTGACGGATACAGAGACGTAGCATCAAATGACATAACCCAATCATACTTACCAGGCTTAGGTTCCTGCACAAAGGCACCTTCAATACGTCTGCCCTCGGCACTTTTACGTTGAGGAATCATAATGCCTTTGTCCAGCAAGTGATTATACAACAAACAGTCCCATGTTCTAACCGAGGAAAAAATATCCTTAAAGTTTGCCTTGGCATCATATGTCATTGTAGCAATGAGCTCAATGAGTTTCATTTTATCCTCGAGCTCGTCAACAAGTTTAGTATCAATAATGTTGTAATCAATAAAGCGATTCCAATCATTTTCATAGAACTCCTTAAATGTGTCAAAGCCACTTTCAAGTTTGTTCTTACCTAGCTCGACCTCAGCAATATAATCAAGTTTGTAGGACTCTTGTGCCGTGTAAGTAAACTTTTTGTATAGATCCAAATAGTCTAATTGTGAGACGCCTTTGATGTCATATGTTGTGACCTCTTTGTTATTCAAACGAATAGCACGACGTCTTGTCATATTGAAAGGACTCAAGGCATTTTTTGCATCATTACCAAACAGCCTGTCCATACGGGAGACAAGATAAGGAATATCGAAAAGTTCTAGGTTCCAACCTGTAACAATGTCAGGATATTCGTTACACCACCATGTGCCAAACTTTGTTAGTAGTTCCTTTTCATCTTCACACGGCGTATAGTCAACCCCAAGATCTTTTGTCTCCTCACCTGGAGACCAGTTACCCTCACCCCACGTTTTAATCTCCTTAGTGTAATTGTTCATTACTGTAATAAGAAGTATTTTTTCCACAGGGTTATCCACATCTGGGAACCCGCCTTCTGCGGTTGTCTCGATATCTATAGACCAAATGGAAAGTTGGCTAATGTCAAAGTCAATCTCACCAGGATATTGTGAGGACAAAAACTGATAAGTCAAATCTGTCTGACCATAGATAGGATAGTTTTCAATCCCATCATACTTTTCCATAAAGTCTTTGCAGTCAGAGTTGGAATCAAAAACAACAGGCTTCAAGTTCTCGTCATAGAGTCCCTTAAAGCCTGTTTCATCCGCAGAGCGAACATACAATGTAGGTTGAAAATCATGGCGCGAATTGAACCGCTTACCATCTCGAACGCCTCGCAATAGGATCTTGTTACCATATTGCCAGGCCCATGTGTAGAAGTTTTGTTTCATAGTCTAGTTATACTAGATAATAAAGGAAATGTCAATCCTTAATACGCCAAAAGTAATCATCCTGGTCACCTAAGCGATATTCATAACCATTTTCTACTTGATAAAATTCTGTAGAAACTTTGAAGTCAGGCATTTTAGGTTCAGGGGGTGTCAATGAATTATCATAAACACGCATACGATTATTAGGATATGCCGCATACTGACCATTATCTAATTCAATTATGTTAAAGGACTTATGTTCCTCTGGCACCTCGGCAGTGCTATAGTCCGGTTCGTCTGATTGAGCGTGATAATTATCTAACGTAAAACAATATGTGCCTTTGATAATCTGATGACTTCGTGTAAAAATTTCAAAGTCCATACTGCCAATAAATTGTTTGTAGATAGCCGTTACACCATAGTCCATTGCGTTCCAGAATTGCAAATCATTGAGAGGCAAATCTGGTTCGGGTGTCTTAGGCTCTGACACAAAAGCACTGATAGGCAACTTGTCAAACAATGCACCATACTCAGGCAGGTATGTTTCAAAATAGAACGCCCGCCCTGGTAATGATTTACATGTTACCCAATGTCCTTCTACAAACTCACCATGTCCTTCTTTATGGTCCATAAGATACTCCTTACGGACATAAACTTTATTGTTAGGTAGGTTGCAAAGTAATGTAGACATTAAGTCACCAACTTAGGTTTTTCAGGAACAACAACTCCTGAGCCATATGCGGCATTATATTCATTCAACAAACTAGCAGTAGGTTTCATCAAAGCAACTATATGCCCAGGCATGATTTGAACCTTGCCTCCATCTGCATATGGTGCGTAGGGTGCAAGACCGATACCAAATTTTTGTTCATTGTTTTGATCTGGGATAAGCATAATTACTGCTGGAGTTTTAATTTCAATGAAGGTGCGACCTTCAACTTCCACATCAGTAACTTCGCCAATGATTTCCTCACCTGAGGATAGTTTCACAATTTGTGTCATAATTAGTCCTTATAATTTAGGGGAGCCTTTGTGGCTCCCCCTTATTTATACTAGTCCTGTAGGAACTGTTTGTCATCATCACCAATTTCATTAATTTTAATTTCTCTTGGCTTGCGTTCTTCTGGGACAATATGTTCGAGATAAATCTTCAACATGCCTTGCACGAACTCCGCACCTGTCACTTGAACATCTTGATTGAGGGCGAAAGTTTTTGTAAAGTTCCTTGCACCAATACCCTGATGTAAGAATTTTCGTTCATCCGATTTACCTTGCATACCTTGAACAACAAGTTTATTTCCCTCTGGAACCTGAACAAGTGAAAGTTCCTCGTTAGTAAATCCAGCGGCGGCAAACTCAATTGTATATTTGCCGCTGTCGTTGTCTATAATATTGTAAGGCGGATAATTGTTTGAGAGTTCAGCTACCGTATTTAAGTTATCAAATACTCGGTCAAAACCAACAGTGAAAGGGGAAACTGAATTTGCGATCTCAGACAGATCGCGTGCTTTAAATTTGCGAACAACCATGTTCATCTCCTTAAATAAGCGAGTTAAATTATAGCGACCCATCAGGCATCGCTATATTATATATAG
>Ga0187217_1000910_pt1 | contig 12211 bp, 10 predicted proteins | sample 15SPOviralmetaG_FD_130165 | JGI IMG/M metagenome (GOLD analysis project Ga0187217, IMG submission 130165) | Marine viral communities from the oligotrophic San Pedro Time Series (SPOT) site, San Pedro Channel, CA, USA - 15 SPOT_SRF_2010-09-15... | ecosystem: Environmental > Aquatic > Marine >... | reverse complement strand
TTTTTTTTTTTTTTTTTTTTTTTTTTTTTTTTTTTTTTTTTTTTTTTCTTATCTTCAGGCTTCGGTGGTTGTTTTTTTGTTTTGTCTGCTTTCCTGTAAGTAGGCATATTTTGTTAGATATATTATTAGAAGAAAAAAAAATATTCTTAACTATTATACTATGAACTTTAATCTTGTCTCTCCTAATAATAACGCCCACGAATTTACAGTAAGGTATCAAGAACCTATAGTAATACCTGCTAACTCATCTGTATATTTGAATTGGGCCACTTTTGAAAGGGATAATGTGGTCGTATTTACACAAGACCAAACATTTACATATGTGTTAGATGAGCCTATTCCACGATTTACCGAGGATGAGGTAGACCTAAAAGGATATAAACAGACTTACACAATCAAAAAGGGTAGATATACTATATCTCAATTACAGGATGAAATCCTAATACAACAGATTGATATAGATGGTAAAGTAATTTGTGGTTTTAATCCTACTGCTAGAAATATTTCACTATTTGGTGATGACCCAGTAGCAGGTGGATATGTAGGAGTTATAGAGCCAGATGACCCTGTATTAAATCTTAATCCATATCAGTTAGTAACTCCAAATCAAGATACTAACGCTGATTATCTAACTTTTGGTTTTAATATTACTAATAGATTAAATGATTCTAACAGTCCATCTACTCAACATCATAAAAATGCTACAGTTCATAGAGGACAAGGAAATAATTTAGCAAACCCAGCCTATGTAGCCTCGGCGGATGGAACTTTAGATGCTAACAATAGGACACAATACGGTAATAGTTATACTCTTTATGATGAAGAAAAATATATTCATATTGGTAAAGATTTAAATACATATACTACCACATCATCACAAGATGCTAACTTTAGGGTAAATGACGGTCGTGGGACTGATGAATTGAAACACGCTAACAGAATTGTAGCATTATGTAATAAAACAGTTCAAAATATTGAAGGTAAAATATGGATAGGTCTTTATTCTTTAGAGGCAGCAGAAAATGTAATTGATACAGAGATGACTAACCCTACTGGTGGTGCTAATATGACTGTTAGAGATGCTGGGACTGCTGATGAGTTTCCTTATGGTTTTGGTGGTGTAGAAGTTACTAGCACAGGTATTAAAATATTTGGAGGTTTTTTTGATGATTGGGCGTCAGCAGATGTAACTAAAAAGATTTATGAAGTTAGATGGGCTGATTTAAATATGAATCCTAACTATTTTCCTAAAGTATTTATTCAAACTTATTACCCAGATACAGATGTAATTACTAACGACACAGGAGCAGATGATGATAGTGAGAGTTTATTTGTTAGAGTTGGTCTTATTAATAATGGTAATATGACTGTAATAATTTATGATTCTAACTGGTATGAGACTAACTTTGACTGGATTTTTACTAAAGACTTCTTAACTGAATTTAGTTCTGTAGTTCCACCATCACAACATCAGCAGGGTGGAGGTGTTGGAGAGGCAAGCAGAAGAGCAGAATTACCATTCAATCCTATGGTAGCCGCAACTAAAACAAATGAGGGCTGGATTGATATAGCATATTCTGTAGTAGATGAGAGAAATGTAGGACCTGAAAAAAGTATGACTTTAGTTAGAAAATATCATTTAGAATTATCTAAAGAATTAGGAAATCTATTTACACCAAGTAAGGATAGCACAATTGTGTTAGACCAAAGATTTCCAACAACTAGTAATATTGTAAACCTTAAGGCATTTGTAGGTGGAAACTTTCTTAATGTAAATAACAATACTAACCAATTCTTTTATCAATTCAATCAATTGATTCATCAATATAGGTTAGATAAGTTTATAGTACTAATTAATGGCTTACCTATCAAAGCCTACAGTAATAAGGCAAACTTTGGAGGAACTCGTAAAACAATCCTCGCTAACATACCTAATCCATTTGCTGGCGGTGATGTGATTGGAGGCACAGGCGATTACAACGAGAGAATCATAGGGTCATATCAGTCTAGTATGGGTATTGTAAATCAGTTAAATAATCAGCAATTTACTACTAACAACTTTAGTATTAAAATAGTCAATATGGAAGATGAGACACCAGCAGAGCAATTGGATAAAGTAGTAATTAATTTTACTATAACAGTAAATCAATAATTTGTTAGATTAAAAAAAAAAAATATTCTAACAAAAAAAAAAATATATAAATACTATATAACTCCAAAATGCCTATCATCAAGAAACATTTTAGTCTTTCGCCCTTAAATGATAACCCAGCCAAAATATCAGGAACAGCCGCAGGTGCTGGTGGTGCTATGGGTTCTGTTACTGGTGGCTTTTCGCATAAGGATGGCTTTCCAACTGTAAAATTCAGCATCCCACCACAGCCTGCTATGTTAGAAACTAACAGTTTGAGGTTAGTAGGACAAATTTTAGTAAAGGAGCCAAACGGATTAGTCAAAGGTGTAAATAATACACAGACTTTTGCTAATGGTCGTCAGTTAGCATCTGGTGGATTACAGGCTAATATGAGTGGAACTATTGAAGCCGATAACGGTGCTGGTCTTTCATCTCTTACCGCACTCAATATCCCTAACTGGGGTGGTGTGAAGAATGTTATTGATAAAGTAGTAATTCAAAGTAAAAAATCACTTATTGAATTATCTAGTAGTATCAACTACGGACAGTTTGTAGCCATTAATGAATGTTATTCTAACAACTCAAATGACTATAGATGCCTACCACTCAATAGAGGTTTAGCCTCTGGTCCAAATGCTGACCTAACCAATCGTAGAATGTTAGCAGCACCTAAAGCAGATACCGCCGCTAACGGTGGTTTTGATTCTCTCAAAGATGGAGAAAATGATAGAATGGTAGGTCAGTTTTTTAGTATTCCTATTAATGTGGATTTACTTAATGTGCCTAGCCTTATGTTAGATGACGGCTTTCTAGGTGGTTTGTTAATCACTTTACACCTAGCCCCTGATTCACATCTATTTTACAACAGATTTAATAAAATAGATGTAGCAGCACAGCCAGCAAGCGACCAGAGTGGAGTAAATTATGTGCTTAAGAATCTTAAGTTAGAAGGTCGCTATGTTGTCCCTACTCCACAGGAAATGTCGGCAGCCCCTAGGGTGCTACCACTCAATAGTAGATTAAATCTAATTAATGATTTACATTCATCTATTAACTCTAACTCATACACTCCACAGTTACAAATGGTTAAGAGTTTAGTAAATGTATTTTTAGATAACGACCAGACTAACAACTTTGCTAAAAACTGTAATAACTTTAGACATATACCAGCCATTAAAAAGACTATGACCGCCAAGAATGGCCTACGATTTCCACAGAATTATTCAGTAGAATGTAAGCCTAACGCCGAGACTGTAGTAGAGCAGGGGACTGGCGTAGGTGCCGCTTGGGACCCAGCACAATTACAATTTATTGTTAATGCTTATAATGATATAGAACATCGCCATTTATTTGAGAGAGCCGTATTAGGTGGTGCTACTCCATACCACTCATCCGCTAATCTCAAATTATCCAACGATTCACTTAAAGAAGATTACGACACCGCCGCCGCAGGTGCTAATGGTGTAATCAATAACTGTAAGGCTGACTGTGTTGGTATTGGAACCGATTATACATTAGGTGTAGGATTACAGCAGGACTTCGTAAATCAGGATTACAATCTAACAGTTGAGTCTGGAGTCAATTCAGGTAAGGTTGCCGCAGGTACTAATAGAAATGGTGGTGGTGTTACTAATCCGTTGCTACAGCAGACATTCGTCAAACATATGGGACAATTTGATTCTGTAAATCTCGTAAAGGTTATCTAACTTTTTTTTATTATTTTCTTTTTTATAATTAATATGACTACTACATTTTATATAGATGCTAATAGAAACAATTCAACTGTTAAGAGTGATGAGTATAAAAATAAATGGACTTATAAGTTATCTAACGCCGTTCAAATTCCTAGCGGTAGTGAGATAGCGGTCCAAGACTGCTTTATTAACAAAAAAGGTATTAGCGGTCAAACAATTGAGATTTTAGAAGATATTGAAGAAAAAATATATTTTTCATATTATCTAACAGACAATCCACACTGGACTCCACTACCTAACAATAACGCACCATATGGTAAAGCCTATACAGATGCCTTTGTTCCTTTTGGGTTAGTAGACCACACTAACGGTGATACTTTTACACTAACTAACTTTTTGAATGGAACCGATAGTGAAACAGGACAACAGTATATGTATAGTCAGCATATAATGAATCAAAGAAGTGATTTATTTAGACGATTTGATAGAAATGGTAATCAAACACATCATTCATCTCAAACTTTTGTAGATATAAATGACCCTTATAATGTAGGATATAGCGAACAGCCGATGATGGCTGTTAGAGTTAGTAATATTGAAACTATGAATCCAGCACATTATAACCCTACAGGAGGCGGACAATTTGAGGATTATCCATTTGAGCCTTTAATTGGTAATGTTAGTATTACCGTTCCTAAAGGTGTTTATTCTGTAAATGAAATAGCAGATTTGATTGAAGGTCAAATAAATGGAAAGTATGTAGATATCAAAGATGGTGATTATTATACAGATACATATACAAAAAGAAAAAATGATGGTGTTTATGAAGGCACTTTGGCTATTTTTAATGATGATTATAGAGATTCTATATATAGATTAACTGATGCGTGGGATTTATACGGAAATCCACAGAGTAGAGCCAGTTATATAGGAAGTCCTTCTAACTATCCATATCAGTTTAGCACACTCACAGGGGCAGGTGGAGGAAATATTAGACAACCCCTACCAAATCCTGACGGAATGGGTAGAGCACCCAACAAAAACTCAATTAATTCACAAGCCAAACCTACAAATAATGTAGGAGCAGAAACTGTGCCTAACAACGATATGATTTGTTTTATACCTCTTTATAGATATAGACAGTTGATGGCTAGATGGTATTATACACCAGTTGGATATAAATGGTTTAGAAGTAGAGATAATTTAAAAAATTCTGTAGATTTTACTTTTGATGATGGCGGAGTAGATGTAGATGCTACTAATCCACAGACTTATAATTGGGCTGAAAAAAATTTTAACTGGGGCGTACAGACCAATATAACAAATGAAAGGGGAGGTCTTATTGTCCCTAATCAGTTTGATTTAAAAGTAGGCACACCTAATAATATGAGTTTTTCACCTATAGGGTTACATTTATATAGAAAAACTAACAATTGTCCTGATTACTATCACGCAGCCACATCAGCAGTTCCACAAGTTATGCTAACAACACCAGAGCGAGTAAATCAGGATAATAATAGAGATGGCTATTATCTAGGAACTAGTGATTTTCAATTTACCTATTCAGCAGATGCTTCAGCCTTTAGTATTAGTAATTTACACCAAAATGTTAGAGTGCCTTCTATGGATATGTGGGGCAACAATAATGAAAATGAAGGAGAAAGCGTTACTTATATGAAACGGTGTGGAGGTAGATTTATTAGAGATAGAATGATAAAAAACAACGCTAACATAACAGATGATTTATACGCCAAAATAAAAGTTAGAATTCAATCAGCCCTACAGGCTAGTATGAGTAGAATAGGTGGTGTAGCAGTTTATAATTGGGCTTACAATACTTGTATGACTAAAGGTGATGTAGATTTTGATACTTATGATATACAAATAAATAGAACACAATCTAATGTATCTACCTACAATACAGGCAGTCGTCCATACCAGCCGAAGAGTGTAGTCAATAATCCACAGGTGTTTCCAGAACCATTATCTAACTATCAAGGATTACAATATAAGGATTTTTTCAGTAGTGAAGACAGAGCCAGAGATGCGTGGGAAGGCACATTATGGGCGAAGTTAGGATTTACTTATGATAATTTACAAAATGATAATTTATTTGAAAAGACTAAATATTATGATAAACCTAATAGTGATTTGAATGTAGGAGGACCAGCCCAGTTAGATTTAGAGGGATTAATAGAAAAAGATTTTACTATGTATGGAAAAACAACAGATTCGCAGTTAGACCCTTCTGTCGCACCAACTATATCTAACACAGTTAAAGCGGCTAACTTCGCATATCAGCAACCACCTACCGATTTAAAACATCCAGCCAAACCAGCACCAGCACAAATAACTAGGACATACGATAATAATGATGTATATGCCCCATATTTACCCTATGGTAGTATTGTAGGATGTGAGGGGACTGTGGATATTAACGGTCAAGGCGGTCAGTTAGATGGGACTGGTGGTGGTGAGACATATCAAAATTATCAAGGTTCATTTTACAGGAATGTGGCGATGTATCCTGTTCTAACAAAATCCAGTCCAATCAACGCCACCAGTTTGCCGAAACTATCACCTCACGGTTACTACCTAATTACTAGTGATATTATAGATAATTTTAGTGATGAAGTAAAACAACAACAGCCATTACCTTTACTCGGTGTAGTTCCAATATCTAACTTATCTAACCAAGATTTTATTATGTCTAAAAATACTATTATACATACTACACAACAGCCCAAGATACTCAACCAGATTAGTATAGAAATACTTAACCCTGACCTTACTAGCCCTATATTAGAGGATGGTTCATCTGTAGTGTTTCAAGTTACTATGCCTCTTCCTACACAACTCACAAACCAACCAGATATGACCCCACAGTCCAGAGCAGAATACGAGAAGCCAGACGAGGATAAGAAACAAGCATCCAAACAACCAGACCCAAGAACATAATTTGTTAGATTACTTTTTGAAAATATTTTTATCTAACTTAAAAAATAAATTCTAACTAATATTATAAGTAAACTATGTCTTTACTAGATAATCTATTACAATCAAATGATATGACTCGTGGAGAGATTGAAACCGCATCACTTAATAGACTTATGAGTGCTATGCCCCCTGAAATCCTGAATAAGGTTGTGGATTCCTATGAAGTAATACACAAGGATAAGCGAGAAGTAGCCGCACGAGAGTTAAGAGATAATTTTCTTAACGGTGTTAGTGATGGTGATAGTGAAGTGGGGAAATTCGTTACTAGTTATTTAGATACTATGAATCTGGCTAGTCTTCCATATTTTCACTATGAAGGGCGGCAGGGTGATGTAAAACCTATCTATTATCAAAATATGGCTGGTGATAAAATGCCGATACCTACAGAGGGTGGATATGCTGAAGCCTTTTCCGCAGTCCCTGAATTGTTAGAACGACAAATGGTATTTGAAGACATCGCATCAAATGTACTAAATAGAGCGTTAGGTTTTCAGGAGGTAGGCCGTGGTAATGTGTTAGAAGGTATGGATAGAAATTATTCATCTCATATATTAGCAGAACGGTTGAGTCGTCCTATTTTTGATGCTGAAGTTAGAAGTGGTTTAGATGGTTTGGGTGATTCTTTTGAGGATGAAGTGATGCCTTTGTTAGAAGGATATGTTAGTGATTATAATATGGATACTAACATAATAGAAAACTCTGGATTCCTAGAACAGATAGGTTCAGGAGATGACGCAGAGTTTAGAATCACAGCAGATTCTTTAGAAAGACACCACACAGCACTAACACACGCACACGACACATTCCTAGCCGCACAGGATGCTATTATGGAAAAGTATGGAAACCTAGACCAAATGATACGAACCCTAGAGTTAGGACAGATAGAAGATGCTAGACAGGGACGAGATGTTGTAGGTGTAGGTGGTCGTGGTGTGGCTAGAGATGATAAGGGTGAGCCATTACCAGCCCAGTTAGACCAAGGTTTTTGATATTTCTTTTTTTTTTATTTAAATCTAACATTTGATATAAATTTATCAAAATGGATAATCTAACAAAAACACAATTACTAACTATATTACAAAAACAGGCTGAAAAGAATATGGAGTATCAACGCCGACACTATGAACGGCATTATAAGATTACAGCCGAAACACCATTAGTACAGAGAATAGCCAAACAAAAAAAGTTAGATGAGAAAAATCAAAAGTTACGAGAGCAATATGTAGGAGAGAAAAGAGAAAAACAAAGAGCCAGAGCCAGAGAATATATGCGACGAAAACGAGCAGAGGCTAAAAATAAACAATTAATAATGACTTAAAAATATGTTTATAACTAATATCTAACAAATACATATGATTAAGACAGAAGTTGAAACTCTAGAAGCCCCCAATATCTTTCAGTTTTGTAGAGAGCACCAGATACCACTAACAATATTCAAACTGAATATTATTAATGGAGACAAAAGACCTATCACATATAAGTCTATGGAAGGATATCCAGATATTAAGTTACCTTGGACTCTATACAACAAGAAAGAATGTAAGTTAGTAAATGATTTTATTATTTCTAAAAAGTTAGAATGGAATGCCCTGAATATTATGCCGAGTCAAAAGAATTTTGTAATAGTTGATTTTGATAGTGAGGAAGAACTAGAGGTAGCCAGAGCCCACGGTTTTCCTGTAGGAGGATATCACACACTATCAAGTCGTAAGAGGCTACCGCATTACTTTGTAAAGTTAGATAAGATGATTAAGCCTGTAAGAGGTAAGAACTTTTCAAATCCACGAGAGATAGATATTCTTACTGATAATACATTTGAATTATCTAACAACGAGGTATATGGTGATTGGATTATACATATGAGTCATAAAGATATTGGTAAGTTGTTGAATATAGATGAGGAGTATATACAACTAGATGATATAACATTCAAACAAAGAAGAGATAAACATTTACATCCAAAAAAAAAAGTTAGAAAGATATCTAACAATTTTGTTAGTGTAAAAAAAAAATATGTTAGGACAAATGATATTCTATCAGGCATCTATAATGTAAATGAGGGTATGGAAATTATTCCATATAGCCTTCTGGTAAAAGCCCTAGATGCGTTAGATACTGATAAGATATCATATGAGATATGGAGAAACATAGTCATCTGTGTGGCTAACAGCGTTAAGACAGGAGAGGACCCCTACAAGTATCTAGATAAGTTAGATGAATGGTCTCAAACATTTACTAACTACAAACCTAGTTATTTAGAAGAAAATGAAAAATTATTTACTACTATTTATCAGGAGGCTGATAGTAGAGAACCAAGAGATAAGTTAGGAATATCATATTTACTAAAAGAATTGAAGAAACATAATAGAGAGGTATGGATTGAGTGTTGTTTCAATCAATACAGACCTATAGAAGCCAAGGAATTCAAACATCTATCAATTGAAGAAGCCCTCAAGGCATTCAACACTAACCACGCTGTAATTAAAGGTGATAATGCTGTTAGTATTGTTAGTTGGTGTAATATAAAAAAGGATTACAGATTTTATAGTGAAGAAGCACTCAAGAAGAATTACAGGAATTTAAAGTGTAGAATAATGGCTAAACCAGAAAAATTTATAGAGAAGTGGTTAGACTGGGAAGGTAGAAAGACATATGAGAATGAGGGCTTTTTTCCCAAGATTACTACACCATATAAATTCTTCAATAGTTTTACAGGGTATGAAATAGAGAGAGTAGATGATTATGATGAGTTAGTACATAGTCTATCTAAAGAAGATTTAGAAACAGAGTTAGAATTTATTCTACAACATCATAGGTATATTGTAGGAGGAGAGAAACAAGAAGAATTATATCAACAGTTGCTAATGTATCTAGCCCATATGTATCAGTATCCATCTGTGCTACCTCGTGTTAGTTGGTGTATTTGGAGTAAGCAGGGCACAGGTAAGAATCAAATGCTAAACATACATAAAAATATATTAGGTCAGTTATATTTTGTTAGCACACAGAAGGGCGAGCAATTGTTTGGTAGTTTCAATAGTCTGTTAAATAATAAATTGTTAGTCAATCTAAATGAAGTTAGAAACATACAACAATATTGTGAAGATATCAAAGTAGTCATAAGTGATGAGATGATTAGTACAACTAGAAAATTCAAAGAGACTAATGTATATAGAAACTACACTAGACTATTTCAATTTGCTAACTCACCTAACCATTTTATACTAGAGTTGAGTGATAGAAGACATATTGTATGTAAGAGTGAAGTAAAACACAAATTCATAGAAGGCTATATGGAGAAACTACACAAGCAAGTAAATAGTTTATATATACAAAAATGTTTATTTAGATATCTAACAAAATATGTAAAGGTAGATAAACACTATAACTTTGAAAAGAATAGACCACTAACGAAAGAGTATGTGAATATAAGGAATAGATTTATTCCATATACACATAGGTATCTAAAGTATTTAGTAAATAAAGGTATTAAAAAGAATTACACCGCCAAGAATCTCTGGACTGCTTTCGTGGATTTCTGCGAAGACAGAAAAGAGAAGATGTCTTTATCATATGATAAATTTCTTAACGACATAAATAAACAGGTGTTAGATGAAACTCCTTCCCAAGAGAACCTAGATAATCCAGATGTAATCTTTTATAAGATTGGAAGACCTCACAAAGATAGAACTTATTATTACATAGACAAGGCGAGGCTAACCTTATTTATGAGCGAATATGGCTATGACTGGGAAGAAGAGTATAAAATATTAGATGATGAAGAAGAGTAGTTAGTTACGCAAATATTATTTTTTTGTTAGTCCTACATAATGAAAGAATTGATTGATAGAATAAAGAAAGATAATTTATTGTGTTTATATTCTGTTAAATGTAATAAATGTGGAAAACAGGATAAAGTGTTAGGGTCACGCACTACTGTAAATGATATACAGAAACGATGTGATTGTAGTTATAGTGAGGCCACAGCCGTATGGAATTACCAGAGGTTTATGTATCCCAAAGTTAATTACAGTCAATTTATACAAGGTAATTTGTTAGATGATGATTACAAAGTTTTAACTTTAATAAATTCATTCAATAAATTACAAAACCTACCTAACCTACGATTTGAAACACCGACTATCTGTAGGAAGTGTATGAAAAAGAGAGCCATAGAGATGGCCGCAGAACAGCCTTTAACAAATATCTACAAGTTATATGTGGAAGCCTTATATGATGATGTTAGATACAAAGAATATAAAAAGGTATTTAAAAGTTTAAGATAATATTAGATATAAACTATCTAAATAATTATGGCTTGTATCGCACACACCGACGAACACAAACTATTTATTGCTTCTATTATGTTTGATAAGGATGAGAGAGAACTATCCACATCAGTCACTAACTACGCAGTCCACGCTTATAGGTGGATGAGAAATAAAAAAAAAGAAACTGTATTTCTATTTGAATGTAATGTAGATGATGAGTTAGGCATCATCAAGATTATAAAGTTAGAAAGATGGAATAAAGGGTTTGGGTCATTCAAACAAGTGTTAGGCTGGGGTCTTACTGAATGTAAGGATGAAGAGGACTGGTATGATAAGTATGATGTAACTCTACCTATGGAACAACTATTATTTTTAATGAATAAAAAATCTCAATAAATAGTATCTAACAAATGCCGCACAAGAAAGGACACGGACTATCATCAGCAAGTGCTGAATTCAAATCTAACAAACCACTTTACAAACCTGTAAAGAGCACCAAGCAAGGAAAAAAAGGTATGGTCTATGTAAAAAAGAATGGAGCGAAAAGGCTTATCCATTTTGGTGATAGCAATATGAAGGACTTCACACAACACAAAGACCCACAACGCCGCAAGAACTACCTGAATCGGTCAGGAGGTATCCGCAACAAGCAGGGCAAACTAACCAAAAACGACAAGAACTCCGCAAACTACTGGAGCCGTAGAGTCAATTGGTAGGTTAGTCAAATCTAACAAAAAATGATTGGAGATATTGGAGATATTGGAGATATTGGAGTCATTTTTTCTACAAATTTTTTTTAAAATACTAATCTAACTTTTTTCAATTGTGTTAGTTAATACTTACACTCTCCGCATTCACTATATTCACCACCTCCACATCTTTCATATAGGATAGAAACAGGATTGACTCACTCTCGTACTCTTCCAACTCTAACAACAGATTGCCGATATCCATAGTTAGTAATTTGTTAGATTATTTTTTTGAAAAAATTATTTTAAAAATCTCATCTAACATATCTAACAAATCTCCGCAACTCTCATACATAGTGTAATATACTGTAGATACTCCCCCCTATAGTTCCCCTATGGTTTTGCGGATTTTATGTTAGATTTGTT
>Ga0187217_1000909_pt1 | contig 12211 bp, 4 predicted proteins | sample 15SPOviralmetaG_FD_130165 | JGI IMG/M metagenome (GOLD analysis project Ga0187217, IMG submission 130165) | Marine viral communities from the oligotrophic San Pedro Time Series (SPOT) site, San Pedro Channel, CA, USA - 15 SPOT_SRF_2010-09-15... | ecosystem: Environmental > Aquatic > Marine >... | reverse complement strand
CGTTACTAAACTTAAATTCTTTTAAGTATTTTTTAGTTTGAGGTGTATTAATGTCGTTGCCTTTAAAATCTTTTCCTAAGTCTAACTCTGCTAACTCATTATAAAAATCTTTTATATCTTTCCAACCTTCAGCAGTTTGTTCTAGTAGTTTATTTATTTTCTTTTGGTTTTCTGGAGTAAAGTTTCCAAAACCCTCTGTCGAAACACCAAGACTTTTTCCATTAACAATATCAAACCTACTAGTAACACTACCTAGTTGAGCGTCTGACATTTTAACTTCAATTGGAAATGGTTCACCAAACAATTCGAGGTGAACATCTGGAAGGTCCCCTTTTTCAGTTTGTATTTTTTGTAATACTTTTAGCTCTCCTTTTAGATTCATTTCTGAAAGCTTTACAAATTGATCTATAACATATTGTTCAAAGCCTTTATTACGTTCAGCTCCTTTAGTAACACTTTGTAGTATTTTATTTAGCTCACCTCCTTCAGTGTTGAATACTTTGTTTTTTAAAATAAGATTATCAAATATCCACTGTGCCTCTTCAACGTTTATTTTATTTTCATAACTTTTGTTTAGTTCTATTGCTAACTTACCTTTGCTTAATTCAAAGACATCAAAGACATTATCTACTCCATTTTTTGTAACTTCATCTATGATAAATTTCATTCTATCTATCTTAGCTGAGCCACGCATTAATATTTCAACTCTAACCTTTTCTTTTTCAAATTTAGATTTTTTTACGGCATCTATGTTGGTACTAAACGTTAGGTCTTCACTTTTACCTATTTCATTTACGTACTTTTCAATTAAAGCTTTTGCTTCTATGTTAAGGTTTTTTGAGTTAATATAATCTTGAACGAACTTACTGTCTTTTAATATTTCTGGTATAGCATCTTTACTTAACGAAACAGATAGCTTTTTAAGCATACTTTCTCTAGTTGTTCCTTTTTTTCCAGATTTTTTACCAGTTTTTGGATTTATAATTGGAGCATCTAAAAATTGCTTCATTGTTAAAGCATCCACCCTTTTCTTTTCCCAAACATTTATAACACCTGATTTTACTTTCTTTTTATATGCAATAAACTCTGGAGAACTTTGTTTTACTCCATCAGGTAGAGTTGAAAAAATATCATAAAGGTTTTTCATTTGTGGTAATAAGTTTTTACCACTAGGGTTTAGTGGTGTTTTTCCACGTATACCCATAAACTGTTCTACTTCTACTTCATTAAATTTAGACTTACTCTCAGGTGTATACCTTTTTAGAAATACATCTCCCATGCTATTAAACTTCTGTAGGTTTTTAAGCTGGTCTATAGTTAGTGATTCTACTATAACATCTTTATATTTAGTCATAGATGTTGTATTAGGTAACAGCTTAGCTAATCTATCATAATGTGTATTTTCAGTACTCTTAGTTAACGACATGTTGAAGCCTCCTTCAAGTGGAGTTTTAGAAATAGTCATATCTCTTTTAACTTTTTCTAATAAGTTGTTTTTTTCAGAAGCGGTAAGCTCCATGCCTATTTCATTTCTAAGTTTAGAAATAGCAATGTTACTTTCAATAATATTTCTGTTTATTCTTTTACGTCTTTTTCTAATATTACCTTCTAAAATATTTTCACTTTCAAAACTTTTACTTGTAAAGCTTTCAGCGTCTTCGACCTCTATTGCTTTACCTTCTCTATCGTACATTCTTTTAGCTTCTCCAAGTTTTCCACCTTTTAATGTATCTAATATTTTTGGATATCTAAATTTTATTATATCAAATAAATAAGCACCTATAGGTACTTCTTTTGAAGGGTTGTAGGTTCTACTTAATTGAACTAATTCAGATCTAAAAGATTGAAAGAATTCTTCTTTTTTAACTCTTGATTCTTCAAATATTTCTTTACCTTCCGTTTTGTATTTACCTTTACCTCCATACATAGGGTGATCAGACATCCAGTGAGCAACGTTTATATTGTCTTCAACTATTTTATCTCTAAGCTCAGATGTTTCTTCAACAAACTTTTTATTCTCCTCTTTATTTTCTAACTTTTTCCTCCAGTCTTTTCCGTATTTATTTTCAGCTATTTTAATTAACTTGTTAGTTGTGTTTGTATTGTTCTGAATAATCCTACTTGAACCTTCTTTTAAGTTAGGTATTTGATTGTATATAGATCTTGATTCTGCAACACTTTTATTAGGTACACCAGGTTTAAAACTTCCAGTTGCACCAACTCTAAGTACGTTAGGTCCTAAACCTTCTACCGCTAAAGATTCTACAAACTTAAGAAGATCTTCACCAGCTTTTTTAGAATCAGTTTGATTTAAATCAAATTCATATAACTTAGGTGAAAATATTTTTAATGGTCCCCAAAATGACTTACCTATTCTTTGTGATAAGTTTATGTTTCTTTTTATATTACCATCTACTATAGCTTGAGCTAATAGTGTTACGTGCTCTTCGTATATTGTGTTCCATTTATTTTCTACATTTTTACCATTTTTCTTTTCAAATATAGGTTCATATTTTGTTTGTCCAAATTCTTTAACAGTTTTAAATTCTCCTGTAAATTTAAACTTGTAGTTTTTGTTATATTCTTTTTCAATAAATGCTCTTTCTTCAGGGGTTAAACCTTCGAGCATATGATCTATCATGTCCTTACCTCTTTTAGATATCACTTTGTTTTCAACACCATCTTTTTTTATTTTGTCGTATCTTTTTTTATCAGACTTTTTAATTTTAGATAGTTCAGCTTGATTATAATCTTCACCTTTATAAGTTGTTACAATCTCTTTTAAGTAATTATGAAGAAGCACGTGTCCTATTTCATGTATACCTTCACTTAGCTTAAGGTTTTGTAAAGACTTGTTGTAATCTATGTACATCCTTTTGCCATCTTTACTAACAAAAGCCATACCGCCTTCCTGTAGAGTACCTCCTTCTTTTATTAATAATTCATTAAAGTTTTGTGTCCCTGATTTACCATCTTTTGAGTCTTTAATTATATTATATTCTTCATATTGTTTTTGAGCTTCTATTACAGATTTTTCGTGAGCTAATTTTTTATCTAATTTTTTCTTAAAGTCTGATAAGTATTTTTTTTGTTTTGTAATAGCAGATTCAGTTAGCTTTTGCTGTTGAACTTTTAATGCGTCTAATTCAAATTTATACAAAGCACTAGACGTAGGGTTTTCTTTAATTAACGATTGTAGGTTATTTATTTTGCTACCCAATATAGCTAATTCGTACTGCTCTTTAATATATTCGTTCCTTCTTTTTATATGTTGACCGTCTTTTAATGACCCATAGTTAGTGGCAAAGTTACCGTGAAATCTAATGGTTTCATATATGGAATCAAAGCTTTGTTCTATTTTAGAACCAGGCTTTATACCTTCTCTTAATTTAAATTCACGATACTCTAATGGTAGCATTTCGTATATTCTACCAACCTCATCACTACTTTTGCCACCAGCTAAAAGAGTTCTAGTATATAAATAAGTATCTTTTAATTGTTTTAATCTAGCTTGCTCACCTCTTATACCAGCTTTAGTTTCTATTATTGTATTTCTATCTAGCAATTGCTTAGCATTAAAGTTTGCAGTTTTCATTATAACTCTTTGAGCTTCAATTAACGCTTGTCTTTCTGCTGGTGGAACCTCTTTATTTATACGATTTATTTCTTTTCTAGCGTTATTTATAATCAAATTTTCAGCATTACTTATGTCACTCTGTTCCCACGTGCCGTTTTTATTTTGCTCACCTTTTATATTAAGTTCTTTTTGTGCTGTTTTAGTAGCTGCAGTATTGTTATTTATTTTTAATAAATCTTTATAAATAGCGTCTTTAACTTTAGGTATTGTTTTCTTTAAACCAACAAACGTCATTGCAGTAGCAACCTGCAAAAAATGATCCATGTTGCTAAACGATTCCCACTCTGCTCTAAGTTTTCTACCTTCAGGTGAATCTAAATCAACACCTTCCCAAGGAGAAAAACCTTTCGCCATTTTGTTTCTAATGTGTTCAACTGCAGATGAAACGTATAGTAATCCAGATGCAGTAACACCTTCAGTTACTGCTCTTGTTAATGTACTAGCAAGTTCAGATCCTGGCATTGTTGAAACCCTCATATAGGTAGGAGCCCATGCAGATTTACTTTTAGCAATCTTATTTGTCATCATTTTAGAAAAAGCGTTAGTAGACATACCAACTAAACCACCACTAAAACCCATAGCAGCAGGGAATAATAAATTTGTTTTAAGTTCACCAGTCTCTCTATCAACATGCCAAGTATGAGCATCGTACATACCAGTACCATCAGCTAATAATTTTTCACCAACTCGCTCTGCAACAGCCCACTCTATTGGAGTTTTTATTGCTCCAGCTATTGGTCCTCTCATCATACCTTTAATTAAAGGACTAGTACTTTTCATTGTTGCAAACCTAATAAGTTTATCAACGCTTTTTAAAGCCGCGCCACCACCTAAATATGAAAACGCTGCTATTTCAGCTAACAGTGGAGCTAAACTAGTTACTGTTTTAGAAGTGGTATCCCACCAATCTCTTCTATCACTACCTCTACCTCTAAACGAAACGTTCCTAATAGTGTCAATATCGTAATCTGCCGTTTTCATTATATGCTCAAACGCATCACCTTGGTCTTTTATTGAAACACCTTCACTGTATAAACCTGAAGTACCAGTAAAAGCTTTACTAAGATCATTAAAAAAAGCTTCAGTTTGAGTTTCTAAATTTGACTCTAAAGGGTTTACATTTAGGTCAACGGCTTTATTTAAAACTTTAAAGTTTATTAAAGCGTCATTATATCTTTTTGCTATTTTTGATCCTCCAGGTAGTTGTGTTAAAGCGTCTCTATCAATACCACCACCAATATCAAATATATCTCCTGTACCTTCTTCTCCCCATATTCTAGCTAATTGCCTAGCGTCATTATCAAAACTATCTTCGTTGAAATCTATTAAACCACCTATAGCACTTATTATTGGGTTTATACCTTCACGAACTTGACCAATATTATCATGAGCTAATTTTGAAGCTACAATTAATTTGTAATACGCATCTCTTCTTAACCCTTTTAAAGTTTCTAAGTCTGTTCCTTTATATTTACTTTTTATACCTTCTGTGTCATCTGAAGCGTCAACAAGTCTTCTTTGGTATAGTTCATTTGATTGATCTAGCGGCTTACCATCTTTACCAGCCCTAATCATATAATTAACATCGTCAGGATCGGGAACAAAGTCTATTTTATTTAACCCTATAAAAGCACCAGTTTCTTTATTGTATAAATCTTGATAGTTATTTTTATCAATTATAGCTTGTTTTTCAGTTTCTAGTATTGTCTTTTTTTCGCTAGATATATTAGGGTTTTCAAGTTGCTTGTTAATGTTTCTAATTCTTTGATCTTCAGCACCAAAATATTTAGCGTTAGATGAAACTATATGGTTATCTACTTCTTCATTACTACCATGTTTTTCAACTCTTACTAGCTCTTCGTTTTTTACTTTAATATCATTTAATTTTTCAGCCCACTTGTCTCGGTTGTCCCAAAGGTATTGATAGCTAAAATCTTTACCACCTATATTAACAGACCCAGTCATGTCAACATAATCTTTAGTTTTTACTCTACCAACCGACATGGTAGTGGGAACAGTAAGTAAACTACTTTCATTTTCAGAAGTATTTTGAATCCCTTGTATTTCGTTTAATTGATCTACAAAGCTAGCTCTTGAATCTGTTGAGTTGTTATAATCTACCTCTTTTATATTACTTAAAAAGTTTAGAGCGTCAATATCTGTTCCTGCTTCTACTCCTTCATTTGAATATACATCTATGTGGTTTGTTATGTCTTTAAGTAAAGTTTTGTCAACTTTTCCTAGTTCGTTTAATAGTGGAAATTGTGTACCTTCACCACTAGCTTGATCTCCTATTAATACTTCAATATAGTCTTCACCTTGTCTAGCTTGCTCAAATCTAACTTGACTATAATCATCTGCGTACCATTCATTTAAGTTTGATTCAAGTCTACCTTCTTTACCAGTAAATGGATTTAGTTTATCCAATGTACTTGTAGGCATCATCATTTCTACTAGTTCATCTTCAGTTGGGTGACTAAACTGTGACTGATCTGTTATTTTAGTTGCTCCATCGTGAGCATCTAAAAACGCCTCTTCGTCCTCAGGGTTAACCGTGTAGTCTTTTCCATTATGAGTGTAAGATACCAATGAAGTATCTACCGAGTTGGATTCCGTATCTGTTTGCTGATTGTCTTGAGACTGATTTGTCTCCGTGCTTGAATCTGACCCCACGATCGCACTGTCTGCAGGGTCGTCCTGGTTTCCCAGCTCTTCTTCACTGAAGTTGTCTTTAGAAACTTTTTCAATTTCTTTTCCTTTCATTGCCTCTAAAAAGGCTTGTTCGTTTTCAGGATCAACCGTCATTAGTTTTCCGTCTATTATATATTCTATTTTTGCCATACTGTATCGTTAGTTACCCGTTATTAATAATAATTTTTAAAACCTATTCTGGAGTCCAATGAGTTGCTTCTTCTCTTTCAAGCGTGTTGTTCTCTGTCATAAACTTATATATTTCTTCTTGAGCATTTTCATCGCTACCAACTGGAAGTCCAAAAAGATTTACTTTCCGCCCTCTAGTTTTCGCTCTATCAATTTTAAATTCTTGTGATTTTCCATTAGGAGCTGTTATTGTTACAAAGTCTCGTAGCGTTCCAGTTGCTTTAAACTTAAAACCAGTTGATGGAGGATATAGCTCAGTCATTCTTTTGACCGCTTCATTCATATCGCTACTAAGAATACCGCTTCTATATTTACCCTCTTCACCTGAAAACTTTCTTTTATCTGTTTTAAATGATCCAATACTAAACTTCCTTATACTATCAGTTGCTCTAAGTTTTATATTTACATTGTCTGTATTTGTTTCTTTTTTGTTGTTTGTATCATTATTAGTATTAGTTCCGTCTGTAGGAGGATTAGTAATTACCAGTGGAGGATCATCTACTGGTGGAACAAATACACCAGGTTTCATTATTTGTCTTCCAGCTCTGTCAAATGCTTGGTTGTTTTTTGTTCTACCATAGTTTTGAAAGTCACTTATTTCTTGTTCGGTTGCATTAGTAAAATCATAAGCGTTAACGCCCTTGTCTTGAAAGGTTCCTCTTTTTCTACCACCTTTTCCCACTAATACGTTTTGTTCGTTGAAGTTTGTTAAGTATGTTGCTAAATACTGTTGACCTTTTCTTTCGTTTTCAAAAAGTTTATTGTATATTATATTTTTATCACTATCTGTTAAATTTGTTTCTGGTGTTGGATCTTTTACTTGTCTAGGTCTAATACCTAAGCTTTCGTAAGTATTCTCATCAAGCATCTCCATAAAATCATCTTTAAAAACTCTATTAGGAACTAAAATACCTGAATCATTTAACATAGAATTATAATTACCATTACTAACTATATCAGTATTTGTTCTTAAATCATTATCATAATTATATCTACTTGGTGGCTCTTTAGTTAATCTTTGAACATTATTACTAACTGTCTCTTGAGTATTGTAATCATAAGAATGGCTTTTTATTTCTTTTGTAATTGACTCCATTGAATGCCAAGTTGGAGTACCATCTCCATTCATATCAATCATGTATCCCATTTCAGGTTTTTCACCTTCCAGCATATATTCATCTCCATCTGGATCTGCAACTTTTTCACCTTTCATAGCATCTGTAATCCTAGTACCAGCACCAGCTATCCACTTCATGTTTTTTATTTCCTTAGCATACTTAGCAAGATCTGCTTTTTTTTGTTTCTCCATTTCTAAATCTACAAACTCATCTTGAAGCTCACTAATTAACATGTCTTGTTCTGCTGGTCCTCCAAAAGCGTACCTTCTTTTTCTTTTTTTAAATCCTTTAACTGCTCTTTTATATTCCTTGTCTGTATAGTTTATTGGTTTTATACCTTGAGCATCAACTTCTTCTGATATTAATTGCTTTTCCATAAAATGATTAAACCTCTCTGCCCTTTTTTGTATTCCAGGTGTTACAGTTTCGGTTATATCACTAGTTATTTGAGTCAATCCTTTGGCTGCACCAAGTCCATAGTCTTTTATATTACCACCGGCCGCTGCGTATGCACCTTTTACTAATGTTTGATCTGCTGTATCTCTTGCCATGTAATTATTTATATATTGTTTAATTTGTTCATTTCATCTACATCAACGCTTACTGTACCGGTCTTACCGCTAGGAGTTTTACCGCTCGGAGTTCAGCCACCATTGTAAGCAACACCTAGTTTAGTTAAACTATCAACTCCACCCGATATTGCATTCCACTTTGCATTATTAGCGTCATTGGCTTGCTGCATGTAAGCTGCTTGCTCTTGTTGAGACATCCCAAGTAATGTAGCTTGTTTACCCATTTCCATTTGTTGTGATTGGAAATCTCCTTGAGCAATAAGCTGATCTACATTGGCACCACCTTGAGCTTCACGAAGTTGTAGCTGAGCAGCTTGTTGTGCTGCTGCACGTTGATTAGCTGATTCTTGCTGACCTATAGTAGCTGAAGATTGTTGTGCTGCTATTTGTCCTTGTTGTGCTAGTTGTTGTGCTAGTGCTGCTATACCACTACCACCAGCTGCACCCCTTAAATTACCCATTATATTAGCTTGACTTTGTTGAAGCTGATCAGCTTGAAATTGAGCTTGTTGTTGATTAACAGTTAGATCTTCCATTGTGTTTTCTAAATTAGAAAACCTATTTTGCATATCAGTGAATGGATTACTTGTATCAAGATCTGAGTAAATTTGTTTTAATCTATCTGTTTCTATTTTTGCTAGTCTTTCTTTTTCTTCGGCTGCTCTTTTTGCTCGACCCGCTGACATAGCACCAAACAGAGATGTTCCAAAACTGATTGCAGCAGCTACGCCAACTATTTTAAAAGGACTATTTTTTTTATTTTTCATAATTATAATTTACTATTATATAGTTACATTTATTGTTTACTATTTACTAGATTCAGTAACATCACAATTAACAGCAAATAACTCTGCTTTTTCTAAAGAATCATTTACAAAATTAATTTCACTGTAATAACCTAACAAAGACTTTTTATCAGACACACTATTTTTAACAAAAAATATGAAATCATTCGAATTGGGAATAACATCTCCATTGAGTATATTTGCTAGTGGTTGTTCTACAAAAACTCTAAAACCTATTATTGCACCATTTTGATTTGATGTTGCTGATGTATTTACGCCTGAATTTCTTATTACTTCTATACCACAAACAACACCCATGTATATATGTGTTGAAACACCATTAGTGTCTGCTGTAATAAACTCACCTGCAAATTGAGCCGTTGGATTACTAACATAATAAACTAAATCTTCTATTTGAAGAGAAGGGTTTGGTAGTGTTTTTGATATAAAGTTTAATTGTATCATATTTGTTTATTAAGCTATTGTTAGTATTTTATCAAGATCTAAATCCATTGTTACGTTTTCGTTACCCCAGCTATTAACTATAGCTGTGTATCCTATTGTTATAGTGTTAGCTCCAGTGGCACTATGATTTATTTTAATTATAGAAACGTCAGTACCACCATTAAAAAATTGATTTGAATTAGTCCAACTTGAGTTACCTGATTTTCTAAAAACAGGAAAGTTAACAGCAGTAAAGTTATCACTATTTACAATATCTAAAGTTAAAAGAACTGTAACTTTTGTTGTAACATTTTTTTGTTTAAATGATGGTTTACCATACGTATTAGCTGTTCCTAGTAACTTAATTGAATGCTCAGCTCCAGCACTTAAACTTGTTGCAACTCCATTATAATGAGTTATAGCAAACGCTGTTCCAGCTGTTGAATGTTGAAGTGTTAATACTGGGTTTAAATATTGATATAACTTTTGATCAGTTGGCACATTATACTCTGGAGCGGTACTTGACTCTATTGGTATTAAATTTATTCTATAACACTTCTTTCTTCTAAATATAGCAACAGCATTGTCGGCTAAAGTAACCGCTGGAGAAACATTTAATCTTGTTGCACTAACAACTCCACTTGCAGCTATTTCAACAATTTCATTATCAGGTATACCGTTCGCACCAGATACAACACTAGTGAATCTATCACCATCTCTAAGTCCAGAGGTGCTATCAAAGTCAACTGTTGTTGCACCTGAAAATCCTGAGCCATTAACTAGCGTCTTTTTAACTATAGTACTAGGAAAATCCTGCATAAAAGAATATCTACCATTAGACCCTAAAGTGCTTGTTATTGTAGATATTTCTTTTCCATAATTCTCAGTTGTTTTTGAATTAGCAACAGCTTTACTTAATATAGAAATATCATTTATTTTATCAAAATGAGAAACTTCAGTTCCATCAGCAAGTGTTATTGTTTCTTCAAAACTTTCATTTACTGCTATAGTGAATTCTGTGTTAGGCGTTCCAGTTATAGTTATTTTTCTTTTTTCTCCACTACCACTAATAATATTTTTACCAAAACTAATGTTATTAATACTTGCTGTTCTAGCTGTAGGTATTGTAGTTGTTTCGTAGTTAAAAGAAACATTTAAGTTATCTGATATTGTTATGTTTTTATTATTCTTATAAACTATACATAACGTATATGATGTTACTTTTTCCCCTGTTTTTTCTTTTGATTTAACTTTTAAAAATAAGTTTTCACTAAAGTTACTGTTTAAAGTTGGAACTCTTTTAAAGTACTCATTGTCTTTTGCTTCTATTTTTATAACAGCAACCTCCAGAGAGGAGTTTACTTTAGAACTTCCTTTAAAAACAAATCTATCTTTTGACAAATCTAAACCGCTGTTTATTTCTTGGTTAGTAGGAACTAGCTCTTTGTAGCCCCAACCTCCATATGATTGTATTGTATGAACCTCTTCTGTATTAACAGTTAATGTAAAGTATCCATTTATTCTAGATCTAGTTCTACTATTACTAGTGAGAACAGAGCCGTGACCCGTCCATTGAGCATCCCCATCAATATCAACTTTAACTAAACCAGCTTGAACTGAATAATCTAGCCAAGGTATATACATGAAAGCGTAGGATTCTAAATTTGGCAAAGTTGTTTGGTTTGCGTGTACAAAATTGTAGTTACCTTGAAAGTCATAATTACTGCCTTCATCCTTTAGCACAACTATAACATCTACTTCGTTGCCTGGTAATCCATTTCCATTCTCATCTGTACCAACGGTATTAAACATTACCACCTTGTCAACATAATCATTCCACTGTGCTTTAGCGTCGTCAGGCGACATTACGTATCGTGTACCCAAAGAATCTACAAAGTAATTAGTGGTAAAAGCTTCGCCTTGAGAATTTTCATAAAAATTTTCTGATGCACTAAGTATGTCGTTTGGACTAACATATGTTAAGTCTGAAGCAGAGTTACCAGGTCCAGCAATATAACTTTCATAAGATTGATAACCAAATTGCTCTGTATTTGATTGTTCAAACACTTTATAATCTTCCTTAGTTGAACCCATGTAAACAGTTCCAAATTGATACACGCCACTACCTTCTCCACCTACTGTCCAACCAGACACTGCTTCTTGTAAGGAATAAGTACCTCCTGCTGGCACATAAGGAAAAGGATGTTTATTTTTATATTCCTGATTAGGCCATGCGTTACCTATACCATTAGAAGTTAAATAGTAACCATTACCACCCTCAGTGCCACCTACTTTAGTTGCTTTTGGTTGATGGTCAGTATTAAGTAGTGGGTTTAAAGGGTGACACGATGCATTAGTTGAAGTATTATAGTATTGCTGCCAGCTTGGAGCTGTTGTCCAGTTTGATGCTCCTGTGTTAAACCAGTGATTTTGTTCTACACCAGAATAACCACTAATAGTTAAATTTTTAGTTGAAACCGAATAGTAACCCTCTGTGTTTCCACTAGCAAGAGCTTCCTCAGAAACACTAACTCTTATTCTATAAGATTTTGGTAGTCTATTTACGTTGTACGTACTATTTCCCAGCGAGTTTGGAATATAGTATTGTGTATTAGACGTGTACAAAAACTCATTTTCATTTGAGTTTCCCTGTACAACTAAGGCTTCTATTTTAAGATTTGATAAAGGCATTTTTTATTTAAACTTAAGTTAATATTATTGTGAACCGTACACAACATTGTCTTCACCAGCAGCTGAATCATCAGGATTGTTTTG
>Ga0187217_1000908_pt1 | contig 12228 bp, 10 predicted proteins | sample 15SPOviralmetaG_FD_130165 | JGI IMG/M metagenome (GOLD analysis project Ga0187217, IMG submission 130165) | Marine viral communities from the oligotrophic San Pedro Time Series (SPOT) site, San Pedro Channel, CA, USA - 15 SPOT_SRF_2010-09-15... | ecosystem: Environmental > Aquatic > Marine >... | reverse complement strand
GGAGGTAAGATATGCCCAGAAGGTAAAGCCTGGGCTAGACGTACGTTTGATACGTACCCGTCCGCTTATGCTAATATGGCTGCATCCAAGTATTGCAAGGACCCTAACTACGCTAAGAAATCTAAAAGTGCTAAACGTAAAAGAACATAATGTCACAGCTAGCACAATGGAGAAAACAAAACTGGGTAAGGATTGGAACTGATGGATCAATCAAAGGACCTTGCGGAACGTCGAAGGATAAGAAAAACCCTGACCGTTGCCTGCCTAAAAGAAAGGCTCTTAGTCTTACGAAATCGGAGAGAGCAAGCACAGCTAGAAAGAAAAAGAAAGCAGGAGCCAAAGGAAAAACAGTCGTAGCAAATACACCAAGAGCAAAGGTAAGAACTAAATGAGGAAGGAACACAAAAGCAAAAAGGGAGGACTTACAGCGGCTGGCCGTGCTCACTTCAAGCGCAAGACTGGTGCTAACCTTAAGCCTCCTGTTACGGAATCCAACCCCAAGGGCAAGAAGCTAGCAAGAAAGAAATCATTTTGTGCCAGAATGTCTGGCGTTAAGGGTCCAATGAAGGATTCAAAAGGTAGACCAACACGCAAGGCACTTGCATTGAAGCGTTGGAAATGTTAATTTATATAAATAATAATGGCTAGTACAACTGTAAACTTTAATTTAAAAACCGCTGGTTACGCTAACTACGCTAACCAGACGTTAACATTTACCCTTCTCAGTGCGGGTGCTGAAGCATCTTCTGGAACTCAAGATTATGTTGTCTTACCTGGAACTGTAACAGCAACAAGTGATGCTAACGGTGACGGAAGTGCAACTCTGTTTAGGAATGGTAAATCTGGCATTAATAGTGTTTACGAAGTTGTTTTTCCAAATAGAGAAAGAGCTAAATTTATTATACCATCAGGAAGTGCTACCATTGAACTTGCTGCGCTTATAGTAGATAATGTTCCTAGCGGTGCTGCTACACAGCAGAGTTCTGTTTATGATGCTGCTATACAAAGAGCTAACCATACAGGAACACAGGCTCTTAGCACTATTTCTGACGCTGGAACAATAGCTTCTCAAGCTTCTAACAGTGTTAGTATTAGTGGTGGTTCAATATCTGGTGTAACACTAACAGCAAGCACAGCTAACTTAACTGACGCAACCGATAAACGGTTGATGACAGACGCTCAAGAAGCAAAGCTTGATACCGTTGAGACTAATGCTGACGTAACTGATACCGCAAATGTTACATCTGCTGGAGCATTAATGGATAGTGAACTAGCTGATCTTACTGGGGTTAAAACAATTACTATGCCCGACAGCACTGTTATTAGTGATTTTGCTAAAACTGTTTTAGATGACACAAGTGCTGCTGCTGTTAAAACTACATTAGGTATTACAGATGCAACCTCACAAGTAAACTTTGTGCCACGTAGCATTAGCTTTACTAACACTTCTGCGTATCTTAGCCTAGCAGATGCTCCTGAACTAGATGTTGATGCAGGAGATTTTAGTTTATCTTTCTGGGCAAGGTTGGACAGCAGCGGGACAGAACCCGTCCTTACTAAGCTCTCAGGCACAGGATATAGATTAAAGTTTGTATCTGGTAGTCTTATACTAACAATGCAGGACGCGGGTGGTTCCGCTGACTTTACATTAGCAACAGGTCTTAATGATAACAAATGGCACGTATATGTAGTTACCGTTGATCGTAGTGGTAATGCAATAGCTTACGTTGACAATGTTGCTCAAACAGGCGTTGGAGTTTCTGGGACTGCTTTAACACTAGCTAATAGTGGTCAGTTTCAAATTGGCTCTGACGGCGGTTCTAATGCCGGAGATGGTATTGCCCTTGGTAATTACATCGCCTTGCACAAAGCTATTCTTAGTGCCTCTCAAGCAGCTCAAATATATTTCTCAGCAGATGCAGCCTTAACTGCTGTAGCACCTGAATTAATGGTAGACCTGCGTAAAGCAGATAAAACATTTAATGATGTTAGCACCAATGATTTTGCCGTTACTACCAACGGAACTATTATATTTAACGAAGGTAGATTAACTGAATTTACTGGAACTAATGTATTGGCTACTTCAACGCTAGGTTATACTACAGGTAGTGGTGGAACGGTTATCCAAGGAACAAGCAAATCAACTACTGTTGTTCTAAATAAAGCAACAGGTCAAATAACACTTAACGGGGCTGCGCTTGCTGGAAATACAAATGTAGCATTTACGCTAACAAATAGCACTATTGCGGCAAATGATATTTTAGTGTTTAATCACGTCAGCGGAGGAACTATAGGAGCTTATAATTTTAATGCTGTAGCAAGTGGCGGTAGTGCTGTTGTTACCGTCAGAAACATAACTTCTGGTTCTCTTGCAGATGCTATTGTACTTTCTTTTGCAGTAATTAAAGCAGTAACATCATAATGGCAGTATATCACAGAACTAAGAGATTAAAAATCTATGGCAAAAAGCCAGAGGTTACACAGCTATTTGGTGGACGATACGCAATGACCGTGCGTTGCCAGGCAAAGAATGATACGGAAGCCTGGTATGACAAAAACAAGGATCAGATATTTGCTGACTTTGGAACATTGTATGATGCCCACATGGCAGTTGATGGCATTGATGCTAGAACTGGTGAGGCATATACAGACATGGTTCTTACTAGCGTTGGAGCTGGTTACACCCAGACCGGCGAGTATGTAATAACCTTTAGGTATCAGACCCTAACTAACTCCTTTGTTCAAGAGGCAGCAGATAAGGTAGATCAAGAGCTTAACGGCCTTCGCAGGGTCATACGTCGCCTTATAGCCAAGGACGGAACAAGCTATGGTAAAAGCGTAGGAACAAGCACAATTAGCCATTCCGCTATTGGATACAGCACAGCTACACTAACACTAGCTCAAGCTACATCAGGAACCAAAAGTCCAGACGAATCAGGCTTTGTTAGTATTACGGAGACATGGCTAGAGAGCGGTGTGTTAAGCAGAACTATCAATGAGGGCAAAGGAGGCACAGGAGTTGGTAAAATACGCACAGAAACAGTTGAGGCGTTTAATGAAACCCCTACCACAACTATTGGCGGTGTAGAAATTGGTGTATCAACATCAAACGTAGAAGGTATAGACACAATTAGGAAGACATTTGTTAGCAGTGATGGGCAGATCCGAAGAACAGATAGACCAGGACCTAGTGCTATACCAGGCACAACATACGTTACTATAGACTCAGTTGGCACTGCTATTACTCCTAATGGAAAATTAATTGATTCTTCTGAGACCCAAGAGAATGGATACGTTAGGTTTTCTAGAACTTCGTTACAGGGAACAATTATTAAAGAAACTCAAAACTACAAGGATGTAGCATTTGTAGACGTTCCTGGGCAAGTTTCTTGCACGACTAGCTCCGAAATAACTCCTAAGAGTAGAAAATTTACTTCTGGCTTTCAAAATGTTTCTGGAAAAACTGTCGTCATTGAAAGTATTCCACCCAGCAAACAACAAGTTGAAGCTACTGTTGTTGTTAACATACAAGAGTCAATACCAGATACAACTGAGCTTGCCTTTGATATATCTGGTTTGTCTTGTTCAGTTTTAAAAATTACTAATAGAATTTCTGGTGGAGTAGGAAGAGCCGTTACCTTAGTAGATAATGATGGCAACACATCTACCGAAGTCGGACGCTCGCAATCTTTTGGGGCAAGCAGTAGTATTTTTGAATTTAAGGGACATTTTATTGTAAATACTAGATCTAATGCTACTCTGTCAGGATCAGGTTCTAGGCAACCGTATATAAGTTCGGGTGATTTTGCGTATCAAGTAGAGGCATCTGAAACGCAATCACAAGCTTTTGGTTTTGGAAATAACGAAGATGATAAAGACGAACTTTACAAAACAAGTGGAATTATTAGAAAAGATTTTCGTCCAGTTTTAACTGCTCAAGATGGAACAGTTTTTTATGAGGTTACTACTGTTACCGCAGATGTAACAGGCCGAAACCCCTCACTTCCAATCAACCGGGAGTTAGAATTATCTTAACATAAGATATGGAAAAAAGCAATAAATCATCTCTTAATAGGCAACGTCAAACTCGGCAGCGCAATGAATATTCTGAAAATTTAATTGACCCAGTAACTAGACAAAATGTTGATGATCGCGTAGATTATTTAAATGAACTTCGATCATCGGGCGGGATAGATAATACTAAAGATGCAAGAGCAGTAAGGAACGAGATTGAACGATTAGAGGAATATCAACAACAAAGGGTTGAGCAGTTTGAACAAGCTCAAGAGGAAGACAGGCGAAGAGGGGGCGCGGGTCAAGATGCCTCAGTTGGACTTAGAGGCACATTGCCAACCTTTGAGGAACGAGAAAGAGACGCTGGATTAAATTTAGCTGGCAATGACCCAATGTCTGGCAGGGGTCAAGATGACCCAACAATGGACGAAAGAGAGGCTGCTGCTGGACTACGTAGAACTACAACTGGAAGAGATTTTTCAGACGAGACACAAGGGCAAACTACGAGTGATGACGGTGAATTGCCAGACGAAAAAGATAATGACGATCCTCTTGGCACGTTTGGAGTAATTGTTGTTATTAATAATAGACCTCACGCAGCAAGTGTTTACGGGCAACTTGCAAATAAACTAGAGAACCCAGAATAATGGATGCTATACTAAGAGCAGGTCCATTTACACGTCAATCTGAAGGTCCACCCGCATTATTTTTCAACGAGCAAGACCCACTTATTGTTGGTGACTTTGGTAGTGTTGATGTTTATCCAGTTAATTGTGCTAATACAACTTCTTCATCAGCTTGGCCTTGGAAGTATAACGACGTTTTTAGTAAAATTTCAACTACACATACTGGGTGTGAATCTACTCCAGGTGGAGAAATACCTATTGAAAGTTCGGTAATCTCTAAGTCTGGATCAGTAAAAACCGCTACTGGTGATTTTTTTGCAAGCAATTCAGCAACCTCTAATCGTGGGGTTTCCGTAATAACAAGTTTAAGCTTTGCCTATCAAGCAACGAAAAGTTTTGATATTAGAATAACTTACAATGGTTTAGCTGAAGCTAGTGATGATCAGACAATTTTATCATCGAGCAATATACTATTTTTTGACACCCAAGGAAGAACCATAGACGGTTTTCCTCGTTTAAATGATTCTGTGACTATAACGCTCCCCGCATCCTATATTCCGAGAGTTTATTCTTCAACATTACAAGTAGATGTTGGAGTTGAGTTCCCTGACGATATTTGCACACCAAACCCTGGAAGTGTTGAGGCCACTTCGTCTTTAAGTTTTGAATTTGTTGAATAACAACTAACCCCCTTACCCCATGTGGTATAATAGGAATAACCCGTTCATTTAAGACATTATGCAATTTTTAAAATGATGACAACGACTTCTACATACAAATCTCTAAACCAACAATCTCCTTCTGCATACGACAACGACTTTATTGGCCTTGGTAACGAATATGCGCCCATAAGACAATTTTATGGGTATACCGCTCCTTCTGTTGATCAACGCACGACATCGGAACAGAAGAATAAGCAAGCAGAAGAAGCAATGAAACAGTTTAATTTATTCTCATTCCCAAGAGCCGCTCCAGGCGTTTTATTTGGTCGAGGAGATCCAGGATTTGAAAGCCCTTCAATGAAAGCCAAAAGAATGGGTTTTCAAAATGTTTATGATTCACTATTTGGACAAGCCCCTGCTGTCCAAGCTCTTGAAGTAAGCAAATCATTTGCTTCTGGAAACATATTTTAACCTCTTTATATAAAACATTATGGCAATTAGACTTGGACAATCAGCAGAAGCAAATCGATATAAACGAGGGGGAAGAAATTATCGTGGTCCTATCTTTGGACAGCAACAACAGAAACAACTACCCCAACCATATATGTCTATCCCGATGGGAGGATTTATGGGAGAAAACCAAATAGGTGGACGGTCTGGAATAAATATATACAGATCTCCTCAACCTGAACTTACTCCCAAGGAGCTTGAGGCGCAGCAGCTTGAAGAAAGAGCAGCACAATACCAACAAAATGTAGCTGAATTTAACTTAGGTCAAAGAGAAGCCGAGTTAGAAAAACAGAGAGCAGAGGCTGAGGAAATTGCAAGTGGTAGATTTATGCTTGACGGACGAGCCGTTAGCCGTGCGGAGATGGATCAGTATCAACGAGCCGTTAAAGAATCAAGTGAAAGAGCGCAGGCTAATTTTAATCGTGAAAACCCTTTCTACGCGGCTGCAAAGGCTTCGATGCCACAGGCTCCTCAACCAAATCAATTTTCAAACGACCAAGATTACCAAAGCGCAATATCGGAATATCTTTCTCCAGCTAACAAGCGAGCGCGAGAACAGCAGTTCAACCAAAGCCTTAATCAGTCAAGGAGCAATGCTTTAACAAGCTCTATCAATCAATTTAGAAACGACCCAATTGCATATTTACTGGGTGGTGGTCAAAATTCTTCTACCTATTCCCCAGACCAACTAATGAGCTATCTTGGTCAAGCAAACCAATTGTTTAGGGCTACTGGGCAAGAGGGTAATTTCATGGACTTTATTTTGGGCAGAAACCAATAATTTATTATGGCTATTAACTACAATCCATTTTCACAATTCAACGTCGAGCCTTCGTCGTTTAGTTTACCCGCAGGTATAGATATGAACCAAGCGGCTACTATGAACGCCATGATGCAACCAGTTTCTCTGCTGGGTCAGCAGGGCGTTAGTGCGCCTCAGTCTAATTTTCGTCTAGTTACCGAGGCCGATTTAGTTGGAACAGATGGTATGTCTGCGTCTCAAATTGTAGATATGTTGAATCAACCTGATTATCAAACTCCTTCTTTTTCGAGCGATGCCTTGTTAGCGGGACTAGGATTAGGTGGAGCGGCTTTTGCATCACAGACTGGTCGTGCGCCTGCACTAATACCACAGGGTAATTTATCTACCTTTGCTCAACGAGTTGCAGCTAATGATGCTGCTCGACTTGCGGCACAAAATAGACCTGTTTTAATAGGAACTGGTGCATCCACATCTGGGGTAACTAACCCTAGATTAGTTCCTGGAACACGTATAGTTCCTACCGGTCAACCACCTGCCGTCACGTCCTTTAGTAGACCAATGGTAAATGTAACTGGGTCTGCTCCACAATTATCTTTACCTGGTTCAACCGCTGCCGCTGCTTCTGGAGCATCTAGATTGGCTCGTTTTGGATCACCAGGAACATTTCTATACGGAGGTGCTGATTTATTAACCGAGTTAATTACAGGAAGAGGTTTATCAGAGAGAATTGGAGAAGGTGTTGGGGGAGCAGTAGGAGACTTCTTGTTTCCGGGAGCAACATATTTACCACCTTTTACTAATGCAGGAACACTGGCAGAATTAGCTGAAATGTCTGCTCCTGTTGATCGAGACAGAGATCCTATACGAGCAACCTACCAATTAGGGCCTGACTATAACAATGAAACTATAATGGAGCGTGAAAGCGGAGAAATATTTGCTCCAAGTGCAAGTCAGCTAGAAGCGTTTATGGATGGAATGGAATCCATGTCTCAGCCTACAGCCACAGGCATTGGTCTTGGGGGCAGTGAGGGCGTTGTCTTCGGCGGAGGTCAACCGCCCATGACTCAAGACGAAACAAGGGCTATGCTTCAGGAACGCTTTGGAGCACCTACCATATCTGCTATACAAAACCTACCTAGTGGTCAGGGCATGGGAATGATGACAGATGCACAGGGTCGCATGATCTCGCAAGGAGATGACAGATCTGCATTTAATCAAGCATCTAGGGATAGACTAGCTAGACTGGAGGAGCGTGATGTTCGTCCCGGTGAAACCCTACAAGAACGTGACACACGGATAGCTGACTCTCGCACTGAAGGAACAGACAGAGGCGGTAAGATGTCTTTTGAAGAAGCTCGTAAGTTTATTCCAAAGGGAGCTAAGGAAAAAACAAAAGATTATAACGCACGAGTTAAGGCATTCCAAGCTCAACAGAACAGTGCTATCAGCCAACTCAAGGAGCAATACGAACAGTTTAGAGTTAAAGGTCAGGTTCTTAACAACAAAAGAATACAAGCCTACACAGCCCAGTATCAACAGACTGAACCTGAGAAATTCAAGGAAGTAGTTAAGGTTGCTCAAGAAATGTTAAACACCAAAGTTAACGGCAAGCCTATTTTAGAGGACGAGACTCAAGCAGCTATGTATATTATTCAACAAATGGGAGGAAAGGTTTCAGACATATTTATAGACTCAGGCCCCACCCCAACACCACCTGCTAATGGTAACAAAGTTCAATTAGATAAACAAACCGCAAGAGCTATATTGGAGGAGACGGGGGGAGACGTAGAAGAGGCTAGACGTATAGCTATAGAACGAGGATTTGTTTTATAATGGCTGACATATTTGACACGCTTGCTTCAGAGAAGAGCGATGTTTTTGATGACATAGCTTACGGAGGAGACATTTTTGACACCATCAACGAAGAGGGTCCTGGCGTTGGTCGAGTTGCCTCTGGGCTATTGGCTGAAATTGCTATAGCAGAATCATTGAAGTATAAAGCCGCCAAGGCGGGGGCGCAACGAGGTCCCTATGGAGCTATTCAAGGTTACATTGCGGGTGGCATTACGGGTGGCATTACGGGAAGTATTGCTGCACAAAAACTTGAAGGTAGGGATGATATATCTTGGGGTCGCGTAGTCGCTGACTCTCTAATAAACTTAATCCCAGGTGGTCTAGGAAAGGCTAAACAGGGATCAAAGGTAATACCCAGGCTAGTTAAAGGAGGAGCCATTAGGGGAACAGAGGGTGCTGTTATAGCGACGGTAGGAGGTCAAATAGAGAAGGGCATAGAGGAGGGCGAACGACTAACTCTTGACGAAGTATCTACACTGGCAGGAACGGGCTTTGGATTGGGATTAGGATTGGGAGTTGCAGGAGAAGTCCTGAAGAAGTCTTACAGCAAGTTTGCTGGTAAGAGCGATAGCTTCCTCAACAAGGCTTACAATGATGGTGACCCAGAAGCTACGGCATTCGTTGAATCTGTTGCGGGGGAAAACCCTACAGGCAGAGGGATGAGGTATCTTAAAATGCTGGGTGCTAAGTTGTCACCTGCTACTACTCTGGGAAGGCGGGTCAATGAAGAAACAAACGCTGCAATAGCAAAAGCTAAAGCCAGACTAGACACCGCCTCAACAGTTAGAGATCAAATTAACAAAAAGACCAAGAATTTTACTCAAGATCAAAGAGATCAACTAGATGATTATATATTTAACAGGACGAGTAACATCGTTCCAGAGGCTCAAGGGCTGAAGCCAGTTCTAGATGATGCTAGAGAGTTAATCGACGAGTATCAGAATACAATATTAAATTTATACAAAGAGGGTCGCATTGATTTAAACGATTATGTGGCCGCTAAGATACAAAAAAGCGTTTCATCAAAAGATTACTTTACTAGGGAGTATCGGTTCTACGAAGACCCCGGTTATATTCCTAGCCCTGAAGTAACCAACGCACTAAGAAACAGATTGTCTAAAGATGGAATGGATGATGAGTCCATAGATGTTTTTATTCGAGGCTTAGATGCAAACAGGGAAAGTGCCGTGGGGCTAATGAACCATATTGCTGGTGCTAGTAGCGGAAGCAAACGAGTGTTTAGGAAACGCAAGTTGGACGAATCCCCAGAGTTAAGGAAATATTTAGGTGAATACGAAGAGGCTGGCGAACGTATGTTTGGAACTATTTCAAGGCTGGGCAGAATAGCAGCCCAAGAAGAAGCAAACAAATCAATTACAGAGCAGATAATAAAAAATAACTTGGGTAAAATCGTGCGCTCTGCGTCCGAGGACACGGGTGATTTAGTTCCTCTGAGTATACGGGGCAAGCAGCAAACTGTAGGAGACTCTCTAGTTGTAAGAAACGAAAAGGTAAACAAATATGAGGCTCCCGATGGCAACAGGTTTGATACCATAAAGCAGGCAACGGATGCCGGTTACAGCAAGCAACAACTAAAGAAGATAAACAGGCAGGCGATAAATGTTCGCCAGCCTGGGCAAGCGGTATATGTCTCCAGAGAAGTAAACGAAGCACTTAATCAATACTTCTCGACGGGTAGTCAGAAAGATGGAATTGACCTAACGCAATCGGTTTTAAGTAAAGTATTATCTACAACGACTGCCGCAGCTAAGTTTGTTAGAGTTCCACTCAACCTTGCTTCTTACCCGGTTCAGTGGTTTAGTAGTGCTGTTATGGTAGCGGGACAAGGGATGAATCCTTTTAATGGATGGAGGCGTGGCTTTGGAATTGCGCTCAACGAAGTCAATAACAAGGGCATTACAAAAGGAAAATATTCTGTAAAAGAAATCAATCGACTCAAGGAGCTAGAAATATTAGACCAGGGAGTTGTGGCTGGCGACATAAGGGACGGATTTAAAAATGGAGTTTTACCTAAGTCCGTCAGTAAGGTAACAGATTTTTTCGGAAAAGCATACAACGTGTTTGATACCGCACAGCGCATCTCCGTATTCGAGAACTACAAGGGTTTTCTTAAGAACAACATCCCCGATGCAGAGTTTAATAAGCTTACCGGTAAGCAGGTAGAAGACATGGCCGCCTTCTTAACAAACTCTACATACCAGAACTACGGTCGAATTAATAAGAACCTAAGAACCCTGTCGAGATACGGTCTACTAAATGAGTTCGCCGCGTTTAATCTAGAGCAGACTAGAACCCTATACAATCAGGGACGAATGGCTAAATCAATGATAGATGGTTCATTCTCTGACGAAATGGCAAATTCATATGGAGTGACGCTAAACAAGGATTCGATGAGAAGAGAGGGAATTAAGCGCGTTGCGGCACTATCAGGCGTATTAACTCTTGGGTCTGTAGGAGTAACACAACTTAATAGGGCTGGTGGCGTAGACGACGATGATGAAAAATTCCTAAGAGATTGGAGTTTAGCTGAGTGGGAAGAAGACCAGGGCTTACATATTCGCAGAAACGGGAACAAACTTTCTTTAGCAAACATGAGTTATCAAATGCCCGCGATTGAACTAACCTCTGTGTTTGAGGCAGGATTACGGGGCGATGATTTTCAATCTGCGGCTGGTAACGCTATTGAAGCAGCTTGGAGTAAGTTTGGTGGACAGCTAACCATCAATTTAAAGAACATAGTTGCTGCCGTAACCAATACGGATTTATTAACTAAAGACAATATTAGTGACGAACCGGATGGATCATTGAGGCAAAATCTTGATCTCGTTAAATATTATTTTGCAGAAAACTTTATGCCTGGAACGGTCAGAGATTTACAATCTTTAGACAAAAGAACTTCCGTAGAAAATACGCTTAGGTATACACTGGGTTATAGATCAAGGAGCACGACTATCGACGAGGGCATTGGATACAAGCTTGGACCTATAAAAGATTCCTTGGGCGGCATACGATCAAATTACGCAGGAGACACCAAGAGGATGGACTCCGTAGAAGATGCTTACAATGAAAACAACGCGGTGTATCGAAGGAACATGGAGGTTCTTGTAGACTTTGCAAATCAAGCCAAAGACTTTGGTGCTAGGAATCCAGACTCTGGGTTAAGCGAAGAGAAGATAGAATCCCTGATGAAAAAGGCTGGGTTTAATGCAACGCAACGAGATGACGCAATGGCTGGTGTTGTTACTGATATGCCAATATATGTATCTTTAGGTGAGAGGAAGAAGGAAGATAAGATAAAGCGTTACATTGATCTAGGATTGAAGATGAGTCCACAGACACTTACTACCATGCTTCAAAGAGACTTCGACGATAAGAAGATTAAGAGAGCCGACGTGCGCAGGATTATGATAGGCGTAGAAGCTAACAAGGTCTTTGGGCAATAAAAAAGCCCCCCAGTTACCTGGAGGACCTTAGTTTGTTAGCGTCGTGGTTTGGAAGGGCTGGCTAACGGCAACCCCGTATTAGGCTGAATAGACCTTTCCGGAGCACTCACGACTTACTCTTTTGCAGCTGAGACACCAACAAAGTTATTCTCGCTCCTCTGCGTTAGACAGGATGCGATGCTGGAGCATATTAACTTTATTCTTTAAGTTCTCTATGTCCTTATTTAAAGTTTCATTCTGTTTGGTCAGAGCCTCGCACGATTTAGTCATGGCCTCTAGTCCTTTAGATAGAATGTCTTCTGAGTTAATCTTGTAAACGGATTGGGTATTAGTTG
>Ga0187217_1000904_pt1 | contig 12246 bp, 7 predicted proteins | sample 15SPOviralmetaG_FD_130165 | JGI IMG/M metagenome (GOLD analysis project Ga0187217, IMG submission 130165) | Marine viral communities from the oligotrophic San Pedro Time Series (SPOT) site, San Pedro Channel, CA, USA - 15 SPOT_SRF_2010-09-15... | ecosystem: Environmental > Aquatic > Marine >... | reverse complement strand
GGTAAATATTTAATTACAAAGATAAGAAACAAATTCCTTGACGGGTCAGAATCTATGTCAACTGTTTTGGAATGCGTTAAAGACACGGCTATTAGACAATAGGAGATTAGTATGCCAATTCCAGGGTCAAAAAGAGAATTACAATTCTTACAAGAAATAAATGAAAAATCAAAACCACAATTCCTTCAAGAAATAAAAGAGCCAGCGCACGAAGAAGAAGAGTTGGTTGAGGAAAAGCCAAAGAAAAAAAGAAAAGCTAAAAAGAAGAAGTAAATGGATCCATTAGAAGCATGGAACAATCTCACATACTTTGATGGTATAATGTTTACCGTCTGGTTGGGGGTGTTGTATTATGGAAAGTGTTGGATAGACAGTAAATTCAAGGAATAATTGAATGAGAGACTTTGTCGGTAAAGGTAATTTTAATTGGTTCTTCGGTGTTGTTGAAGACAGGAACGACCCAGCGCAACTAGGTCGGGTTCGTGTACGTGTATACGGATACCACACTGACGACAAAGATAAAATTCCCACAGAAACATTGCCATGGGCTATACCTTTGGGCGGGATTGATTCTGCTTCCATTAGCGGTATTGGTAAATCACCGACTGGTATGGTAGAAGGGACTTGGGTTATTGGGTTCTTTTTAGATGGAGATAGAGCGCAAGAACCTGCTGTCGTCGGAACGCTTGCTGGCGCACCATCGCAGGCTGCGGAAACAACTCTTGGGTTTAACGACCCAAACGGCACTTATCCGAAATACACTGACGAGTCAGATGTAAATAAAAAGGCAAGAGGCGTTGCCGATGATACGAAAGAAGATGCTGGTAAGATAAGCATACCGCCATCAACATATGCCCCAGTATATCCGATGAATCATGTAATGGAAACTGAGTCGGGTCATTATAAGGAATATGATGATACAGAGGGTGCCGAAAGAATTAAGGAGTTACACAGAAGCGGTACGATGTATGAGTTGTACCCTGATGGTGATAAGGTAACTCGAGTTGTTAAAGATAATTATACGCTCGTAGCCAGTAATGATAACTTGCACGTTAAAGGTAATGTTACAATATTTGTAGACGGAAATACCAATGTCACAGTTAAAGGCGACACTAGTGTCACAGTTAAAGGCGACACTAACCTTACAGTTGATGGTACGACTACGGTTGAGACTCCAACTACCAACTGGACAGGCGATATAAATCTAACTGGTAATCTTGATATCACTGGTAAATCAACAGCATCCGTGGATCATGTTTCCGCAGGAATATCTGGTAAGGGTCATACTCATGGCATACCATCAGGTTCTTCTGCTGGTGACACAGATAAGCCCGCATAAAAGTGAAAAGAGTTAGAAGTAACGCTGATATTGTTGATATAGAATCGTTCGAGAAGTTATAAATAGAAACTAGTATTACTTAAAGCAGTACAATATTTATTATACCTGATTGGTTGCAAAAGTCAAGGATTATTTTATGTCTCACGATAGTTTAGTTAATTTATTTGAAACGTATGTTCAAGAAAACGAAAAGTTTGCCGAAGGCAATAAGTCAGCTGGCACTAGAGCTAGGAAAGCTCTAGCTGAAATTGGTAAACTTTGTAAAGATAGAAGAAAAGAAATACAAGAATCAAAAAACACAAAGTAGGGTATAGATGTCTAAGTTGGGCGTAAAAACAAAGAAAGAAGAGATATTTAGTGATATAGATTTGGGGTTCTTTGCCCACCCTATCACTGGAAAAGTTTCTAAAAAGATAAATCGAGATGCTGTTAGGCAATCGGTTAAGTCGCTCATACTCACAGACTATTACGAACGACCATTCAAACCAAACATTGGTTGTGGGATTCGATATTATCTATTTGAGCTGTTCTCTCCAGCTATAAAGCAACAAATGGAAAGCGCAATTCGAGAGACGATAGCCAATCATGAACCTAGAGCTGATATAGTTGAGGTTTTGGTTGAAGAAAAACAAGATATGCACGCTTTGGTTGTTTCTGTGGCGTTCATGATAATCAACGATCCGAACCCAGTGGTTCTGGATGTAATCTTAGAAAGAGTTAGGTAAATGTCAGCAAACACATACTTACAAGTTTCAGAACTAGACTTTGATGATATACGATCAAATTTGAAAACATACATGAGGTCTCAAAGTCAGTTCAAAGATTATGACTTTGAGGGTTCTGCTTTGTCGTCCCTTTTAGATGTTCTCGCATATAATACTCATTATAATGCATACTATTTGAATATGGTTGCTAATGAGATGTTTTTAGATACTGCGCAACAAAGAGACTCAGTTGTATCAAGGGCAAAGGAGCTCGGATATACGCCAGTTTCTTCTATTGGTGCATCTGCTGAAATTGAAGTTGAATTTGTGGGTGTGGATTCATCAATTCCTCAGATAACGATCCCCAAAAATTCTAAGTTCACCACAACAGTTGATGATGTTACATATACATATGTTACACCGCAATCTAATAAGATAAACCGAAACCCTGCTGGTCAATATAAAGGAAATATAATAATTCGTGAGGGTGAGCCATTGACGTTTAGTTGGGTTGTCGGTTCCACTCCTCAGAAATATATTGTACCGAATATAGGGGTAGATACGACCAGCATAGTTGTTAATGTTCAAGAATCGGTAACAGACACAACTACCACTGAATATAAAGAAGCAACTAATATAAACCAAGTATTTAAAACTTCTCCTATCTATTTCTTAGAAGAGGCGTCTGATGAGAAGTATGAGATTATATTTGGATCAGGTTCTCTAGGAAAACCAGTTAAGGCAGGAAATGTTATAAGGGTTGATTATCTGGTCAATAATGGAGATTTGACTAATGGGTCATCAAGTTTTAGTGTCGACTCTATAGACGTCGGAACCAATTACACAACCGCTAAAATAAATTCTGTTATTAAAGTTGCCAATGGCGGTCGCCCCCAAGAAACTGTTGACTCTATAAAATTCTCTGCTCCAAGAAATTACCAAACTCAAAATAGAGCAGTAATTGCTGAAGACTATCAAAGAATAATTTCTAGCGAAAATCCAGACTTACAATCAGTAATCGCCTTCGGTGGTGAGTTGGCTCAGCCAGCAGTTAATGGTAAGGTGTTTATTGCTGTCAAGCCTTTCGGTGAGAATTTCGCTACATCGAATAGAAAAAAAGATATAGAGTTCTCTATTAAAGATAGAACTCCACTAGCGGTTGACCCTGTGGTTATTGATGCCAAATATACATATATCATTCCCTCTGTGACAACATATTATGATACGACTCGGTCTTCATTGACTAAGAGCGCAGTTGAGCAAAATATTAGGGGCGCCATCTCTAAATATGCAACAGATAACCTAGAAAGATTTGGGAACAGGTTTAGGTTTTCTAGGTTTATCCGCTCATTAGACGATACATCCAGCGGTTCAGTATTGAATAATGATGCCAGCGTTATGGTTCAGGGTAGGATTTCGCCAAATTTAAATAGCCCATCCTTGTTAGAAGTATCTTATAACAATACTATTAGAAAGGGTTCTGTTTCTTCTTCTTCGTTCACATATTCTGGATTTACGTCATATCTTGGTGATGATACGTTGGGCAATATTACTATTTTCAGATATGGCGATAATAATGAAAAGATAAATATTATTGCCAATGCTGGGACGGTGGACTATGAAACTGGTTCGATTAAAGTTGAGAACTTTGCGCCATCAGCGTTTAGTGGGATAGAGATGAAGGTGCAGGCTACAACCGAAACTATGGACGTTATTCCCCAAAGGGAGCAAATTTTATTAATGGATTCTAACGAAGCTTCTATTACAATTATTGGCGAACAGACATAATGATAAAAGCAAAACTCTCAAATTTAGTAAAAAATCAATTTCCAGATTTCTATAAAGAAGATGGGGATAATTTTCTCGCATTTATTGAGGGGTATTATGAGTATCTTGAGCAAAATGGAAAGCTCACAGACGCTATACAAAATATACAAGACTATAAAAGTATTGATACAACCTTAGACGAGTATATTGATTATTTTCAAAATACACTCCTTCCTTCTGTCCCGCACAATGTTGTTTCTGATAAAAGGCTTTTGGCGAAATATGTAAAATATTTTAACATATCTAGAGGAACTCTCTCTTCATATAAACTCCTTTTTAGGAGCATTTATAATGAAGATATTGAGGTAAACTACCCAGCAGATCAAATGTTGAAGGTTTCTGATGGCGATTGGAGACTTGATCAGTATTTAGTTGCAGCCTTCGATAAAAGGATTTTTGGGTTGATAGGTAAGATTATTGTTGGCGAAACGTCAACTGCTGAAGCTCTGGTTGAGGATGTTGTCGGTAGGGTTGTTCGAAACAGAGACGTTTTGCAAATTGTTCTATCAAATGTTAGAGGGGAATTTCAAAACCTAGAACCAATTACTCTAAAGAACCCTGATGGTTCTGGCGATTCTTTTAATATTGAAGCAGGAATCAGTTCTTTAGATTTGGTCACCTTTGGCGGTGAGTATAAGAGAGGTGATGTTGTTGACATCATATCAGACGATACTGGTAGTCTCGGTAAAGTTGTTATTTCAGATACAGTTGATTTATTAGGTTCCATATCATTCATTCTTTCGGATGGCGGTTCAGGATATACTTCTTCAATATATGGAGAAGATCAAGGTGAAAGTCAAATACGAATAACTGGCGGTGATGGGGAAATACAGCCCAGCTTCAGATTAAAGCAACCAGATATTTCTGATTCGTTTGCTATTGCATTTAACACCAATTTAGTTGGTTCCAATAACATTTTTGGGGAACTCGCTCCATCCATAAATGAAGGAAATTATGTTCGCAAGATGGATACATTCGCGAACACCATACTGGCATCACCGCAGTTTGGATTTCCAGAGCAGAATCAAGTAACTACTAGTGGCATCCCTTTCTTGACATCATCAAACTCTTTGATTACTGTTGCTAATAGTAAGAATATACTTATTGGCGATACTATAACTGGTTCCGCGACAGGGGCTGATGGGCATGTTCAGCAGATTGTTGATGGCACTTCTGGCGCTACCATCTTGAGGGTTGATACTTATAAGAACTTCACTGATCAGGTTCATAATTACTTAAAACTTTCTGAAGATATAAACACCAATTCGCATTGGATAACGGCTCGTTCAGATACGCCATTGGATAACCATGTAATCGCCCCAGACGGCACGCTAACAGCTGAAAACTTAATTGAGGATAATCAAGCTGGGTCTGGTAATGGTCATTATGTTGCCGTCAAAAATTCTGCGATGGTTCAGAATAGTTGGATTTCTTACTGGAATTTTTCAGTTTATGCCAAAGCCATTTCAACTGGAAGTAAGAGGTGGCTTGGATTCAGGGGATTAGGTAATGGCGGTAGTAACAAATACCCAGTATTTGATGTTGCTGAAGGTGTTATTGCCGATGCTGGTGACGGCACTGCATGGAGCAATGTTAAGATTCAGCCTGCTGGTAACGGCTGGTACAGGTGTTCTGGTACTTCGCAACCAGCATTTAACAACAATACTGGTCTTAGATTTAATTTGCTCGTTGAAGGCAATAATGACTCATCTTCAAGTTACGACTATACAGGAGATGGTGTATCTGGTCTTGCTATTTGGGGTGCGCAACAATCATTAGGTCTAGCTCTCAGACCATACCACAGAACTACGGCAACGGAAACTGTGAACGATGGCGAATATCTCCATATCGGAAATACCACCGCTGGAGCCAATGTTGGTAAGGTTACGGCATACACTGCAAATAATGTTGGCGACCACGTCTTACAGCTAGGTGTTTTTGCTAACACTAATACCATTTCCGTTGGCGACGAACTAGTTTCTAAAACCGTATCAACCCATAGCGAAGATTATGTATATGGCGTTGTTACTCAAATTTTAAATACCCAGTCGAATGCGTATAACCCATCAGGGGCTGATACTAGGGATTTGATGACAGTTAAGGTTTCTTCAAATACATCTTCTGGGCTGACCAGCCAATTCGGCACTTCGAGCTTGTCTGCATTTTTAATCGGTCAGAACTTGAGAAGGGTCGGTAGTACAGGTTCAGTTGCTATTGTTGCGGACTCAACATCAAACACAACTTGTGAGCATGTTTATACCAAGCTCGAAGATTCCCTGTTATTTAAGACTGCTACTTTTGGAACAATTTCAAGTCTTTCGGATAGGGTGAGCGGTTCAGGGTTTACAGTTGCGCCAAAGGTTCGAGTTATAGAGCCCAATATTTCTGCTCTGGGTATCGGTGAGCAATACGTCACTCTACAGACTGATACTGCTAATTGGGGTACTGGTAATACTTCGGTAACTGTTTTGGACACTAATGATAGAATTGTACAAACTAACGGCATAAGCGGAACTGCTTCTGGTGACATTAAAATGGGAGCTTCTCCGAACAAGGTTCCAGCCACAATACAACATGCTAACGGTACATATGAAACGACTGTAAGGGTTTGGCAAGATTTCTTACAAAGAGATCCAAATAATATATTTTTCCGTGTTGGTGGAACTGTGTCAATTGAAAAGTATGAAGGTGAATATGTTCCTGGTGGGTTAGATACTAGAACCTTGCGTGATTCTGGTTCAGCTAAAATTACAGAAATACAAGACGAAGGTGTTCTGGGTAAAAATGCGCAGATAAACACATCAGTCGGTGCGAACGGAACGGTAACCAAATTAAAAATTATAGATTCTGGATACTCGTATAGAGATAAAGAGCTGGTAAGAATACAGGAGTCTGGAAGACCTGACTCCTTACAAGCAACAGCGAGATTGACGCTAAAGGGTACAGCAAATTCTCAAGGATATTATGGGACAAGTAGGAGTCATGTTTCCACGTCGAGAGGATATATCCAAGACAGCAATTTCTATCAAGAGTACTCTTATCAATTAATTGCCCCCATATCATTAGATAGATACAAGGAAGTTGCTTTGAAGTTGGTTCATCCAGCAGGGCAGACCTTATTCGGAAGGTATCAAGCGCACTCGAATGTCGCAGTCAATGTGTCAACTTCTGCAAATAATCTGGTAACAGAATTGGCTAACGGCACAGTATCATTGTCCAATACGGCACCGACTCAACTAGTAGGGACTTCGACTGAATTTACAAAACACTTTTCTAATGGAGATCTAATAATTATTAAGACTTCTCCAGAAAATTACGTTAAACTTAAACTAAATATAGTATCAAGCGATACTTCGGCAACCTTGAATACTCAGTGGAACTCTGCTGGAGTTGCCGCTGCTGAAGTTTACTACACTAAAGGGACAATCTCTTAATGGCAACATATAGCTTTGGAACTAAAGACCTCTCAGTTAGAAACGCAAGTGCGTTCTTAAAGGCAATGAGCGCATCAGATGGAAGGAATACTAAAAACTCGTTCATCATTTATGCAGCTGTTGGTAAAAGTTCAAACTGGAGTTCAGAACCATTTCCGGAAACATCTAAAGATACCGAATCTAATTTGCACTATACATTGAAAAAGGATTTTATCGGTGCGAAAAAAGTAGATGTCGGAAGAGTTTCTCATGTCATGCCTAGACACAATTGGGAAAATGGTGTAGTTTACTCTATGTATAAGTCTTCAACTGATGCGATGTATTCTAAAGTGTTTTATGTGATGACTGATGAGTTTAATGTGTATAAATGTTTGTTTAATAATTCTGCCTCACCATCAACAGTTAGACCTTCGGGATATTCCACATTACCATTTACTACTTCTGATGGTTATATGTGGAAATATATGTATACAATTTCGTTGGGCGAAGCCGAGAAGTTTTTAACTGCATCTCATGTTCCAGTGAAAACAATATCTTCTCCAGATGCATCACCAGAACAAACCCGCCAAGCTGCAGTGCAAAATGCTTCGGTTAATGGTTCAATTGAGGTTATTGAAACGAATACTATTGGGTCGGGATATTCGCAAGTTACAAATGGTAATGTTTTGGTCGGAGGTAAAAAGACATTACAAATCTCAGGCTCTGGGGTTTCAGCTGTACAGGGGTTTTATAATGGATCTAGCGTATACATTTCTCAAGGAACAGGGTTGGGTCAGCTTAGAAGAATCGAAAAATATGTAGGAACGACAAGAACGTTGACGGTCAATTCATCATTTACAACTACTCCTAATACAGATTCAGTATTCGTGATTTCCCCAACAGTTACAGTAATTGGTGATGGCAGCGGTGCACAAGCATATTCAAAACTGAATACAACAACTGGTTCTGTTGACGAGATAACAGTAATTAATATTGGTTCCGGATATACTAAGGCTGACGTTAGAATCACGTCCAACACTATACACGGATCAGGTGCGACAGCAAATGCAATCCTTTCTCCGATTGGCGGTCATGGTAATGACCCAGTTAGAGAGCTTGGTGCTGATAAACTTTGTTTAAGTGTGAAATTTAACTCTAGTGAGGGTATTTCGGCAAACGGAAATGGGTACATACCATCGAATACAGCATTTAGAACGATCAGCTTATTGAAAGACCCTATCCTAAAGGTCAATTCAAACAATAATCACCAAGTGCTAGAAAGTATAGCTAATACTTCTAATAGTCCAACAAATTTGCGACTGACGACAAGGGCAACCATTTCATACATCAGCGAACTGCCTGCGAATCAAAGGTTAAACGCTAAGGATATTATAACAAACGAAAGAAACAGATTATCAGCAGAGTTAGGTACTTTAGAATTTGTTACAGAGCTTGGTTTGCAACAAAGAAAAGCGAATGCAATGAAGAATGCTTTGCAAGGAGCGAATGCTGAGGTTGTCTATATTAGAGATGATGAAACGCAATCTGATACATCGTTCTACACAATGTACCTAAATAATGTAAACAGTTATGGTCCACATGTACCGTTTACAAAGGACGACATTGTTCTAGAACAAAGTAGCAATACCGCTCTAGGGACTATTGAGTTAATAAAGGGTCCAGAGGCTAATACGTGTTCGGGTGAAGTTATTTACACTGAGAGCGTTCAGCCTGTTACTAGAACTCCTGAACAAACAGAAGATATTAAAATCATATTAGATTTCTAAAGGTAATATAAATGGCATCAATCGAAACAAACTTAAATCAAAGTCCTTTTTTCGACGACTTTAATGAAGATAAGAACTTCCATCGAGTGTTGTTTAGACCTGGATATGCTGTGCAGGCTAGAGAGCTGACGCAGCTTCAAACAATCCTACAAAATCAAGTAGAGAGGTTTGGTGATGAAATATTGGATAACGGAACTATTCTCAATGGTTGTGATATTGAATTGCAGAAATGGAATTATGTCAAACTTAGAGATAAAAATGCCAACAATACTGTATTATCGTTAACCCAATTTTTCTCAGGTGGTCGATTAGCCAACTGCGTTGTTGAGGGGCAAACTACTGGGGTCAATGCTAGAGTATTAGATATAGTAGACGGTTCTGAGGGTGGTGCTCCAGATTATTTAACAGCGTTCGTTTCATATTCAGATTCTGGCGCTAATAATACAACTAAAGCGTTTTCTGATAGTGAAGTTTTGGTATTCAGACAAGCTGTGGGAAATACATTTATTGCTGCTGCTAATACGATATCATCAAGTGCTACTGGTCTTGGTCTTGGTGCTCGTTCTACTGAGGGCGTGGTTTATCACAAAGGACACTTTATCAGGTCAGAAGGTCAAAGCGGTGTTGTCAGTAAATATACAGTAACTCCAACGATAAGAGTTGGTTTCGAAACTATTGAGAGTATTATTGATTCTAACCAAGATTCTTCTTTGTTAGACAATGCTTCTGGGGCGACTAACTTTACTGCTCCTGGGTCATCAAGGTTGAAAATCTCAACTAAAATTAAATCTAAGACTTTGGAAGAAGCCAATACTGCTGGGTTCTTTGCTGTTATGGACGTTCAAGAAGGTAGGGTTATTAGAACTAATACTACTGGTTATGGCGACTTAGATGATGAGATGGCAAAAAGAACATATGAAGAATCTGGCGACTATGCCCTAAACCCATTTGTGGTTCGCACAGAGGAACACTTAAAGACAATCAATAATGGTGGGGTGTATTCTTCATCCGAATCTGGCGACAGAGATAAGCTAGTAGTTGAGATTGAGCCTTCTACTGGTTATATTAAAGGGTATCGCACCGAACTCACTGACCTTGTTCGTTTGGATATTGATAAATCCAAGGAATTCGAAATTAAAAATGACGTTGTTGTTGGTCAGGCATTTGGTAACTATGCTATTTGTAATGAAGTTTCTGGAACATGGGATTTCCAAGGTATTCGCGAAGTTGATTTGCATGATGCCACACAAACATCAATATCATCAAATAAATTTTCTGATAATAGCTCACTTAGTGGAAATAAAATCGGCACCGCCAACATCAGAGGGTTTCAGTATCATTCAGGCTTATCTGGAAGCCCGACAGGGCAATTCAGGCTATACCTTTTCAATATTTCTATGAACAACGGTAAGACGTTCAGCGAAGTTAAATCTATAAATCAAATTAATAGCGGTGAGGCATCAAAGTCTAGAGCTGACGTTATTCAATCTGGCGGTATCTCTAAACTTGAAGATACAAGTTTGACTTCATTACTGTTCCCTTTGCAAAGTTCTGGTGTTAAGACCCTTAAAGACTCTTCGGATTCAGTTCAAACGCAATTTGTATACAGAACTGAAACTCCTGGTAGTTTCAGTTCTGCTGGCGCAGCTGTAGTTCAAGCCAATACGTCTCACGCTTCTACGAACCAAAACAATGATGATACTGGTGATACACTAAGCACTATTGACTCTAAAAATATTATCGTAGTATCTAAAGATGATGTAACTACCAATGACAAAACAGGGGTTGTTGCTCAAAGTGGATATACAATTACTCAGCATGGCGGAGTGGCTACTGCGTTTACAACTGAATACAGCGTTGGTGATTATATAATCCTTGGCACTAATCCAGAACAAAGAATTACTGCGATTGCTAGCGCCAGTAGTATGACTGTTGCGACTAGTAATTCTTACACTGGTGGGTTGGCTCACGCTAAGTTCATGCCTGCTGGTTATATATTTAACTCTTCAGATTTGACATTTTTATCAAATGTTACTCAACACCAGATACAACTTAATGAAGGGACACTAACTGGAGGCTTCAACGCTTCAATATACTTTGATGTTCTCAGGACTCAGTGCCAACCAGATAAGAAAACTGTAAACAAAGACAAGTATGTACACATCAATACAGGAAGCCACTCTGCGTCCAAAGATGGACCTTGGTCATTGGGAGTTCCGGACGGTATGTTGATTTCCGCAGTTTATGTGGGCGCCAACACTAGCGTAAGCGCAGCCACTGACGAAGACGTTACTACGCACTTCAGGCTAGATGATGGGCAGAGAGATTCATATTATGATTTGGCAAGACTTGTTAAAAATCCGACTAGTGATCTAGATTTAACCAACAAAGGATTATTAGTTAAATTCAATTATTTTGGGCGTGATAGAACTGCAGGTATAGGGTTCTTATCAGTTGATTCGTACCCTATTGATGATTCTAATCCTGATGCTGTTGATAAGATTGCAACAGCAGAAATACAAACTTATACCGCACAAAACGGCAGATTATTTGATTTGCGTGACAGCGTTGACTTTAGACCGATAAAGCAAGCAAGCGCAACTCCCCATTCGACTGGTACTGCTGCAGCTGCCCCGACAAACCCAGGAGCATCTTCACTGTTCGATGTTCAGACTGGTGCTTCAGGTGGTGCTCACTTCCCAACCCCAGATAAAAACTTCCAAGCAGATGTTCAGCGGTATTTGCCTAGATTTGATTTGGTTTCTATTGCTCAAGATGGTTCTATCGACATCAAGAAAGGCGCAGCTTCTGAAATGCCTTCTCCTCCTATTGAGGACAAGAACAATATGACTCTGGCTGATATTTACATACCACCATACCCATCTTTGTCCCCGCAAGCTGCAACTTTCTATGGCAGACCTTCTTATGAGGTCTTGGTTGATCCTAGGGACAATAGAAGGTTTACCATGGCTGACCTTCGCTCTTTGGAAACTACAGTTGAGCAAAACAAAAATTTAATTGCTCTTAATAGTTTTGAGATTGATGCATTAAAAAATAGTGTTTTGAGACCAGATGACCCAACTGATTCAGCCGAACCGCCTAAAGATTCTTTAACTTTGGACCCTAGACCAGCTCAAGATGCAAGTAATACTCTTAGGAGTAGCGATTTGTCCTTC
>Ga0187217_1000902_pt1 | contig 12261 bp, 15 predicted proteins | sample 15SPOviralmetaG_FD_130165 | JGI IMG/M metagenome (GOLD analysis project Ga0187217, IMG submission 130165) | Marine viral communities from the oligotrophic San Pedro Time Series (SPOT) site, San Pedro Channel, CA, USA - 15 SPOT_SRF_2010-09-15... | ecosystem: Environmental > Aquatic > Marine >... | reverse complement strand
TTAGACAAGAAGGAATCGGACTTCATATCCGACTCCCATCTTGCTGTTACCTGGTCTTGAGCATCTTTGTCTGCTTGCTCTAGCAGCTCTTCAACTTTTAGTTTAGCCGCAAGTCTTTCTTCATCTGTAGTTACTAGATCATCTATTACTTTACCTATATCTTTGATGAGACCTCCAGTTATAAATTGAAGAATTTTTTTCATATTAAAATAATTTATCTTGACCTAAACGAGTTCTAGCTCTAACTCTTTCATGCTTCGTGCTAAAAGGATTTATTCCTCTTAACAAATTTCCAGCTTGAGAGTAAGTATTTCTTCTAGCCTCTCTTTTTGCTTTGCGCTTTTGTTTGTTTGTTTGAGCAGGCGCAGTTACAACAACTTCTGGTAATTCACCACCAAGTCTTTTTTGATATCCTGGAACTACTTCGTAGTCTTCGTCAGACGCTCGTGCATTTGACAATGTTGTAGTTGGATGTGAACCACCTGGTCCGTGTGATGATAATGGTCCATATTTTTTCATAGGATCACCATACTTTTTCATAGGGTGATGCTTGTCTAAAGGCCCTCGCATACTCATTGGGTGCGCGGCGTGATCATCAACGGCATTATATTTTAATAAATCTTGACTATGTTTAGAAGTCCAAGGCGATCCAAGTTTTGGTAAAGCCGCATTGCCTTGATCTTTACCAGGTTTCATTTTAGGCATAATATTTGTTTTAGTTTATGTATTTTTTTTAGCGTATTCATTTGCGAATGCCTCCCAAGGTAATGCGCTGCTACCTTCTTTCATATTGCTTCTTGAATATGTTTTTCCTTTATAATAAACATTTTCATCATCATAATTTAGATCACCATTTTTTATTTGGTGCATATGACCCATCTCGTGCGCTAACACTTGTTTATACTGAATAGGATCTTTTATATCTTTATTCATAAGTATACTACCATTATTAAGGGCTTTGCCTAGTACACCATCTTCTAAATGAGTATGATACAGCGGCGTGTTATCAATAACGTAAGGTGGGTTATCTAATTTAAACGACATTATTTATTATTATACGGAAACATTTGGTTGAGTTTGTTTTTACGAGCTTGGCATCCGCAGGGTACGTTTAAACCTTTTGAAATAGTATCTACCATACTTTTAATACCAGTTGCTGTTGTAAACTTTTCAACGTCATCTCCAAATCCTCTTGATTTCATTATATTATATTTAATTATTAACTATGATGTTTTTTATCGTACTTCATATCTCCAGCTAGTTTAGATATATGCTTTTCGTCATTAGTCATTTGCTTATCGCTACCACCATGCTTAGCATCGTAATTAACGTCTTGCTTTAAATAACTTATATGAGCAGCGTCGTCTCTTTCTGTAGCCTTGTAATTGTATTTTGTTACAGGAGTTTGTGAGTGTCTTGCGTTGCCAGTATAGTGGCCGTAGTGTCCTTTTTCCATAATTACCATTTTACTTTGTCAGCCCAATATGCAGCAGACATTTTTCCTTTTTTAATGTTCTTAGCGTGGCGAGCTTTAAAACTAGCTCTACGCGCTTTAGACTTAGCATCTGTTTTTTTACCAGCTGTGCTAACACCTTGTTGACCAAATCGTATAATTTTTTCTAAACCACCTTCGCAAGCTTTAACTATATGTGATTTAGTTTTATGATCTGGCGTTCGCCGAGGTTTGTTACACTTAAGTGTTTTCTTATCAGTTGCCATATGTCCAAATTACATTAGGTGATTTATCATCGTCTATATCAGCGTGAATAAAAGTATCACCAATACCTATACGGTCTACACCGTGTTCCAATAATTCTCTAATTAAAGAGAAACGTTCTTTACTTTTGCTGCAAGCTATATCTACAGCAAGTCCTTTTAAATGAGACGACTTACTTGTTCCACCTACAGCTTCGTTATGTGAAGGCGTTCGGTAACCAGATGTTATACGTAAAGGCGTACCTAATTCTTCTCTTATACTATCTAATATGCTTATAAGCTTTTTACTCATCATCTGCCCGCTACCTTGTACGTCAGGCGAATCGAACTCTTCGTAAGTAAAATACTTAAACATTATTTTTTATTTTTAAGCTGAATCCATTTAGACAAAGTGTAACCAATAGTTACTATCAAAAGTAATACTTTTAAACTCATTTCTATTTGTGCAAATGTAGTTACACCAAGCGTGGTTGTATTAATAGCGTATAATTTTAAATCGTTAAGACTCATCTTATTTGCCTCTAGCTATTTGAGTGATAGGTCCAGCTTTATAGCTACAAGGATATTTTTTAACTTGCATACCTGTAATACCTCTACTACTACCTTGACCCATTGGAAAACCAGTAGTATCTAGTGGCCCGTCCCAAACGTGTGATTCTCCAACTTGTCCTTCTAGCGAAGGCTTACCAAGTAATTTACTTATTTTGTGATCCATAATTATTAATTAAATGTGTTTCTTAAAAAATTACCAACTCTAGTACCTCCACCTCTTTCTTTTTTTCTAGCATCTCTTCTAGCTATTCTATCTTTAGTGTTTCTAGTGCGCTCATCCTTTCTAAGACTTTGAGGTGTCTCACCAGTTGGTCGCGTTGTAACTGCCATAGCGTCTTCATAAGTTTGTACTCCTTCAGGTTGTTCATTTGTGTTTTGAGCTGCGGTAGTATTTTCAGCTTCAGTAGCAAAAGCACCAGATTTAAACGCGTCAGAATAATTCATTGTTTGTCCAATAGCTGAAGTATCTAAAGGTTTATATTCTCTGTTAAAAGTAGGTGTTATCATAAGCGGATCACCAGAGCTGTCTTCTGTATAACCCATTTTCTTTTGAACACCACTAGGTAATTTGTTAACGCCTGGATTTTCTTCAGGTGATGGTAACATTTTATTTAATGGTCCAGACATATTCATACCATGCTGACGCATTGCTAGCGGTCCGAACATTTCGTTTGCTTTGTCTATAGCACCTTGATCCATACGTGTCATTGCTCCTGAGTAAGGATATTGCAATGAGTCTACATCTAATTGCCTAGGACCACCAAACACTGAGTTCATACCTACTTGCCCCGTCATCGGCATGCCATCTTTTTTCTTATACATATTACCTTTCTTTATCGTTGTTTACGTTTTTGATAGAGGTTATAAGCACTTTGTCCATATAACTTTTACCTTTCATTATTTTATTTCTTCTAGTGCTTACAGGTATATCCTCTTCACCTAGCATTATTTTATACATGCGCTGTATAAGTTGTTTAGCTTTAAACGAAACTTTATATATATTATACTTTTGTGTCGTTCTGTTTTGTTTTCTCCAAACAACTATCCAGTTTTCTTTTAATAATCTATTCCACCTACGGTTATCCCAACTGTAAGAGTAACAACCCATTTCAAAATCTTTTTTAGTAAAAAGATCTGTACAGTCTAAAAATATTAAAAGTTCTAGATCAGCGTCAGTGAGCCCGTTGTTTTTACAGGCCCACTTACGTATTATTCTGTAATGCTTTAAAAGGTTTAAACTTTTAATATCACTAGAGTCTAGTCTCATAAAACAATTACAACATCTTGTATTTTGATAACCTTATATTCGTTATCATCTATCTCTACTGTACTACCAGCGTGCCTGTCGTAGTATATAGTATCATCTTTTTTAATATAATCTATAGCATCACTTACTGAAACTACTGTAGCTAAATTATATCTAATATCTTCCCTATCTTGAACAGACAACAACAAACCAGTTTGCGTTTCTTTATTCTTTATAGGTTTTGTTTTTATAACTAAATTATTACCTACTGCCTTCATCTACACGTAAATTATTGATTACACAGTCAGTTGATAAAATAGTAGTAGCCACAGAAGCTGCATTTAACAAAGCACTTTTAGTAACCAGAAGAGGATCTATAATTCCGGACTTAATCATATTTACCATATTTCCTGTAACCACATTTAATCCTCTACCTTTTGTTTTAGGCATCTCTGGTTCATTAATACCAGCATTGTCTAGTATTGTTCTAAACGGAGCTTTAATAGCCTCATACAACATCTCTTCACCTTTAGATTTAGCTTTAAGATTAGTTGCCGCATTGAACAAAGCTATACCACCGCCTGGTACTATACCATTTTGAATTGCAGCTTTTGTAGCACAGATAGCGTCTTCAACTCTATCTCTTTTTTCTTTTAATTCTACTTCTGAGTTAGCGCCTACTTTTACAACCGCAACTTTAGCGGATAGTATTGCTAATCTTTTTTCAAATTTATTTTTAAAAGCAGGAGAAGAAGCGTTTTTAATTTTGTCTTTTAAGTCAGCTATAACAGCTTCAACTTCTTCAGATGGTTCATCAATTTGTAATATAGTCTCTGTTTCTGTTGTAACAGATTTATTACATTCACCTAAAAACTCAGGCTTGATTAAATCCATATCATCTCCAAGATCTTCGTTAATAAGTGTAGCACCTGTTAACATAGCTAAGTCTTGCATGACTTCTTTTCTACTCACACCATATGTTGGTGCGTCTATAATATTTACTTTAATGTTGCCTTTCATTTTATTCATAGCTAAAGTGTTTAACACTTGCTGCTCGGCGTCACCTATGATAAGTAAAGATCTTTTATTTTTTATAACATACTCTAGTACACTTTGTATTTTTCTTACATTTGAAATTAAAGATTCTATTATAAGAACTACTGGGTTTTCAAGCTCGCATGTTTTGCTAGCTTTGTCAGTTACAAAAGATAAATTTTTATAACCTTTTGTATACTGTATACCATTAACTACTTCAGAATATGTTTCAGGTTGATCATTTATTTCCATTATAACAACACCTGTTGTATCAACGGATCTAAAAGCATCTGCAATAACTTTACCTATTTTATAATCGTTGTTAGCAGATATTGTAGCTACTTGATCTATCATATCGTCTTTAACAGATATGCTATTATCTTCTAAATATTTAACTACCTTATCAACACCTGTGTTAATGCCATTTTTTAAATCTCTAGCATTAACATCTTCTTTGTACGCCTGTTTTAAGAGTGCGTGCGCTAGTACCGTAGCCGTTGTTGTTCCATCGCCAGCTTCTTGAACGGTTTGCCTAGCCGCTTCCTTTAAAAGCGTCGCACCCATGTTTTCTACAGGGTCTAATAATATTATTGAATTTGCTACAGTTACACCGTCTTTTGTTATAAGCGGTCTTCCAGTATCATCTTCGAGTATTACACATTTGCCGCTAGCCCCAAGTGTGGAGCTAACAGCTTTAGTGAGTTTTTCTATTCCTTTAAATACCTTATCTTTAGCATCTAAGCCAAAGTTAAGATTTTTAACTATTGCGTCTGACATTTATTTGATTTGATTAGATTAAATTACTTTTGTTTATTCAAACGTTTTAACGACTTGTGGTCCGCGTAAGTAACCAAGCTTTTTTTCATAATGCGCTATCGATGCATCTATTGCTTGCTCAGCTCCTTCGAGGGTTTCGCGTCTCGTTACGTCGATCCAAGTGTTTTCTTTTTTTGGATCTAGGTATTCTGTTTGGTAGAAACCGTTTGGTAGCTGGACTATACGCCAGTGCTTCTTTTCAGATACATGCTTCCAAAGGTTAATGGTTTCTTCGTTTACTTGTGGTTGACTACTCCACGATTGAGTCTGGTAAAATAGTGTCATTGGTTTTGGTTTTAAATTACTATTTGGTTTGCCATTTCCCTGGCCGGTTATATTTTATATACTCACTTGGTTTTAGTGATTTTTACTTAATCTGCTATTGTCATAGTTACAGAATTTAATTTTATTTTAAATTTAATTTTGTGCCTCTAACCAGGTGTTTCCTATTTTTTCCCAACTATCTAAAACTTCTTGAGTCCACACTTCTGTTGCCGTACCTTGTATTTCTTCAGGTAAATCTTCAATAGCGATTAGTGGCTCATAAGTGGTTACATTGTGTGAATTATTTTCTAATTTGTACACAGCCTGTAAAGACTTATTTTCATTAATGTTAATTGTAATTAATTTTTTTTCCATATTATAATAATTTATATCGTATGCACCCTGTTAAAGAAAAGAAAACCCCATTTACAATACCAGTCCCATTTAAACCCATGTTTGTAGAATTATTATTAACCAAAACATTTATGCCAAGGTTTGTATTAGATGGGCCAGTAGTCACACCGGTTGCTTGAGCAGATAATCCTGATGTTTTACCTATATCTGCTGATAAAACAGCCGCGCTGGATAGTGTATTATCAAAAGCGTAAGGCAGCCCTGTAATTAAAGGGAAACCAGCTGTTCCTGACCAAGTTGCTGTTCCAGGAATCGTAAACCATGCGGTCATTATATTTCCTTGTATTATATAATAACCCACGTTAGCACCACCTGCTATTGGGTTAAAACTAAAATTGGAGGCGCCTATAGCACCTATAGTTGGAGTCCATGAACCTTCATTAATAACTATACTTCCTGTATTAATTCTTAAATTTCCATTACTTTGGTAAAGCCCACCTAACGGTATTCCAATAGCACCCGCCGCTGTATCATCGGTTGCTGAGAACCCACTTATAGTTGGTAAAACGATTCGTGGTACTTGAGCAACACCACCTCCTCTATTAACACCACCTTCTGTTATAAGCAATGCATTACTATTTGTAGTTGTAGTAGAGCCTACCGCTAAAGCAAATTTAGTGTTACCAAGCCCAAGTGAATAGTTTGTTGCTGGATAAGAAGTTTTATTGTTTCTATAACCTACAACCATATGGTTTCCAGCGTCACCATCAAGATTGCTACCAATAGCAAAGCTACCAGTACCACCGGTTATAGTGTTTCCTGTTCCAATTAAATAAGCATCTTCTGTGCTACCTGTTGTAGTAACAGTGTGGCCATCGCCTAAAGCAAATATATTAGCGTTTGCGGTAATACTGTTTCCACCACCCGCAATAAAGCTAGATGATGCTGTAATAGTATTGTTAAACCCAAGAGCTTGTGTTCTAAGTGACGAAGTTAATGTGTTTGAGTTACCTACTGCAAAAGCGTCTATAGAACTTGTTATAGCGTTTCCTTGTCCAAATGCGACTGATTGATCAGAGTTACTAATAATTTGGTTACCACTACCTACAATTAAACAGTGGTCAGAACCTGATATATTATCATTTGTACCACTACCTACTACAAGAGAAGAGTTGTCAACCTGTACACCACCTGGGCTATTTGATATGATAACACCACCTTTAAAAGTAGAAACGCCAGTTCCGACGTTTAATGCTGAACCTGAAATGTTTGCTGGATTTGTACCTACGTCTATTCTACCGCCGTTATCTCCTGATACTTTAAGTGTGCCGGTTTGATTAAATAAATATGTACTTGTGTTAGAACCACTACCATTGTAATTCCTAATCCTGTGTAGTGTAGGGACTGAACCAGGCCCTTGAGCACCTAAACCGGTATACTGGGTAGTTATTCCAGCAGTTAAAGAAGTTGAGGTTGGTAAACCTATAGATGATGTAAGTCCTGATAATTCAGTCGTATCACCCCACACAGCTATATTGTACTGATCGCCATTACCACTAACACCACCACTACCACTACCAGAAGCGTTTATTGTTACATCACCCGTTCCACCTGCTGGGCTTATTGTTACATTTGTTCCTGCTATAATAGAGGTAACACCACCAACACCAGATTGAGAATCAACATAAGCTTTAGAAGCCGCATCAGTTGCAGCTACAGGTGTTGCTGGGATTGTTACTTGCCCAGTAAAAGATGATTGAGTTCCTGTAACTTCGATACCAGTTGATGTAGTTTCAAACTTTTTGTTGTTATCATAATAAAGCTCAACAGGGCCATCTTCTTTAAATCTAGCAAGATCTTCTTGACCTAAGCCACCGGGTCCAATGGATGCTATTACTACTTGAGATTCACCATATAGGAAAAAGCTCCCTGGTCCACTTTGCCGGATTGATGCGCCTAATCCATTTTTATTTTCAATTCTAAGGTTATCAGAATCAGTAATATCCCCAAATGTTATAGACTCATATTGACCTAGTTTTATATCGCCTGTTACATTTATAGGTACTGAAAAATCTGCTTCAGTATTATCTATACAAAGTCTTTCTGTTGGTTGAGCGCCGGCTTGGTTTGTAGATGTTTTAATACAAAGCTTACCACCTCCTGTGTTGCCAGTTCCAGAATTACCAATTGTTTTTACTTCTATTTGAGCTACAGCATATTGAGTATCGTCGTCAAGACTATACTGCAAGATACCAACCCTGTCGCCAGCTTGAACATCTCCGTCTGGTCTGAATAAATCTAATACACCTGGATCATTTAAAGATCTAGATGCAACTCTTAAATCTGGATATTCTCCATAAAAACTATCAAGTTTAGTTGTATTTAAACCAATAGCATTGTCTGAAGTAACAGGTGCTTTAACTTGATAAAAACCAGAGTCGCGCAATACGTCACCTGCTGGTGAATCAACAAAAGGTATGTACCCAGATGTTAATGTATCTATCTGTACATCACCTGTAGTTGTTGTATTGCCAGCTATAGTAAGTGTTGTTCCAGATTCAGAAACAATAGAATTACCAAGCGTTGTTGGTCCAGTCCATTTTGTTAACGTGTTGTTCGTTCCAGTACCTGTTATAGCAGCTGAGTTATCTATTTTACCCCAAAATACATTGTCAGCAGAATCTTTAGATATTATAGCCCAATCACCTATTTCCCAATCTGTAATACCACCTAAATTAGTATTACCAGCTACAGATACTACCCAATATTTTCCTACATTAGCAAGTGTAACCTCGCTAGTTGGAAGAGGTGGTAGACCTTCAGAAGCGTCCCAAGCAGATTGAAATTCAAGACCTGAGCTTTGATAAAACTGCCAAGACATTTTTCCGTTAGCGTCAGATACTAAAACTTGTTCGTTTGAACCTAACACACCTGAAGAATCTTTTATTGGACCTTGCAAAGCAAGTGTAGCTGCAGAGTCCAATGTAGTGTCACTGTTTAAATAAGTGAGTCTATTTAAAAATATACCAGATGTTGAAGATGGTAAAGAACCACCAAGTCTTACTATACCATTTAGATTAGATGTGCCGTCCGCGGTTAGTGTGTTTACAATATTAACTGTTGAGTTAGCTTGAACAGCCGCGTTGAATGTAGCTACGCCGCCTACTGTAAGCGTGCTGTCTGCAATTATAGCACCTGTAAAATTAGAAGCGCCATTTACTTTTAAACGATAATTAGGATCAGCAGTAGTTTGCCCAGCCGCCATGCTTCCACCTGCAGCAATATCGCCTACAGTCGAAACTATATTGCCATTGCTAGATGTTATGTTTTGAGCTACAATTAAATTACCAATATTATTACCATTGTTTAAGTAAACGGTATCGCCTAGTATCGCTGTGCCAGTTTCAGCAGCTGTGTTTTGGTAAAATAAAGAGTTTGTTAAAACCTTAGGTTTACCATATATAGGTAATCTAAACTGCACACCATCTAAAAGATCTTTTAATACGTAATCTTTTATGTCTACCATAGTATAGGTTACGGTATTATTCTTGTTACTTTGATCAGTTCCAAGTACCGAGTCGCTGTCTACGATAGACGTTCCTTTTGGATAACTATATATTATTGGCATTTATTGTTTTTTTAATTTTTTAGTTTATATTAGCTACGCAAGTAACCCCTTTTAAACCTGATGACCAAGAAACAGACGTTGGTGCAGTAGCGAAAAAGTCAGTATTTATATATATAGGAATGTTGTTACTACCATTACCAAAACCGCTCCAAAAAGAATATTTACCGCTATTGCTAATACCGTTTCTATTAAAGCTACTAGAAGGATCTACAAGTGATTTATTTACACCAAAATCTTTAGAATACCAATCAGTACCTGGAATATATTGACTACCAGAAACCATATATTGACCTGTTTCATTTTGTTTAAATATGACGGTAGCCTGCTCAGTGGATGTTCTTTGTGAAAAAGTAGAACCAAAATCTGAAGAATAGAAATCTATGGCTCCAGAGGCTATGACAAAGACTCTTTCTCCGTTGCCTGAAACACTAACGCTCATAAAACCTCGCTGGGCAGGATCGGATGGGTAACCAGCATCTACAAGTAAGTTTGTTATATCTGTAAATGTTTGGCCGTAGTCATTACTTCTATATAATACATTATAAGCCGCAGCGCCAGGTACCGTACCACCGCTTATGTAAATATATTTACCACCGCTGCTTACACTAATACCAGCATTTGTTGCGAATGTTATATTAACGGTTGATAAACTAAAGTTAAGGCCATAATCAGTAGAAATCCAAATATCACCACCCGTTGTTCCGCCAGACTTGTTTAACGTAATTACCTGACCGCTGCTAGAAATGTCAACATATTGCCAAGCTTTAATTGGAACACCTGGAATATTCACCCAAGTTTGACCTTTGTCATAACTAATTAAAGAATCTTCACCTGGGAACGTGGAGGTACTAAGTTTAACAGCTATCATAATATTTAAATCATCTGAAGCTGCTCGTACTCTATAATTAAAATTAGGTAAATTACCAAATGTTACAGGTGGCGTCACTGTGTTTAAGTTTTCATCAACTAATGAAAAATAAGGGGCTGACGTAATTGAAGTTATAAATCTAGGACTACCGTCTACAGGCGTATATGGATCTTCATTGTTGTCAGGTATATTTGAACATTCATTAAGAGTTATACTCGTGGTGTTGCTGTTAGAAGATATTTTTGTATGACCAGGAGTTGGATCCACTAAACTATCAGCATGAACAGCGTAATTACTATTTGTAGCTGCTTGTGGCAAAGAATTACAATCTAATATAACACTTAATGTTGATATAGCCGTTTGGTTACAATCATAAAAAGGAGTTGATAAGCCATCCGTAAAGTTTCCAGAATTGTAGTTATCTATTCTAAGTTTACCATCACCTCTAATTGTATCTGCTAATGGTGGTACTGAATCAGTTTTCAAATTTATATAATTAGCATCTACCCAAGCTACTCTTGTTGGATAACCGTATTCAGAAGGACAAGTACTTGCAACAAGATTAATAGTACCATCGCCAGCGCCAATATTTGTTGGTATATCGCTAGCACATACTGTTATTGTTGTTCCAGCAGGAACTTCTTCAATGGATCCGCTTGCTTCACAATCAGCGTAGTCAATTACAAAATCTTCCGTATTAGCTGTAATAGAAAAAGTTTGACACGGTGTAAGTGTTGGTGCAGAGTCTGGTATGTTACAACCAAGATCGCTACCGTTGCCAGTTAAAATAACAGCCGCAAGTGTAGGAGGTGGACAACCACCAGCAATAGCATCTCCAATGATGCCATTAGCCGTGGATCCTGGGCTGGTTTGAATAAGTGTGGCAGATGTAACGCCTGGAGGTCCTAACGTTATGCTGTATACACCGCCAATTGTAAGTTCTTCGTTTGAAACTGCAAAGAAGGGGAAGTCGTAACCACTATTAGGACAAGCCTCCATTAAATAAATAACCTGCGGATTTTGACATATTGATTCAGAAGTAAGTCTTCCTTCGTCAGACGTACCGGCAGTACCCACTTCATAGCTAACGTCAGAATTTACAGCAAATCTAACAAAGTTATCACCAAAAGGATTTGTCTTGGTTGATATAGAGTTTCCTGTAAAAGGCGAGGATGTGTTATATAATATTTTATTAACCCCAACACCTGCTGGTAAATTACTTACAAATGCTGTTGATTGAGAGTTACTGTTATTACAAGCATCGTCTGATGTAGCTTGGAAACTACCTAATGATTGCTGCGCTAAATTAGCTGTTCTATTTACATGCGTTATCTGACCGTTGGTTATTGTTAATATATCAGAGAAACAATCAGTGTAAGAACCATCCGCCGGAGAACCAGCTGTGGTTTCCGTATTGAAAGCTTCAGTAGCAGTTTTATAATTGTTAGAATTTAGGAACATTGTAGTCGTTTGGCTAAGGTCTAATGTACCGTTGTCACAAGCTGTAAAATCTGTAGCTGAAGCTGTATTGTAAAACGTGTGTTGGAATCTAGGCGGTGTTGAGCACGCGCCGTTAAATTCTACTTCTGTTACAGTACCTGTTAACGCGACAACTTCACCTGTTTGTATACACAAGTTGCTTAAATCATCAACGCCTTCTGTTAATACAACAATAGAGCCGTCACAAAGCGTAACTTGTATTTCAGCTGCAGCAGATGCTATAACTGTAGTATCAGAGCATGCCGAAATAGGTTGGACTGTACCTGTTATAGTTAAAGGTAC
>Ga0187217_1000899_pt1 | contig 12275 bp, 14 predicted proteins | sample 15SPOviralmetaG_FD_130165 | JGI IMG/M metagenome (GOLD analysis project Ga0187217, IMG submission 130165) | Marine viral communities from the oligotrophic San Pedro Time Series (SPOT) site, San Pedro Channel, CA, USA - 15 SPOT_SRF_2010-09-15... | ecosystem: Environmental > Aquatic > Marine >... | reverse complement strand
GTCGGCAAGATTCATCTTCAATGTTAACAACTGAATCAACTGGGTCTACGTATACTACAGAGCCTGTTGGATTAGGTATATTAGCGTTAGTGCTTTGATTAACGACCTTACCTAGAGACCATTGGTTATTTACGTAATACTCTACATACCAGTCAGTTTGCGAAGTAGTATCATCTCCCGAAGGAGTTCCATTAACAATCCAATCAAAGTCTGAAGGAATGTTAGACTCAAGCCTAATATACTCTTGTCTATTACTAAGAGAAAGCACGGTGTCAGATAAATCTGTATTCAAGTAAGGAGGAGAAGTAAACTCAACCTCGTTAAGAGACCACGAGTCGTCTCCTAACTCGTACACTGCGTCTGCAAGCAGTGGTCGATTAACGCCGTGTTCCACAATTTCGTCTGCATCAGTCTCTGTTGAAGATAACCCTGTATAAGTAAATGATCCATCAGACTCTGTATCACTTGGAACTAACGTGCTAGTCTGATACTGAACGTCTACTGTAAGTGTTCGGGGAGTATGTAATCCGTGGCATATATAAAGTATGTCTGTTTCAGAGCTCCAACGGACTTCGTCTAGTTCACTAACCTTATAAGGAGCATCAATCTGGGTAAGTTGTAATCCGTCCGAGTTATATACAGTTAACTTTAAGTTAGAAAGAACTATACGATATGATCTCCCATCCGAAAGAGACATGGGAATCGAAAAAGTTTTATCAGCGTCTGCTGAGCCTGAATAACGAAACCCATCTCTGTATAGAGCGGGTCCTTGAAGGGTCGGAAAGAAGTTATTAAATGGCTTAGCAGATTTCTGCAGACGTTCGATATCGACACGACCAAGAATATGATCAGTTACAAGTCCTCCACTAAAATCAGTTGTTACATTTCTATACTTTGCCATACATTCTGCGAGCCGTTAAAAACTTAGAGGTAGTTTCGTCTATATACTCTTGAGCGGGTCCTTGTCTTCCAGACAAGACTCTAGCTCTAGATAAAGCTCTTAAATACTGCTTTTGTAGATCAACTGATCTTGTCTCAGATCCAGAAAGTTCTACAACAATGCTCTGCGCTATGTGTAAACAAATTAACTTGTTTAAGTAGGCAGGTAGTGTTGCCAAGTCGGTGGGCAAGTATGAATAGTAAATTGTAAGGGTTGGGTATTTGCACAAAAGCGTTCCGCTTTCTGTGTAGTAATCAGAGACTATATACCCTTGAGCACTAACTGCTTTAATAAAAATATTTAAATCTGCTGGCAAAGCAAAAGAGTAGTCATAATCGTCATCTTGAATTTCAGTTCCAGTCAGCTTTACTCGTTTTCTGTTGTAGCCAAAGATGTTGTCTCCGAACACTTCAAGGAAAGCTTGATCGAAGGCAGCACTCGTAATCTCATAGGTAGACGAACCGTCGTCTAACCTTTCGAGATGGTAACTCCCTACCATACGTAGTGCTGAGTTTATGATGTCTAGTTTTGAAGCCATTAATAAAGAGTAGCCTCCCCCGAATTTTACAGGGGAGGCTACAAATGAGTTTAAGCCTCTACGCAGCGAATTTCGCCAGCGACTTCACCCCACATACGAGACGCATCAGCACAAAGCTTGAAGTACAAGTATGGGATGTTCTTCTTAGAGGTGTCACGCCAGATATCACCCTTGAGGGCAGTACCAACGGACATCTTAAGAGCCTTGGGAACAGAAACGATGCAACGACGCTCGTCTCCAGCAGCACCCGTAGAGAGCTTGAGACGCTCACTAAGGATAAAGCGGAAGCCCATAAACGTAGTTACGTTACCTTCTGCGAGTGACTTGCGAACTGCATAGTCGGAGTTGATGACTTGCTCAATACCGAGCAGATCATCAAGCTGCTTGTGAGTTACGAAGCAGTTCAAGACAGTGTCCTGATCAATCGCTTCTAAGCGTTGCATAGTAGAACGAATACCCTTGAGTTTTTCAAGAGTTAGACCAGTAGCTGAGCCAGCTGCTAGACCGTTGTAGTTAGCTCCGACAGAAACACCTTCAGTTGTAGCACTACCTAGAGTGTAAAGACCCCCAGTTGCTATAGGGTTAGATGAACCTTTGTTATTACCACCAACGGCAATTTTTTCGTCACCTTCACTTGCAGTAGCTTCAGTTGAAGTAGCTTCACCTCTTACATAAGTAACAGCTGTGCTACCCGACTTGCCTGTGTTGGCAGTGCCGAAGTAGTTCGAAATGATGATATCGTCAATCTTACGCTTGCCCGAAGCTAACATAGCTTGTGTGTAAGCATTCATCGGATCAGTAAGAACCCGCTTGAGGTCTTTCTCGTCCACATACTTACCAAGCTCGTAGTCCTTAAGTCCAAGACGACGACGGTTGTTGTCAATTTCGCTTTGAGGGTTGACTTCGTAACGACCTTCATCTTCGGTCATTTCCGCTGCCTCTCCTATACGATCAAAGAATTGAAACTCAGAATTTTGAGATTCAGATTCGAAGTAAGGCTGAAGTTTTGATTCAGTCTGTTGATAAGCTTGTTCAAAACCCGCGCGAAACGAATCATAATAAGCTTTTTCAATTGCATTTTTGGGTTGATTAGCTGCAGTGTATGTACTGTCAGCAGCTGTGCTGTAACCCTGATCACCTACTGGTAGTCCCATAATAAATAAATAATTAGATTAAAATTGTTAAGTTAAGTTTTTCAACAAGCTACCCTCTCGGACTCATCTAGCTGTACGTAACCAACGGCTTTCTAAAGCTGTTTGCTGGACCTAAAAAAATAGGCTACCCAACAAACAATTGAGTAGCCTATTATGAGAGAGATGTCAAGTATTAATTACCATACATTTCAGAGTATAGCTTAATCCTCTTCTCAAGAACCTTTTCTCGCTTCTCTTTGTCTGCAAAAGACAAAGAAGATGGATCGGTCATGATCAACTGCTCATTACTTGTGTCTAGATCTTGAATCTGAGCCTTAAGAGACTGGATGCTATTATCCTGACCAAACGGAGATGTTGGGCTTGAGCCAACGGTAGGCAAAGCATCCCCAGAAATCTCAGAGATCTTATGGAATAACTTTAAAACAGCTGGGTGATTAGCTACAATAGGACTCCATTCTACTAGCTCTTGCAACTCAGGTATCTCCTGAGAAAGAGCATCATAAGTTTCATTTGCTTGCTTCATGTTAACTTCAAACTGGTTGCCCCAGTGTTCAGCCATATCAGCACCAAATTTACTAATGGTGTCTTTATTGTAGGTATCTATGTTATTTCGACCTTCTAACTCCATCTCAGTGTATCTAGAGAACAGCGCGTCGAATTGTTTCTGAGTAAGACCTGCTTCATTAGCAAAGTCGGTCAGATCCTGTATAGACTGATCGCTGTGCTGAGGTAGCTCCATATTGTCGTAGTCCTCAGAAACAGAAACTTCTTCAGGAATTTTATATCCGTCTTTAGGTCTTAATTCCTCATTAAAAGATTCCCACTGTTCGTCTCCCCAATCTTCTTGCGGTGCTTGAAGACGCTTATTGCCGAGAGCACTCTGAGCGTTAACTAGCTGACTAGCTAAAGCATCAAAAGACTTAGTGTTTTGAATAGTTGGATTATTTTGAAGCTCTTCTGGAAGAGACTGAAGAAGTTGGCTATAAGAATCTACAGCAGTGCTAGCTTCAGGGGCAGCTTCGCCAGCTGTTCCGCTAACTATGCCTCCTCCTAGACCTCCACCAGATGTAGGTGCTTCGCCCTCTTCTTCTCGTAGTATGTTATTTAGTTTAATCATGATTTTCTTGCTCTATTATGTTTATCAGTTGATGAGGGTCGTCTTGACCCATTAGAGATAAAAAACTCATTGCCAGCCTGCGTCTGCCTTCAGACTCTCTCAGTTTATTATTATCTGAATGGAATACTGGCTTAGTAACATGGCACTCCTTAAGAAGCACCTTAAAGAATCGTTTTCCTTCTGGCGTGCTTAGGATCGTATTAAGATCGTCCCTTAGCTCTCCACGTTGACGCAGACGAGCAACAGCATTTACTGCTTTGTCTAACATTAAATATTAAGTAATTGTCCTACGCCTTCTGGGTCTGCTTGTCTTGCTTGGGCAACATCCTTCATAGCTCCTGCTACGTCTGGCATAGCTTGAGTCATCTGGGCTGTTTGTTCTTGTTCAGCTTGAGCAGCTTGTTGTTGCTGCATGTCTTCACTGGACTTAATAACCGTTGGGCTAATGTTCCTGTATTTAGCATAGCTGTCTAAGAGCTCACGCTCGTTGACGGCTTGTAAAATATCAGGCTTGACATTAGCAAGCGGAGTGATGTCTTGCATAAACGCGCTGATGTCAGACAGTCGGCTTGCAAATTGAGCTTGCGAGCTTGGACTTGCGTAAGCAACTTCCAGCTTAGCACCATTTAAGCTTGCTGGAATGTCAGGTAACTGTCGTCTGCGGTTTAGAAACATAAAAGTAGATTCAACTGCGGGAGCAATATATTCAGACTCCATTCGGTTGAGTAGGGGAGAAAGTTGTTGCAGCATCTGACCACGAGTGTCTTGTATCTCTAGAATACTCTGACGCTCACGCTTCTGCTCACGTATAATCTGGTCAACAAAGAACGCTCGTTGAATTGATGCTTTATATGACTCGATCATCTGCATCACATACTGTGGCTGAGATCCGTTCATAATTGGCTGGGGTTTCTCACTTCCAGCCTCATGAAACATAATCTGACGAGCACCATACTTAATTGGAAGCAAGATGCTATCTTCTTCTGCAGTAAGTGTAGGAGCATTCAAGTACTCAGCGGAAATCATGACTTCCTTTACCATCTTGTTCAGCACACGTATGTGAGACAAGCATGTCATCGCAGGGCTGCGACCGTAAACTTCATCGGACTGCTTAGCCCAACGAGGAACTAAAAATGTAAAGTAACTAGAACCGTCTTGGCGAATAGGCTTTTTAAGATCTGGACTCCAGTAAGTAACTTTAAAAGGTCTCTCCGCACCAATGCGTCCACCCTTCTTAGCACGGCTGTCCCTGCTGGGCTCAATAGAATATACTAATTCATACTTCTTATTCTTATCTTTATCAGAGAACCCTTCAACATTTACTACTTCTGGCAATAGACCTACAAGCTGACGGGTAGTTTTAAAGCATCTATAATACACTGTATTTACTTCGCCATGCTCATCTACATCAAAGAACACGTCCGAAAGAGGTCTCGCGCGAAAATTTACGACCCCCTTAACATCTGACATCTGCACAGGAGAAGTTCCGTATGCACCGATGTCTAAGAAACATTCGTGGCTTGCTCCGTAGAACTGAGACTGAGGCAACGCAAACTCATGAAAGATGCGATCGGTGACAGTGTTAAGATAAGTATGTTGCTCCTTACTTAGCTCAGAGTTTTCAGTGTCCTGCACTCGCAAGTACATCCACTTCTCTGCTTTCGGAATTAGATTAGATGACAAGCCGTTGGCAAACATTTGGTTTGACCAGACGGCTGTGTCATCGTGTATATCCTTAGAACCATCGTTTTTAAAGTTGGCTCCGTGGTCAAATTCAGGTGAGTTCGGACGCACAAAGCGTTGAGTATCCTTAAGCATACCATCAAGGCTGCTTCTAAGGAGTTTCAACTCTTCATAGCGCGTACGTAACCTGACTACTTCATCCATCGTTTAGTTATACTTCATACCTGCACCTAGTCCAGAACCACCTGTCTTCTGTTTTTGAACATACGCAGGCTGCTTAGCCGAGCGACGCTGGACAGAAGTTGGAGCCACAACCCTACTGCGCTGTGTAGCGGGGGCAATAGCTCTACGTGCCACTGGCGTTGGTGGAGGAGGGGGTGGTGGAGGTGGAGGAGGAGGTGGTGGTTTCTTTGGACTTGATCCCATAACTAGTTATACGTTTTAATTTGTCCCAAGAATAGGACTTAAATTCAGATTCTACTCCGTCTTTATTACGCATGAAACAGACTTTGTCAAGTTTATACGGAGCGATCTTAAATAAAGTCTGAGCAAATCCATCCATGCAATGTTGCCAAGCAATGTGCCAGTAATTGTCTACCTTCTTAGACTCAGGATTCATAGGATCTTCATGATCAATATCCTCAATTAGAATAAAGTATCTAGGTCCCGAAAAAATAAATCGCTTATGGTGCGGTGGGCAGTTAAGGTAGTAGTCCAGCAATTCAATGAACTCTAACCCCTTTGCATGATACATTACAGTCGCCTGATCAAGAAGGGACAGAGTAGTATATACCTTATCACCAATCGACTGGCTGGACTTTGTAGCTGGTGTCTCGTTGTTTGTGTTTTCCATATCCTTGTTTGTTTTCTTTGAGCCCCATCGCTAGAGTTCTAAACGCATCAGCTCCGTGTGAGCTTGAGTCGTGCACGGGGGTTTTTCTGTAGACTTGCTTTGAGCTGTCCCACTCCTTGTGGTAGCCCTTCAAATGTTCTAGCCCCAGAGCACAACCAGTTCTACCAAACCAACAGCGGGGCAAAATATTTCTTACAGCTTCGATGCCGTCCTGTACGGGCAGCTTGCGGACGGGAGTAAACTTCAACCCCAGAGAGCGTGCGACTTCTAGTCGACTCTTACCTGTGCCAAGTTCTCTAACCTTAATGTCGTGCGGAGCGTAGTGCTTGCCGTAGGTAATTCCCTTCTGAACAGACCATCGTTGTAGCTCCCTAGCGTAGAAAGGAAAGCCCTCTCCGCTATTCTCGTAATAGTTAACCAGACGAAGCTCGCTCTTATACTGTTGAAAAAACCAGATACTCGTAGAGTCGTCCATGCCCAAGTCCCATGCGGTGTGCACGGGAAGAGCTGTCTCAGGGTTCAGCTCCTGCAGGATTTGCTTACCCTTATATAACCTAGATATAATCGGACCATAGTAGGAACCCTCAACTGGAGTCTTAAACGAACACATATACTCCGACTGGAATCTAGCTTCGTTGTTAAGTTCGTCGCGAGCTTTGCGTAGGTCTTCAGGGGTAATAGCCTTCGTGTCTTTGACTGACAGGTGGCTATCGAACCATGACTTAGTCGACTGAGCTTTTAGTAGTAGCTTGTAAAAATGATTCTCACCACGAGGTGTTCCGTTAAACAGAGCCCACCCGCCGTTCTCCGCTAGGATGGGGTTAATCAACTGCCACGCGCTGGGATCAGAGATGCTGAACTCCGAGAAGACAACGCCAATAGGGTTAGCACCCACCATCTTATCAGGGTCGTCAGAACCCAGTAGCTGTATGACCGAGCCGTTAGTCAGGTGTAATCGCATCTCCTGCTCGCTCTTCTTCTCCACTAGCTCCTTGGGGAAGTAGTCAATAAACTTCTTACCCTCGCCAGTCATGCCGTTCCAAACAATACGACGCGCCTGATTACCATAGGGTAGCACGTACCAGTAAGTGCCCACGCGTTGCATAGCTTTGATCGCCATGATATTAATACACGTCAGATCCTTACCTGCTCTACGATGCCAAGCGACACATGCTCTTAGCCCACGATCGGGCTTAGTCATGTATTTTAGTAGCGGTAGTTGATAAGGTCTAGGTGTCCACCCTTGTGCTGGAACAGTTACATTCAATCTTCTTCTTCCTCCTCGTCCTCTACTTCTACTTCATCCCAGCAGATAGATAGAGGTTCGTTCGCCATGTCTATGGCAGTTTCATTTAGTAGCATACGACCCACTCTTGGGTTGGTATAATCATAGTATAAATCTCCATCGTCGTCTAGGATAATAAACATGTAGTTAGAGAAATGTTCTCCAAGGTTAGCACGTATCTTACAGACTAAATCATCATACTGACTGTCAATCGCCATGCTTGTCCTCCTCACTCACAAACTCGTTGTAGTCTTCTAGATCCACCACATCTTCCTCGGCTTGCTTCATAAGCTGGGCTTGAGTTAGCTTAGAAAAATCCATAGTCACAACCTTCATTTCCCCAGATACAGTAGCCGATATGTCTACGCTCTTGAGCTTGGGTTGCGTATAGCTAGCCAGCTCCTTCCAAATAGAGATCCTCTCCTTCAGGGGGACTTCGTCGTCTGAAGTAAAATTCATTAGCTCTTCGATCGGATTGATCCCCTTCTCTGCAAACAACGCCAGTAGAGCCTTGCGCTGCTGGGCTGGTGTTGGTGCGCTGCTCATTGCATTTAAGAACTGCTGCTTCACAGTCAGCTCTTTCTCCACCGAAATAAGATCCTTCTTTGCCTTTTCCATATCCTTCTCTGCCTTCATCTTCTTTCGAGTGCAAGTGGTGCGCTTAACCTCACGCTTCTTCTTGGCTTGGACAGGGAGCACACCGTTAGAGGTCGTCCGTTTATCTGCAGATGGGTCTCGCTTCTTTGGCATGTGGGGAGACTATTAGTTTCTTGGTGCAGTGTGTCAAGTTCATTGTTAAAAGTACATGTCAGTACATGTAAAACCATGCTTTTTACCCCTAGTGGCGAACGTTAACTATATTGATAATAAAGGAGTTATATTCAATAAGTACAGAAAGTACACTTTTCTAAGGGGTCTAACAAATAATAAAAATATCTAGGAAAAAAGTGTATAATGTGTACTAAATTACGTAAGTCGTTGATAACTCTAATACTTTATAACAGTCAGTTACAGAAAAAAAGTGTGCTAAGGGTGTACTTTGATGTACTGAATCCTCAAAAATTGAAAAAATTACACGCGGGTTGTTACTACAAGTTTGTTTTTTCAGCTTTCCCCCCTATGACCCCTCGCAACATTATCCGTTGGATAATGTTTCTCGGCTACCTACTCACAGTGCCCAATGAATCTGGCTTCGCACAGATGTCATTGACCACTGCTCGTGCTTCAGCTGTAGCCACACACAACACTGCGTCACGTACCGCGACTTGGTTGCGTATGGCTCCAGCCTCCGCGCTCCCGCACCACGGAACACGCACGATTGCTCCACGATCCATGCACCTACTGATCCCACCGTGCCAGATCCATTGCATCTTGCGATGCTATGTATCTGTTGCCCAGCGACTTACGTGCCATCATACGCCTGTTCAATTGACTTTCGTCAATTGACTCATGCTATTCGACACAAGTCGTTCCGTTAAATACTATCATCCAACAGCTTACGTGTTACCTGTGGCTCTCTTACCACGTAACAACAACAAGGCTTATCAGCCTCTGTTTTAGTGCCTAAAACATTCACCGATTTGATTGCTCAATCAAAGGAGCGAGGTGACGCACCTCGACACGCTAGAACTAGTAAGCGACAAGTCGATTACCACTTCTAGGATATCGTTCAACGTCCACTGGACGTTGCGTTCTTCTTTCTCGTAGAAAGAAGCAAAGACCGATGTCGTGTAATGTCCACTGGACATTACGTTCTTCTTTCTTCTAAAAAGAAAGAAGCAAAGAAAGCGTATACTCACCCTCACAAAACCACCATTTGTCGATCCAGCAGAGCTGGTGCAAATTAGACCTGTCACATTTGCGTGCGGGGCACGCATGGACAGGAACATCCAAAGCACAACAGAGTATACTCTGTTGCACTTCTCCTTCCTAATTTGATCTCCGCATGGTTAGCAAGGGATCTAAAGCACCAAAAGCTTTTCCTTACTTTTTGTGAGGGTGAGTATACTATCATCTAGTGGAGCCTATGGGCTCCAAGGTAAAAAGCAGACGCGATCAACAATTTGATGATATCATAGGCATTTGTCGCCGTTCCCGATCCGCGAGCCAAGCAAACCAGTGCCAATCGTCCTCAGACAGATAAAACAAAGGGGCTACTTTACCCGCGTATTTGGAGAGATCATAGCCCCTTTGTTTTGTGCTCGACAAGCTCGCACTCTGCTGAGGATCGCTGAATTGCAAAACTCTTTATCTAGTGGAGCTAAAGCTCCATAATGTTAAATAACGTTTTGCAACAAGGCGATTGGCACTGTGCTTAGCTCGCGTATCGGAGAAGTTGTTGTTATGCAGAGCATAACAATTTCATCCTGAGGGATGAAACAAGCAACTACTATCACTATGAAAATAAATAATGAGAAATTCAGCTTCCAGAACCGTAAACGGTTGCTCCTGAGTGCCACTGGCACTCACTCACAATCTGCATCCGCAGATTCTGCTGTATTTTCTCATTACTGTTTGCGACATCGAGCATCTAGTCAGCCACGTCCACCAAGCCGTTCGTCATGCCACTTGCGGAGCAAGTGTCACGCCAAGCCGTTTGTCTCCAGTGTCTGACAATCTGCTGTGTCTTAAACGCCACAAGGTTTATTTTTCATGCGACAAATTACCCGTATGACCTACTAAAGGTATGTATGTGAGTAACTTACAAGTCGTTTATCCTATGCGACGGTTACCCCAGCATACATAGGAGAAATACTATCATGTTCACAGAAACATATGAACTCATCGACTCACTCGTTGATGACCACATCGCCAAGTTCCCTGAGAGACGTTGGCTTTTCAACGACTATCGCACCGAAACCTACGACGGTTGCATGTCCTTCCTTCACGACTACTATCACCAGTATGACCCAGTCGTCCAACGCCTCGTATGCGAAATAGTTTCACATCGCTTCGACCTCACCAACGAGGAGGTTGTTGAACGTAGTATGGGTTATGACGCGTATGACGCATACCAAAATGAACTGGAGGTTGCCAATGTCTAACCCAACAGAACTAGTCAACGTATTCCACAAATCAGTTTTCATGTTCCGTGTTTTCGATAATGACACGGTTCAGATCTGGACTGACACACAAGAAAACGACTCTTGGACAGACTGCCACAACCTCCTCGGTGTATATAGTCTATCCGATGCACGTGACTTCTATCGTGACGCTGAGCATCACGCACTTCAACTTATCAACCTGTAAATCCAATGCCTAAGCAAATCGAATGTTTACTATCATTTCTCGTGACGCTCCTACTAGGAGCGTCACTTGGCTACCTAGCCATCATCGGGCTCGATCTAGAGATCGAGCAAAACGAACGCGACCTCGAGAGCTTCCGCTCTCAAGGTTATCCCATCAACCTTCCTCTCCCCTCAGGAGAGGTTATAATCGAGCAATCTGCTCACTCACTAAATATCACAATCCAATCATCAAAATAATATGAACACTGAAATTCCAAAATCAACTCGCCAATCAACTATCACCCTTGGCGAAATCATCGACATGACCGACAAGCCCGTGCCAACCAAACAAGGCATGGCTTTCCTCACCAAAGTCGTCACCAACACAGGTGACATCATACCGTTCTGGAGAGACGAAAACGCTCAAGTTGCACCTGCCCTCGCTGGCAAGACCATCGGTGACGAAGTTGGTGTCGCTCTCGACATCACCAACACTCCTGACCTCACAGACGCTGGCAAAATGATCCGCAAAGTTTACGGAAAGCCAATCGTTCTCGAGCGTGCACAAGCTTACCTCCAAAAAGAAAGCTCCTCCAATGCGTAGCTTCGACTTCTACCTTAACCCGCCTGATTCTGTCAGGCGGGTTTTCCGCATCACTCTCGGTGCGGAACGTGGCTCCGAGCTTTACAAGCTCGGTTGGAGACAGATCTTCCAATACGCCAAGCAGGTTTGCGACCTGTATCGCAAGGAACTCCGCGACATATCGCCCGAAACTGTCGTTGACAGTTGGGCGTGCGATTGCATGTGGCTCGGTTCCGAAGGCAATACTATCACTTCCGACGACCGTCTCGCTGGTTTCGTATCTACCACTCGCGACCTTACCGAACAGTGGGAAGCCGATCACGAACGACAGCTTCGCGTCGTCCGCGATCTAAAGATACTCGACCGTAAGCTTAACGAGCATCCTATTGCTCCTCTGTCGATTCGCAAGGACGCTCTCTCTCAGCTTCGCGATGCGAAGCGAGAGCTTACTATCATCAAGCGACTTCGCCCATCTTCGGCTTCGCACGACTCGCTCGAAACCTTCGGTTCCGATGCTACGTTCGACTATGCGGAGCATGAGTGGGCTGAGCAGTATGCTCGCCAACGTGACTCCCGTGACGAGTTTCGTCAGGAGCACGAAGTTGATCCCGACGATGCCCGCTTCCTCGGGACTCGTCCCTTATCTGACGATCTAGACGTTCAGCACAAGTCGGACTTCCGTGACCGCAAACGCGGGTCAGTTGGCACACTCAGTGGGCTTTATGAGAATACAATGGCAGAGCCACCGTATTCTAAAAACCCGTATCGCCGTATCAAAGTTAACGGACGCTATCATACTCTCCCTCCCAAAGGTTGGGAGTGCATGACTGGCTTCGGTAATGAGAACCGCAGGTATACGCCAAATTACTAAAATTTCGCCCACGTCCAGCTATCG
>Ga0187217_1000895_pt1 | contig 12298 bp, 10 predicted proteins | sample 15SPOviralmetaG_FD_130165 | JGI IMG/M metagenome (GOLD analysis project Ga0187217, IMG submission 130165) | Marine viral communities from the oligotrophic San Pedro Time Series (SPOT) site, San Pedro Channel, CA, USA - 15 SPOT_SRF_2010-09-15... | ecosystem: Environmental > Aquatic > Marine >... | reverse complement strand
ACTTCGCTTTGCTCGCTTTTCTTCGTCTTGTGTAAAGATCGTGTTCAAATCGCCAAGGAAGGTCAAAGCCATTTGAGCGAATTCCAAGGCTTGCCGACCCGCTAGCTCTGCACCGTCTTTGAAGTCGTCAAATGTTTCACGGCGCAATCTGCGCTTTTCTTCTTCCGCTGTCTCCGTTCCTAGTACTTGGTCTGCAAGGCTCGTTGTACTTACTTGGAGGGTCTTGTCTTGGTTCTCCGTTGTTACTTGTAGCGTCTTGGTGTCTTCCTCTCTTCTCTTGGCGTTGGCCTCTGCCGTCGCCTTCATTAGGTCGATTTCCGCTTGTGCCGCCTCCTTAGCTTTGGCGATACCTTCGGTACGTAACGAATTGAGTTCTGTTTGCAGTCTCTTTTGAGTACGAAGTGAAGCCGATTGTAGATCCAGTACCGCCGCCTCTGCTTCTGCTACTCGATTGAGGTCTTCTTCGAGGCTTTCACCGAGTGCGACTTGTTCCCGTGCTATACGCGCCCGCTCTTCAGCTAGCCGCAGTTGTTCATCTACGGTCGTTTGCTCAAGCTCTACGGCGCGTTGTAAGGCGTTTATTCGCTCCTCTACGGTCAATGTGTCGTCCTCTGCCAAAAGACGCGCCTTAGATATCTCTAAATTGGTCTTCGCTCGTGCTTTGGTGAACTCGCGTTCTTCATCTTTTAGGCGGTTCATAGCTTGCTCTAAATCGGAGGCCGCCTTTGTCTCTCGGATTATCTCGTCAGTGATTCCAGTAAATGAAGCCTTAACATCTTCCAAAGCTCCGGAGAAGTCCCCGGTAAAAAACTTCACCAATGCGCCCCCAATCTTGGAAACGCGATCGCGTAAAACGTCGAAGGCAGCACCTAGGGCCGCAGTTGCTACTTTGAGTTGTTCCGCTCCTCTCTTTGTGCTTGTGAAGAAGGAGACAAGTGAACCGATAGCCACAAGAAGAAGCCCTATTCCCGTAGCAGCGAGGGCGACCTTGAACGACTTCAACCCCGTGACCCCGTTCTTTAGTCCTCCGGTAAGATTGCGGAAGCCGGAAACGGCTCCGCCCGTCATCTTGTCGAGCTGGTTGGTGAGTCCCGATACCGCTCCACTCGTTCCCTCTACGCCCGTTTGAACGTCCTGAATTGCGCTGTTTACGTTGCCCGTATCCGCGCTAAATTTTAAAACGTAATCTTGCTGAGTAGCCATGAGCCAATTTTATATATAACGAATCCAAGAACAGAAACGTAAAGAGTAGCGAGAAACCAATCCAATACCTTAAACCAAAGCGGGACTCGAACCCGTTCACCTTTGGCTTGCAGTAGTTGTATTGCCTCTCCTATATAACGGTGGTTATCAAGATTCCTCATTGCTCGAATTGTTGGTAACAATGTGAAGTGGAGTTATCGTAGCGGTAGCCATACTTCTCACAACATACCCGCGTTACTTGGTCAACCGTTGCGCCTGCCGGGTTTGAGAACTGAATTTTACCATTTGCCTTATCTATGCCCGTCGGTATAAATTGGCAATCGCGAATGTCGCTCAACACCTTCAGCAGCTCCACCTTAACGAGGTCTTCACCTGTGGCGTCATACGAGATTGAAAGGATCCGCCAGTAGGTATCCTTGAGGTAAATCTTATCCGAAAACTCGAACGTAGCAATGTCCGCCCGTGTCAACCGAAAGAACGCGGTGAGCTTGCGAGCGTCGGAACTGTACAACTGATTCACGAAAGGCGACCAATATTTGTAATACAACGTGTTTAGCGGGTTGGCTTCTACGATGTGGAAAGGTTGCTCCGGTCCGAAACTCAAATCTTCGTCCTCAACTGAAGCCTCTAAAACGGAATACTGCGAGAAGGCGGGGTACGCCGTAGCGGTTTGCGCAGCAGAATTAGCATCGTTAAAGAAGTAAACTGAACCAGCTATTCCGCCGTTCCAAAAGGCCAAACGCGGAAGCGGGTCTTTAATTCGCTTGTCGTCTTGGTCGGTGTCTACCAACATCCGGTGGACGGCGAATTGAGTTTCCGGAATATAGTAGGCGACGTGCGGAGCGAACGGGCTTTTAATCTCTTTCGTACCCGATGCGAAATCGTTCTCCGGGTCGTCCACGCGATATCGCCCGTACACCCGTGACGCGTTTTTGAATACCAAATCGTTAACAAGGTCTTTTCCGTTCGAATGAGTCCAATCGTACCGCCTCGATTGTAGGTCCGTCGTTGGCTCTATTGTAATGTCTTTAGAGAGGTCTATTAGATTCGTCCAGTCCTTTTGTGCGCCTCCGGCTATGTAAGTATTAAACGGCTCAACGTATAGCTTTTTCGCGTTGTTTCTATCGGCGATAAATACGAGGTTAAACATCTTCTGCAAACCCGACACGAAATCTATCTGCTTCATAACGGGCATATTAGCGGCCACGTCCACCGTTTGCCCGCTCGAAGGGTCTGTTATTTCTACGATTTCCAGCCACGTAGATTCCGGGCTAATTGTACCGTCACCGTCTACGGCTAAAGTGTGGCTGCTGGTGTCGTTCTTATATTGCAGATTTACAAAATCCGCAGTATCCAACAATATAGGAGGGGTTATGAAACTGTGCGTTACGTCGTCAAATATTGCCGCTGGCATATCTGTAATAGCGTCAAAAATAGACGTGGAGAATTGCTTAGCTAATCGAATGCTGATGTTGTGGCTGCTGTGGCTCAACCGTCCAAATATATTAATTCGAAAAGTGTAAAGAGCCCGAAAAGGCGGCGTATATGATACCCCAGTAAAATTGTTTCCAGTATCAAAAAAAGGACTGCTTTCGCTCAACGTGGGAAAGTTGCTGAACGTGTTTCCAAATAGTCCGCTTTGGTCTGATTGATAGCCAACCAGCATTGTAGCGGTCTGCGGCATTTGTGTTCCTATCGGACTACGGTTGCCGTTGTTCATTAACAAATAGAGATCCGTAATTTCTTCGAAGCCCGTAGCCCCGTCGAAAAAGCCGCTCTCCATTGTATACCCCGCATCCGTCAGAATCTCTTCTAACAACTTAGAAGCGCGGAAGTAGGGGGTAAAGTCTCCGTGTTCGAGCGGGTTAGTATTGGTCCAGATGTTTTCGCTTGTCCAGTTCTGCCCCTTGTCAGGAAGGCCGTAACGGATTGCACCGCTTGAAAGGCCGCCCGCCCAACTCAATACAATTTGCGTAGCGTTAAGCGTGTGATTGTAAGTAGAAAGGTCGAGGTCTGAAAGCATCGCATCCCCAATGTCTCGCGAAAGGTTGGCCGTCTCACCAAAGAAGACGACTTCAACGTCTGCATACTTGCCCTTCTGAACGTATATCGCCTTCACCTGGACAAAGCCCCGCATGACCGGAATGGTGTTGTAAGTAAGCTCCGCGTCTACTTTGGTCTTCGGGTTCCAATCCGGAATGAGTCCGAACTCGTTAACAGGGCCGAAGTAATCTTGATTCTTCTTGGTCAGGGGTACGCGGAAGGTCTGCGAAAAGCTTGAACTGCTCGCGTTGATTTCTTGCAAGTTGCTGAACTGATACGAGAGGTTTACGGGTTCATTCTCGTACAGCTCTATTTCGTTTCCGTCGATCGTGAGTCTTAGCATCGGATTATCTGTGCAAGTTCAACGTCGAACGAAGTAACAAACACCTTCGAAACGGTCTCTTCTTCTACCTGGATCGAGTTCGTGGAGATGGTAACGGGAACCCATATGCCGTCAATCCTTGCCATGACGTTTTTACTCCTCATGCAGAATTGGAGCAAGGTGAGTTCCTCTATCGTGAGAATGCCGTTTAACTGGTAGCGTTCTTTCGCCTCTAGTTGATACGGCTTTATTTGTCGCTCGCTGCCGCCGATTTGATACTGCGCCCCGCTGTAATCGCCGACTATCTTTCGGTACGTCTTCTCTTCCCTTGTGAGCGTCTTTTGCTTCTTGCCGTTGAATCTAAGGTAATCCCACCCGCCGCGCGTATTCGCCCAAGCAAGCTGAACCGCTTCGTTCTTGCTATATCGGCAGTCGTTCGTAATGCGTAGCGTGTTGCCTACTGGCCCGCCTGTGGTGCTTGGGATAACATCGTAATAAGCCCAACCCTCCGTGACTCCGTTTAGCTCGCTTGTAAGGGCTGCAAACGAAGCCGGGTATACGTATGCATATAACAAACTTCCGTCCGTTGTAGAGTCGGCCCATGCCGTAGTAGGGACGAGGCCGCCGTTGGTCGCATTAACCACGTATTCGAGCGTGGCTTCCTGACTGCCTAACGTGTCGTAAACCTTAAACGTAAGCTGAGTAATAAGGGACCCGGTATCGTCCGAGTTTATGAAGGCGGCGACCCCGTTATCTTCAATGGCTGCCTTTACGTTTATTACGTTGCTCACGGGTACGCGATCCGTCAACCATACCTTTTTTGAGGTAGTTGAACCGTAATAATCCGCGAACGAAGGGAACAGCCCTTGCGAGAGTTGTTCGTATCCGTCAAAGAGGTAGTAATATCCGGACGTATCATCCGCAAGAGATTCGCTGCTCCCGTCGAAGTGTCCCACCTTTATACGGTATCGCTTGATATTTCCGTTCGAGCGTGAATACACCTTGTTATGAAGCGAGTGTATTGTTGCGGTTGAGCCGTATTTGAATGCGTCTACTTCTAAGCGCCCAAGTATTGCCTCGGATAAATCCAAGAAGGCGGTATTTACTGGATTCGGAGAGAGATAAACCTTCGAAATAATTGTACCGTTCTCCTCTATCTGGACTATATATCGATAGTCGGATGTTACCGTTTCATCGGGGACAAGAGTAAAAAGTAGCTTTTGCCCGGCTGGTAACCAAGAGCCTGCGGTTGGGCCGTTGTCAATAGATGCCATTACTTTACTGTTATATTACCGAGATTTAACTTGAACTTGTCTTTTAAGTCTTCCGCTACCGCTTCGCCTATTTGTTTATTGAAGCGACCTGAGACGGCGGTGAAGGCTTTCTCATAGAACCGCAGTCCAACGATTCCCTTACGTTTTACGCTGCGAGCAATTAAGAACGCGAGGCTGTTCATGTTGCTCTCGCTTTGTTTCTTAAATCGCCCCTTTTCATCGCGTAGCCGTATGCCCTTAGAGCGAATCCACGGGATAAAGACCGAGGAAGGCGGTTGTTTGCGAAACTTAAAGAACGGGCTCTTTTGGTTCTTCTCTGTACCGTTTACCCCCCAATGCAGAAAGGCGGCGTATTTGTTCGCCTTGCCCCTCGCCCCGAAGGTGACCTCCCGCACCTCGTTACCTCGTACCCTTATGCGATACGAAAGCGATCGTTTAAGCGTTCCAGTTGCTACGCCGTAACTCTTGTTCTTGCCTATCCTACGCCCCCCAAGGTGCCGACGTGCCGACTTCACGACTTCATCTGCAAAGCGAATAATTACCTCGTTTAGGTTCTTCATGAGAGAGCTAGTAATAAATCGAGTACACTTATAAACCCGTCCTTGTTAAGATCGTACAACGGATTATATGGCGGCGGCATAGCCCCAAAATACTGTATTATCCCGTTTATCGTGTCGTTCATATTCCCGCGTTTTCGCTTGCCTTCTTGCAGTGGTTTGCTTCGATGCTGTCCAGGAGTTCAGCGAGCCAAGCGCCCACGTTTGATAGTGTCTTCTCTCGTTGGTTAGCTCCAAGTACCGCAGATACGGAATAAGTACCGAAGGGAACGCCTCGCTTCGTTAGAAGCCTTGTAAGGAACGATCCCGAACAAACGGATACCACCTTTGATACAGAACCGAAGAAGCCGTATATAAGCTCCCAAATCGTTCTCACGAGGTTTTGTGCGGTAAACAGTAAAGCATCGAGGACGGTAAACACGATCCCAACCGGGATAGCTACCGCCGCCAAAACGATAAGGCAAAGAACCTTAGATATCTTCTTTAGGAAACCAGCCATTTTCAATCATGTATTGTTCGTCCCGGATCGTAGTCGTCGAGGGTACTATGTGCCCAAACCGGAATGAGTTAGAATTAAGGACGTAAGATTGAAGGTTGAACCGTTCTTGTTCTGTGAGTTCAGGAAACAAAGAAACCAGCTTCTCCAAGGTCGCTTGCGGGTGTACGGGGATGGTGTACCCGGTATCCACTTGCAAAGCGTGCTGTACGCCGTCAGGGTGTACGAGAACGCCGAACACGGTGCCATCCTTTTGGTACGGCTCCTGCACGGCTAGCGGCGTTGTCATGTTGTAGAGTTCGCGCGTGATGGAGTTGGCGCGCTTCTCGCTTGTCAATGTGCCTTCAGGTAAAACGATTATATACTGCATTAGTAGATAGAGTAGAAGGTGTTTATGTTGCTCTCAATGCCTGCCTCGTTTGAATTATAAGAGGCATAAATAATGATCTCTTGTAATTTTTTATCTCCGCCTGCCGTCAAGTCAGGATGGTTACCTAAAAAGTATTGATGTCCTGTTCCAAGATTTGCCGCGTCTGTATTCGTGCCAACAGCAGAACCGTTCAAACGCCCTGTTCTTGTTGTGCCGTTGTAGGTGCCTCCGTGCAAAACTTGAGTATCTGATACTAATGTTCCGCCTGTCGCAACCTCAAACGCTCCTCCGTCGCAATGGTATCGAATTTGGTTACTGTTAGAATTTGTGCCTATCATAAGCCCCCGCGAACTACTACCAATCTTTGCCCCTCCTAAATACTGATTACCTGCATTCAAAGTGCCATAAGAGCCAACACAATACAATTCATTATTAAGGTTGTTAGTGAATTCGCTGGCGCTAGAACTTAACAACCTATCTGAGAAGTCTTGAAATTCTACGGCTGGCTTATTGTTTAACATTATAGTCCCTCCGGTGCCGTCGTAAATCTTTGGCTGATAGTATGTCACGCTTTGCGTTGCGTTGTATGCGCTTCCGCTTTGCTCATACCACGTTTTTACAAATCCGTCATTCGAACCGCAATGCGCCGCAAGGCTCACGGTGTCAAGCTCACCGAATACGTTAAAACCGATATCCGTCTCTGCGTTGTCGTTGCTTCGTCGCACGCGAATGGCGCTACCGCTGTAAGCGGTTCGCAGCTTGCGCAAAGAGTAGGCCGCCGCCGCTCCTGTATACGTGTCGAGCAGCGGCGTGTTTTGTGTGAAGTAGTCGGCGATATTGGATTCGATGGAAGTGCGGTCGCTGGATTTGTTAGAAGCGTAGATTAGCGCTTCTTGAATTGCGCCTTCATAGTGGGACACGTTCGATGTTCTGCGTAACGCTCCTATTCCAAACTGATTTAGCGTGTAAGTGTCCAGCGTAAAAGTTTTGCTAAATGTGCTCGATCCATTTTTAAATAATTCAATGCCGTTTGCGTCAGCTTCGAAACAAATTAAACCGTATCCATCGCTTGCTGATTCTGTTTGGTCTACTTGTGCCGTGGTCTGCCTTAATAATACCGCCGTTCCTTCTGGTGAGTTCAGTTTTTTTGACTGCATCGGCGCGTAAATAGGTGTATCGCTTGTTGAATTTCCCCAAGAAATTATACGCTGGTCATCACCAACTGAACTGCTGTTTTGAATTATGGCGAAAATTGAAATATCGTCATAGTTGGTTAACGTCGCATCATATCCGAGAACGTCATCGCTTCCATCAAACTCTACCGCCACTTTTCCGTTCTCCTTCACCAACGCTCCACCCGTGTAAATCGTTGGCTCGTTAGCTTGTGCCGCCGCCGTCGCATCATTCCCGTTTCCGCTTTGGTCTTTCCAAGTGACCACCGTGCAACTCGTACCCGTGCAAAACGTCGTAATCGCGCTCTCGTCGATATTGCCTGAACCGTCGAAGCCTATCGTGGTAGTCGTCGAATCCGAAGCCCTGCGAATAACCATGCAGTCCGTTACGTTGCCATTCAAACGCCTCGTGCTATACGCCGCCTCTGCCCCGCTTCCGTAACTCTCATTCAATAGACCCGTAAACGATGGAGCTTGCGCTACCTCCTCCCACGTTTGTTTGAGCGATATCGGCACGGTGCCGCCCGTCCTCGCTTTAAGGTATTCCAAAAGCGCCGCTTTGACCGTAGCAAATGAAGCATCGTCGGCGGGTGCTGGTGTAAACTCTAGCCATGTGCCCGTGTCAGGATCCGCAAAGGCTGCCTCTGAGTAGTATATTTTTCGGTTTATGACCTTGCCCGCCGTTGGGGTGTCGCTGCTTGCGCTCTCCGCTAAACCGTCGCCGTCTGCCTTCGCTGTATAGTACAGTTCGACCGTATCCGTTGCACCGCTTCGAAAGGTCTCCGCGTCGGTTGCAAAGCGGTCATGATAAGAAGTACCACCGCCGCCGCTTCCGTTGGCTGCCGCCGTTACTCTGCCTTGCGCGTCAACGGTTATGTCTGCGCTTGTATAGCTTCCCGCCGTTACTGCCGTGTCATCAAGGTTCAAGACTACGTTTCCTGTGGTAGGGCTTGCCGTTAATCCCGTGCCCCCTGTTACGTCGTCGACCGTGTTTACCTCTGCGCCCGTTTCTATGCCCGCTAATTTAGAGGCGTCGGCGCTTGGATAGCTGTTCTTTGCAGTGTTTGCCGCTACTGCGCTTGCATCGGTGTAACTGACTTTTGAATTGTTAGCTGTAATGTCTGAAGCCTGCTGTGTCGTTATCCCAACCTTTGCCGTATTAGCTGCAACGGCAGAGGCGTCTGTGTAGCTAATCTTTGCCGTGTTCGCGGTTATCTCTCCCGCTTGGGTAGGTGTGATTCCCGTCTTCGCGTTGTTAGCTGTTATGTCGCTGGCTTGTTGTGTCGTAATCCCAACCTTTGCGGAGTTGGTCGATACATCGGAATTATCGCTAACGCGTTGCTCTGTGAAGTATAGGTTTGTAGTTCCCTCAGTTAGTCCATCCGTCGTACTTGGTGGCGGGCTTGGGATCGATACGGGCACTGCCTCCCATGCCCCATCTACATACCTTAGAAACGCATTCGCCGAAGGCGTCGAAGTAATATTTGTATCGCTCAGATTTGCGAGCGAGTTTAATAAATTGTGAAAGCCTCGCGGGGAGCCGTCGTGATTATAGACCAATGTTTGCCCCGTAACAAGCGGAGCCGTGATAGTTACGTCTGTTAAATCGTTTAACGATTCCGCGCCACCGCCTCCGGTGTTCAAAGTAACAACCCCGTCCCCGTCATCACTTAACGTGCCGTTCGTTACCTTGATCGTGCGAACGCTGAGAACGTCGGTAGCACCATCGACCGTTAACATTCGAAGGATACCCCGTCGGGCATACGCTACTTCGTCCCCGCCTTCGGGGCTAACCCCGTCAATAGGAGCGTTACAAGCATCCCATTCGTACGGGATAGAAACCGACAAGTCCAGCAGCACACCGGAAAGTACGTTCTTCGTCTCTTCTTCGAGCGGTGTAGTCGTCGCGTTTAGTACCTCGTAATCTTGTGCGAAAAGGAAGATGTTCCCCCCGTTCTTAATGTCCGCGATTATATCCTCTGCGCATTGCTCCGCATCGCTTACTACCTCCTTCTGTCGGTCTACCTTCTTCGTCTTGTCGGCGGGTACGTCGAGGATATATACCTCCAGGTTATAGGTCTTGGTTCCCGGGTCGTAGGTAGCCCCCGTATAAACGAGATGCATGAGCGGGAAGGAAGTGAATTTCGTGAGGTCTACGTCATCGGGAGAGCCAAACGAAAAGGTTTCTATAAAGAAGTGATTCTCCGCGAATACCTTGAAGCGTTCGACTATGTTATTAAACGTGATCATGTGCGAGCTTGTCTTTTAAATAACTGAGATGTTGGAAGACGACTTGAATAGGGAGTTCCGTAACCTTGTCCATCTTGAGGAGGTCTTCGCCTGCGAGGGCGTGGAGGACGTGATACCACCCCCATTTTTCGCCGACTGGATCGCTGCCTCCGCTGCCTCCAGTAAAGAGTACTTCATACTGTGCAGCAGTTCGTTTCTGGTAGTCCAAAAAAAAAGCAGCGTACCGGATACGAGGTCGGCGGGCATCTCCTCAAATATCGATGCGTCTTCTTTGGCTGTGTACTTCTTCACCTCGTAAGCCTCCCCGAGTTCGTAAGTTACCTCCCGGAAAAGCACCGCCATGACTTTGTGTGCGTTCTTCCAGAAGTCTTCGAGGTGATTCTCAAGGTCAATCCATTCGCCCGCCGTGAACGCATCCCAATCGGGAACGAAACCGAAGCGTTTACCGTCCATCTCAACGACCTTTTCAAATCGTGCGGTCTCTTTGGTTAGTAATTCATCTATATGCGCTCCAGCGGCTTCTATGAGCTTCTGCGGCATGGTCCGCAACTTGTCCACGGATTGCCCCGTGCAAATTGAGATGCGTTCGAGTTGGTTCTCGCTTGTCATCATTACTTGCAGTTCTCCGAGCGTGAGATCCGACCATCTATGAGGGAGGCGTAATTCCATCGTTTAAATAACTTGCTTTGTTCGGTTTCCTTACGTCCGGAAAGTTAGGGCAAAAAAAAAGCCCCCGAAGGGGCTGTTAAGACAGGAGGAAGGATTCGGTTTGTTCGGTGCGGTCAAGCACCTCTTGAAACCATTCGGGTTCGTTGCTCATTAGATGTTTGAAAAGAAGTCCTGTGGGCCAAGTCGGACGACTTGCTTAAGGTAGGTAAGCGTCCATCCTCGGTCTCCGTCTACGTAGCAACCCTCGACGTACGCTGTCCAGCTAAAACTTCCGTTGTCTTGTCGGCTCGCTTCGATTGCAACCTCTCTCCCTTTAAAAGTTCCTTCGATTCGGTACTCCCCTGCAAACTGCTTCTTAAATTTTGCGTCTTGAATGTTCATGGCTTGTTGTTTTTCCGTTCGTTCTGATGTCTCAAAGATAGGGAACTTTTCTTTTAGTTTCCAAACTTTTCTTTCTTTTTTTTCTATCCGATAGCGTATGCCCTAAAGTTGGGGTTCGTTTGGTTGAAAGTAATCGCGTACCGCATCGCGTCGATAGCGTGGTTAAATGAGTCTACTGGTTCGTTTAGCTGCTTGCCGTTCTTATCCTCCTTCCATTTGTAATTGCGTAGTTCCTTGATAAGGTTCACACTCCGAGACGTGATAAGAAGCGGGCGCGAATGGAGGAACTGGATTCCGCTTCTAACTGAATCTCTTCCCTTTCTTGCTCCGTGAGTATTGAATCCGTGACCGTGTATCTCGTCGATGCTTTTGGGCTCTGCGGAGTCACATATAACAACATCAGATCGATGCACTCCGTTATCGCGGAGGCTTTTTGCAATATCTGAGTTAGTAAGGCGCGTTGCGTAGCAGAGTTCATCGACCGCGAATCCGTGACCGTCGGTGTACACCCGCACGATGGCGGTCGGGTCGTTCGTATATCCGAAGTCGAGTCCGATGTTGAGTAGCTTGTATTCATTCGGTATTTGGTCTATTTCTTTCCAATGGGTAAAGATGGTCGCTCGGCTTGTTCCTCGCTCTCCGAGTCCGTACACCCTCCAGAAGTTTTCGTCTGCTTCTTTGAAGCGTTCAATTTCCAGGAGTACACTTTCCGGCAGGAACGGGTTATCCTTGTACGTGGTTTTAAAGAAGTCGCAATCATCGCGTTTGGGTAAGTCGTAAAGCCAGTGGAATTCGTCGGAGGGGTTAAAGTCTACTATTATTCTTCCCGTGGTTCGGAGGATAAGTTGCCGCCAGTCCTCCAATGCTAGCTCGTTACATTCGTTCACGAAGAGCACATCTCTTTTACGGCCTTTCACTTTCGTCGGCTGGTCAACGGAAATAAACTCCACGAGGTTTCCCCATAGCTGGTAAGTGGCTTCAGATTTGTTGTGAAGCTCGACGTTATAGGCGTCTTCGTTTTCGAGTATCTCGAAGAAGTCCCTCATAGCCGTAGCACGGAGGGCGGGGAATGTCTTTCGGCAGATGGTCACTACGAGGCCGCTGTTCTTGTGGCATAGCTCTATGAGGCTTTGAAGTATCGAGTACGTCTTGCCGGATCGTGTCCCGCCTTGATGTACCTGGATGCGTTTCTTTGAGTTCCTGACGTGGTAATATGTCGCGGGGAGTTTACTCATCGAGCCAGGAGAGCGGCTTCTTCTCGGTTACCTCTATCTCTTGCCGTTCGATATATCCGCGCTTCTTGCCTTTAGTCTTTAGGAAGAAGATAGTAGCGGCGGGGTTGCCTTCCTTCACGAGCTTGTAGAGGTGGCTTTCTGCGAAGTCGAGAACACCGTCTTGAATGGAGTTTACCGCCTTCTTATATTCTTCGTCTGACTTCAGCCATGCGTAATGGGTCTGCCGCGATATATCGACCATCTTACAAGCGGTGGATACAATGCTCAACGACTTCTCCAATGCTTCCAACATCGCTTCTTTTTTAGTGTCAGTTCTGTCAAGTTTT
>Ga0187217_1000894_pt1 | contig 12301 bp, 5 predicted proteins | sample 15SPOviralmetaG_FD_130165 | JGI IMG/M metagenome (GOLD analysis project Ga0187217, IMG submission 130165) | Marine viral communities from the oligotrophic San Pedro Time Series (SPOT) site, San Pedro Channel, CA, USA - 15 SPOT_SRF_2010-09-15... | ecosystem: Environmental > Aquatic > Marine >... | reverse complement strand
CATCCAGGTATATTAACAATAGGAACACCCACCTGTGTAGTCACGGGTGGGTAAACTGGTAGTGCCTGTGGAGGATTAACCATCCAATCAGGCATTACATTAATATTTACATCACGAATATCACCAATATGAATATCATTATTCGGTATATTAATGTTAGGTATGTCCATCAGCAATCATTAAATACACTACCAACTGTAGAACCAAGTGATGATCCTGCTTTCTGTCCTAGGAGCAATGCCCAACCACCTGCTAACCATCCAACGTATGGGATGCTCATTGCTGCAGGAACAGCAACACCAGCAGCGATAGCACTACCCGCCATTGCACCTTGTGACCGTGCTCCAGCGTCCGCCACTAAACACTCTACTTCTTTTGCAGACTTTCCCTCACTGTCTTCTCCAGCACCTCCTAGGTTCCTGGTTCCTTCACGGGTGAACTGATCACGACGCCATTCGTTTCTGATTTCAGATCCACCACCAAACAATCCTCTCCTCTCTTTGTCAACATCTAGAGACCTTTCGGACTCTAGAATCTTAGGATCGTCAGCACGGAATTCAATTTCATAACCATCCTTACCTGCCTTAATCCTATACGATGAGTAAGGACCACGAGGAATGTTAAATGCTGGAGGTTGAATTGTAGGTTCAGGTTCTTGTCTAACTAGATAACCAAGTAAACCTATATGAGCGAATGCGAAGAGTCCACCCAAGGTCAATGCAATACCTTTAATAGGTGACTTGCTCGGTACATGCTCGGGAGCATGTTGTTGTTCTAATTCTTCTGAATTTGTCATGGTAACATTGGGATAGCGGGACCAGTTGTGGATGGTACGGGAGGAATAGCACCACCAGTAGCACTAGGGATTTTTGGCATAGCACCATCAAGCATACTAGGAAGAGCATCCGTCATTGCTTCAGCAATAGCTTGTGATGCTTGATCTCTAGCATCTTCTATAAGGGTATCTTTATTCAGATAAAGGTAAGTACCTCCACTAACAATTGCAGCAGATACAGCAAAAGAAGTGAGTGCAAGTACGTTGATTAAAGTCTGCATGTCAAATATAATAAGTCTATTATATTTAGAGCGACAAACTTACGAATTTACGGTATAATAAATATTATCATAGGCGTAATATTTTGGGATATTAATGGGCACCTTCAGGAAGTCTCTTAAACTTGGGAAGAAATCCAGGCAGATTGAAGAGAATTTAAAGAAACTGGATAAGGAATTGGAAAAAACAGGCGCTCTTCATGAGGACGCTAAAATTCCCGCAGCTTCATTGTCGGAGCAAAATACTAAATTTGATTGGCGTAAGGAATTTTTTCCTGAGAAAGATCAATATGAAATGGTTAATCTTCTGTATGAAGAGCGTCAGCAAAAACTGAAAGTAGCAATTGGTGAAGAGAAGATTAGGATTGCTGAGGAAGTTGAGACTTTACGTGAAACTGTAGATAAAAAAAGAGAACTTAGGCAACTCCAGAAAGTTGATCAGCATCTTGCAAATATTGATGTTGAATTTTATAAACTTCGTGATGATCTTGTTGAAAATATCAACGAGAAGATGTTCCCCAACATCCCTGCTATTGAGCAGAAGTTGGATGAGATCATTACAGTATATGATAAGTTAAGTACTAGGATTTCTGAAGGATTTTTAAACGAACCTAGTGGTTCTGCTCAAGGTGGAGATCCTCTTGCTAAAACTGACTTTGTAACTTTTGATCAGTTAAAGCAGCACTATGGTTTATTCTTAGATAGAATTTCTACACAACTTGCAACCCTTGGTGGTGGCGGTGAAGTAGAACTAAAGTATCTTGATGACGTTGTTGGTATTGCAACTAATGGATCTGCTTATGATGGGAAGTATCTGAAGTACAACCACGCATCGAAAAACTTTGAGTTTGCTGATGTTGGTCCTATTGGTATCACAACAGAACTTCAGACTCTGAATAATGTTTTAGGTCTAGGTAATACCTCCAACCTTGGAATGAGTGTTGGGGTATCTACTTTTTCTGACAGTGTTACTGTTGGTGGTGCAAACACTGCTTTGGTTGTTGATGGGAATGTAAGAATAGTTGGTGTACTGACTGTAGGATCTGGTTCTATCACTATTGATGGTGATAATGATACCATTGGTATGGGTACACATATACTCTCTGCATCTAAAGTTGCTCTGATTGATACACTTGATGGAGATACTGCAGACTTTGCTGGAGATGTAAAAGTTGTTGGTGTCCTTACTGCATTATCTCTAGATTCTTCTAACGTATCTGTTGCTGGTTCTATTACAGGTACAACCTTCTATGGTGATGGATCTCAACTCAGTGGTGTAACTGGTGTTTCTACTAGTGCTGATACTGTTTATGTAGATGAATCTGAGGATGATGATTTTGCATACAATATCATCTTTACAGATGAAAATCCAGGTCAAGAAGGTAATAAGTATCATACATTACAGGTAGATCACACTGGATTTACATTTAACCCAGGAACTAATACCTTAGATGTAAATAGGATTGATGTAAGGTATTTTCTAGGTTCTTCTAACTTTGAAGGTAATCTTACTGTTGATGGTGAGCTTAGAGTTGATGAAACTTTGAGAGTCAGAGCTGATGGTAAACAATTTATTGTTGAGAATGCTTCTGGTCAGAATAAATTTACTGTAGATAGTGATAACGGCAATACGGTATCTCAGGGTAATGTATCTGCTGCAGGTTCCATCACTGCTCAAACCTTCTATGGTGATGGTTCTCAACTGACTGGACTTACCTTTACTGGTGGTGATATTGTATTCACTGGTATTACTACCTTTAATACGAATGCTATCTTTGCTGATAATAGGAAGGCAGTCTTCGGTACAGGAAGTGACCTACAAATCTTCCATGATGGTGCAGACTCTTATATCTCTGAACTGGGAACAGGTAAGCTAATCCTCAATACCAATGGTCCAAACATTGAACTTAAGTACAACAATACCGAGTTTGCTGCTAAGTTTAATCAGGATGCTGGTGCTCTGTTCTATTATAATAATCTCAATAAGTTAGAGATTATTAGTACGGGTGCCACTACATATGGAACTCATTATGCATCTTCCTTCTCTGGAGATGGTGCATCTATTACGGGTATTACTACTGCTCAAATTGTAGACTTTGGTAATGTTGTTTTTGGTATTGGTAGTAGCACAAATGTTAATACCACTGGCACTATTACTGCAGGTGCATTTATTGGAGATGGTTCTTCTCTGAGTGGAATTGCAACTCCTGGATTTGTTAATGCTGCAGTTGCAGGTATCGTATCGTCAGCACCATCGACTTTGGATACATTGAATGAGTTGGCTCAGGCACTCGGAGATGATCCTAACTTTGCAACTACAACTACTAATTTAATCGGTACTAAAGCATCTCTTGCAGGTGCTGCATTCACTGGATCTGTTACTGTAACTAATGGATATCTCAGCGTTGGTTCTACAATGCTGTCTGGATCTAGGTTATATGCAAAGGAGAGACTTTATATTGGTGATAATGAGGATATTAGACTATATCAAGTAGAAACTGGTACTCCAGTATTCCAGACAGATAGTTATCTAGATCTTGGAGCTACTAATAATACTGGATCTAATGGTGTTATTAAACATGGTAATAGGGGAACTTACGGTGGTTCTTTAAGTATTACTAATAATAGTGATAAAAAGTCTGCTGAGTTTAAGAGTGGATGGGGTGGTGTAGAACTTTACTACTGTGTTGATGGTGGATCACCCAATCTAAGGTTCTCGACGACAGAGACTGGTGCTGGTGTTGTTGGTATTCTGACAGCAGACCGTATGGTTGGTGCTGCTACTAGCAACGTTATCCCATTCCTTTATAGCACGCTTGGCGATCTTCCTAGTGCTTCAACTTATCATGGTGCGTTTGCCCATGTTCATGCAACTGGTGGTGCATACTATGCCCACTCTGCTAATTGGGTAAGACTTGTCAATTATGATATTGGTGAAGGTAATGTCTCTATTGGTACTGCCGATTTTATTACTAGTGGTGATATCAGTGCAGGAATTGTAACTGCTGTTAGTGCGGAGTTACGTAATCTAAGATTGGGGACCTTTGGATCTAACAATATCTTCGGAGTAAATGGTCCCCTATATCTTGATTCTGAGTTTGGTCAAGTAGATATTGTTAATAATTTAAATGTTAATGGAATTAGCACGTTAGGTAGAGTCTTCACTCAGGACATTGTTGGACTGTCTAGTGCAACCTTCACTGGAATTGTAACTGCACAGTCGTTCCGTGGTGATGGATCTCAACTAACTGGTGTTGGTGCTACTAATCTCAATAGTCTTCTTGATGTAAATGCACCAACTCCTTCTTCTGGACAGGTTCTGAAGTGGTCTGGTAGTGAGTGGCAAGCAGCAGCAGACCTTACTGGTGCTGGTGGAACAGGTATTGGACTGTCTGATCTGTCGGTAACCACTGCATCTGTTGGTGTTGCATCACTGTCTTACAACAATGAGTCTGGCGTATTTACATATACTCCACCCGACTTCTCCAGTTATCTTAGCAGCAACATTACAACAAATGTATCTCTTGGTAATGGATATGTCTTTACTTATGATTCTTCTGCCACCGCAAGATTTGGAACTCTTGGTAGCAATGACTATGGTGAAATCTTCTGGGGAACTGATAGTAGTGCAACAGGATTCCATGTAATTAATAAGGATTTTGATGGTGCTCTCTATCTGACCAATACTGGTACAGATGGTGTATACATCAGATCAACTGCAACTGAACTTGGTGCATCCTTTAAGGCAAATGCAGAATCAAGTCTATACTATAACAATTCGCTTAAGTTCTCCACTTCAGGTGTGGGTGCCACTGTTTATGGTGATCTTGAAGTTACTAGTGGTGCAAATATTGCTGGTGTTGTTACGGCGCAGGAGTTTAAAGGAACATTTACTGGTGTTGTTAACTATGCAACTCTCGCTGGTGTTGCAAGCACAGCAAATTATGCAACTGAGTCTGTAACTTCTGGTTATGCGAACGTTGCTGGTATTGCTTCTGGAATTTCTGGAACACCAAACATTACTGTTGGTGAACTTACAACTACTGGTGCATTTGTAGTTGGTGCTGGTCAGACTTCTACATTCGGTGATAGAGTCACTGTAAGAGATGACCTTGGAGTTGAAGGAAGTACTCCAACAATTAGAATTCAGGATTCTGATGCTACCGAGAACTATGCATACATGCAGTATGATAATACTGCTGGACCTGCTCTTAAGTTTAGAACTAGATGTTATAACAATACTCCACACTTCATCTGGCAATCTGAAGCAGCTGGTGGTATTGATGCCACTCAGTACCTCATGTATATGCAGGGCGGTGCTCCTGGTGACTACAATCATGGATATGTGTCCTTCGGTAGCACCACTGCTGAAGAGAGACTGCACGTTGGTGGTTCTCTAAAGGTTACTGAGAACATCAATGCTTCTGGTATTATCACTGGTAATATCATTAGGGCAACTCAAGGCATTGATGCTCCTCTTTACATTACTGAATCTGTAGATGATGACGCTGAGTATAACATGGTTATGCTCAATCAACCTGGTGGAGCTGGCGGTAACAACTATCGCGTCACCATGGTTGACAATGGTGGAATCACCTTTAATCCATATGAGAACAGACTGACATGTAATAACATGACAGCGAATCAATTTGGATTCTTTGGTAATGGTACAAATCTTACTGGTATTCCAACTGCAATCATCGCTGGTAACGGAATCTCTATTGGTTCTTCTACTGGTCTTGTTACTATCAGTGCAACTGCAACAGGAATCAATACTGCCGATACCTTAGTAACTGGTGGTATCAATGCTCTTGGTGTTGTAACTGCAACTCAATTTGTTGGTGATGGATCTGGACTGACTGGTATTGTTGCTTCTGGAACTGGAGTTGTAATTCAGGATGAAGGTAGTGCCATTGGTACTGCAGGAACAATCAACTTTGCTGGTACTAATGTAAGTTCTTCGCTCTCTAATGGAACTGCTACAGTTACTGTTGGTGACGCTTATGCACAGGTTGCTGGTGTTGCAACAGTTGCTCAGGGACTGACTGGATCTCCTAATGTTACGACTGGTAATATTGAGTGTAGCAGAATTGGTGTTGGTATTCCTGCTAATAACTCTTACTCTCTTGATATTTCTGGGGATGTGAGATTGTTTGGTGGTGATCTGTGGATGCCTTACGACAGCACGGGCAGCATGATCCTCCAGAATAAGGGTTATGTAAGAAATCTTACTTCTAATAGTGGAGTATCTCTTGCACTTCAAGCATTCGGAATGGATGGTGGAGTTGGTATTGGTACAACTAATGGTCAAGGTGGTCTGTTTATCAACACCCCAACCAAGGTTGCTGGTGTTGTAACTGCTACGGCATTCGTTGGTGATGGTTCTCTCCTGACGGGAATTGTTGCTTCTGGAACTGGAATCACTATTCAGGAAGAAGGATCTGCTGTTGGTACTGCAAGTACTATCAACTTTGTTGGTGCTGCTGTAACTGCAACTATCTCTTCTGGAACTGCAACTATTAGTATTAGTGCTCCACCTCCAGCATCTGGAGGTAAGTTTGTTGATAATGCTGCTGGTATTCACACAACCACATCAGTTGGTATTAATACTGTTCTTCCTAAAACCGATCTTCAGGTTGGTAGTTATGGAATACAGTCTGGCATTGGAACCTTTACCGCTGTTGTGGGAACACCTGTTATTGTTGATCAATTTAATATTAGCACTCTACCCTTTGTTACTGCAGAATATACCCTACATATTCAACATGCAAATGGTATTCAATCTCAGAAGGTTCTTGTTATGCAAGACGGAAGTAATTCTTACTCTAACGAGTTTGCTATTATGCACTCCTCTTCTGATCCTTTAGTATCATTTGCATCTACAATTAGTGGTGGAGTTTGTCAACTAAAAGCAACAGCACTAACTGGGGTAACTGGTATAACTACATATAGATTCTCTAGAGGAACACTACTCTGATAAGACATGGCAATTAGAATAAACGAAGAGCATCAAGACACTGGCAATGGTCTAGGATATCAAATGACTGCATACTTATTGATGCGGTCATTATCTGATCAGAAAAATTTAAAGTTTGCATGTGGAGAATCTTCTTTACTTGCATTAAAGAATACATTTTCTAATATTGTTATTGATGAAATTGATAGTGAGGGAATTCAGGGTACGAACTCTGTTGAGATTGATGTTGATGAATCTTTTGAGAGTGTTAGTAATAAAGTGGAAGATGGTGCAACACTGTATGGTTATCCAACACCACTTAATTCTATTCATTTAAATGAAATTGAAGATATAAAAAGTCAATTTAAATTTAGACAAGAGATATATGAAAGATGTTTAAAGTGGAAAAAAGATAGATTTGGTGATTCTGAAGTAATCTCAATGCATATTCGTAGAGGTGATTATGAGGATCCCCAAAGCGGAATGTTTTTAATTGATACTGATTACTACTATGAAGCATTAGATCTATTGCCAAAAGATATACCAGTTTTAATCTTTTGCAATGATAAGTATTATGTTTTAAAAAATGAACAGTTATCCAATTTAATAAAAAATCCAAACAATGTTTTAGTTGAAGATCTTATATCTGGTACAAAAACCACTGTTGGTGCTTGGGATCATCTTCATGAGGTATTGAACAATGAGGAAATGGGTTTGGATATACAACTAGATCCAAGATTAAATTCTATTTACTTGGAGCATCTTATTGATTGTGGAGGAAAAAATTTATTCACCTATGGTCTTGCTATAGATGAACTTAAATCATTGGCATATGAAAGACCACCACAATGTGGGGAAGCATGTTTTGAAACTAGGAAAGATTGTTATAAGGATAAACCAGATAGGGTCTATGCTGAGTTTACCCAATATAAAATAGATAACCAATTATATAATTATTCTTTTGATCTTTGTTTAATGTCTATGTGTGATTACCATATCATGGCAAATAGTCTATATGGTTTTTGGGGTGTTGCTTTATCGAATAGTAAAAAAATTATTTACCCAAAATATTGGGCACAAGGAATGAATGATGATCCAGATGTAGTTAGTTGTGATACTCCTGATTCTTGTCGTCCAGGATTTAAATGTAATCAAAACTCTAATATAGTTAGAGATCTTGATGGTTTTGATCAAACTAAATCTGCACTTGGATTTTTTATGGATGATAAATGGGTCGCGTTGGAAAATCCAGATCAACGTGTAGGGTAATAACGAGGTATTTCTAAATGTCTGATAAGAAGCGTTACATAGTTGGATGTACTGCCCCAGAAGATTGGGAGTACATCCATGAGATCCTCACACAAGATGGAACATTAGATGATAATATTCCAACCGAAGCAATTGTTAGTGATGATCTTAAAGAACATAGTCCGACAAGGGCATCTTATCTTTTAACTGATGAGGAAGCTGCTTCTGTAAGACAGCATGAGAAAGTTCTTTATTGTCAATTAGCACAAGAGGATTATTCTCCACCATCAGAGGAACTTAAGACTTCTGTGCAGGGTTTTAGGCAGGCAGGTATCTCATCACACTATCGTAGATGGGAAGCATATGGTTTGCTTGAAACTACTGGTGGCAATACTGATGATGTTGATATGAGTAGAACTGGATTTCAATTACTTCGCCATTCACAGGCAGTAGATCCTTGGTATACTGGCACTAGTAGTGGTGGGAGACAGGTATTTGATAATCGGGTTCCACAATATTCTACAGGTAAAAATGTAGATGTAATTGTTGCAGACGAAGGATTTTGGTTGGGTCATATTGAATTTTATAATCCATCTGATGTTAGGGATATTAATAATAGTACAACTGATGGTAATGGGGATTCTTATATCTTTGGTCCTGAAGATATGATTGAGGGTAATGTTCTAGATCCTAATGGTAGATGTTATGCACTTGATTTAATTCTTGATGCCCCATATTATATTGATCCAGATTATTTTAATGCAGATCCAGGCAATAGATTGGAAACTAGATGGGATGGAACCGTTGTTCCAGAAAGTGACACCGCAGTAGGTTGGTGGAGAAGTACTTCAAATCGTTCTGTTGGATTTAGTACTTTTGGAACAGCATTTGTTAGTACAAGTTATGATAGAACACGGTGTAATGGATCTGCCACAAGTGTTGCAACTAATGGGAGTTCACACGGAACTCAATGTGCTGGTGCAACTTTTGGTAGAACTCAGGGGTGGGCATACAATGCAAATAAGTGGGTCTTAAATTTGTATGGTTCTTATGGTTCTGGAATTGAAGCAGGATTTGATGCTCAAAAGTTGTTCCATTTGATGAAACCAAATAACTCTGAACTTGGAACTAAAGATCCTACAATTACTGCCAACAGTTGGGGTTACCGTGCTATTCCTTCTGATAATGGGTATTATTATTATCGTGGTGCTAGTGGAGTATCGTATAGTTCTTCGTCAAGCCGCAGTCCATATAGTTCTAGCAATACTAAACCAGGGTTCATGCGTTGGGTTGGATACCATGGAGATGGGTATAGAATGAAGGGAGAGATGCGTCCTAATTCTACAACTCAAGCATTGGATGAAATGATTAACGCTGGGGTTATATTTGTTGGTGCAGCAGGAAATAGTGGACAAAAGCAAACTAGTTCTGATCATCCCGACTTTAATAACTATTGGAACACTGGTATTGGTGATACTGTGGGTGATAACAGTATCTTTGAGTTTGGTCTGCAAGTCTACCCATATACAAATAGGAGAGGATTTCCTCAACATGGTGGAATGACTAGGAGTGGTATTGGAGGAACAATCTATACTTATCCTGTAATTAATATTGGTGCTCTTGATGATGATTATAGTATTACACAAAGTTATAAAGAACGTAAGGTAGACTATAGTGATATGGGCAGTGAGATTGATTGCTATGCTGCTGCTGATGGTATTCTTACTGCAAAAAATGTCAGTAGTAGTGGTAAAGCACGCCATGATACTAAACCAAATGACCAAAGTGGATATAGTTATTATTATGATAATAAATTTAGTGGAACCAGTGCAGCATGTCCAGTTGCATGTGGAATAATTGCTACTAAATTGGAGGATAATAGGGACTGGGGATGGCAAGATATTCGTAATTGGTTGAGAGGTCACAATCAACCTGTTGGTGTTGGATCAACACTTGCACGTCAAGAGAGTGATAAGTTTCATTATGGAAGTGATACTGGAGTTTCTGGTGCAGGAGATGTCAGTGGTGGTCCTTGGTCTGATGTTCATAGTCTGGAGGGATCAACTCCAATTGTTCTTTACGATGCACCAACGGGTAACGAACCAACAGAGTCGAGTGGATCACCAGTAATCGAGGGTGTTAAAGTCTTCTCTGGTGAAGGAATGGCGATAACAGGTAACATCACAATATCCTATGAGTGATAAATACTAAAAAACCTGTGTTTGAATAATGGCAGATAGATCTTTTGGCGTAAGAGAGATTAATATCGTTGGGTCTGCGGGTACTCCTACAATCTCTAGTCCTAATAATATTAATTTGAATGGCAATAAAGTTGCTATAAGTACTGACCTTCAGGTTGGAAGAAGTGTAAGTGTTGTTGGTATTGTAACCGCTGGTAGTTTTGTTGGGGATGGATCTCTTCTGACCAATCTCCCTGGTGGAGGTGGGGCAGGAATCTCGGGCGTCAGTACTACTGGAACCTCGGGATTTAATAATGTAAATGTTGCTGGTGTTATAACTGCTACAAGTTTTATTGGTAATGTAACGGGCAATTCTGATACTGCCACTTACTCTACAACATCAGGAGTATCAACAAATTCTCAGGGGTTGACTGGAACACCTAATCTTGTTGTTGGTATTGTAACTGCATCTAACTTCGTTGGTGATGGATCTCTCCTGACAAATCTCCCTGGTGGAGGAGGTGGTGGATCAACTGTAGGTATTGATACTGTTGGTACATCTTTCTTCAATACGTTACATGCAACTGGAACTATTGACATTGGTACAAGTAATGCTGGTGTTGCTGTAACACATATGTCCATTGACTCTGCGGATGTCTCTGGTACTATTCGCAATTCAATTAAGAGTGGTGTTGGTAATACTAACTCTGTTCTTGACATCTCCACAAAAGAATTTTTAGTAACCGATCCATATGCTGGCAAGGGGGCAATGATCTCTGCCGATGCATCTGGTACTAAACTATACAAAGATGACTCGGTAAAACTACAGACACTTGGAGCAGGTGTTACAGTTACTGGAACAATGTATGCTACGGCATTCTCTGGAGATGGTTCTGCTCTGACGGGAGTTCCTATCTCTGGATCTAGTGGTTCTTTTGTTGACTTGGATGCCCAATCTTTAGTAATTAGTGGTATATCTACATTTAATAATGATATTAAACTTGCTTTAAATGTTTTAAATTTTGGAGATAATTCTGACTATTTGAGAGCATATCTTAATGGAGGCAATTCATACCTGGTTTCTACAGGAGTTCGTTATGATAGAGCGTCTAACTTTATATTTACCAACTCTGCTGGATCTGAGAACTTTGCAGTATTTGTAGGCAACGGTACAAATGCTACTGGTGTTGATCTTTATGGATCTAATGGTGTAAAACTTACTACAGTTGGATCTGGTGTCAGTATTACAGGAACAACTAATACTCAAGAACTTAATGTCAGTGGAATTACTACTATTGGAACCAATGGTGCTATTCACATTGCGGCAAATTCTGCTACTAGAAATGGAGCAGCTTTAAAAATTGGTGATAATGCTTTTGGTGATCTTAATATCTATCATACAGGTACAGAAACTGTTTATTCGGATCAGTATGGAGCAACAAGATTTGAAGGTGGTACATGGGAGTGGACGAATCTTGCAGATAATAAACAAGTTGCTGAGTTTGATCAGAATTATGGTGTTAAATTAAATTATTCTGGAACCAGGAGATTCATGACCACCAATGATGGTGTTCATGTTGCTGGTATCATGACTGCTACTAGTGTCTCTATTGGGTCTAGCAATGCAGAACCTAATCTTACAATAACATCTGATGGTACAGATAGTTTTATAAAAGAGTTGAATTCTACTGGTGAGTTGACTATCAGTACTAATCAACTGAAGATTGAGAATGCATCGTTCGAGACTCTTGCTCGCTTCAATGAGAATGCAGATGTCAAGTTGTACTATGATAATGCAGAGAAGTTTGCAACTACAGGGTCTGGTGTCAATGTAAGTGGTATTGTAACTGCAACATCCTTCTCT
>Ga0187217_1000893_pt1 | contig 12309 bp, 6 predicted proteins | sample 15SPOviralmetaG_FD_130165 | JGI IMG/M metagenome (GOLD analysis project Ga0187217, IMG submission 130165) | Marine viral communities from the oligotrophic San Pedro Time Series (SPOT) site, San Pedro Channel, CA, USA - 15 SPOT_SRF_2010-09-15... | ecosystem: Environmental > Aquatic > Marine >... | reverse complement strand
CTGGATGAGGCCTTTCGTAAAGGTGCCTTTTCCGCCCCCGGATGGGTCGTTCTTGACGAATGCTTCGCACTCGTTCTCCCTCGCGCCCTCGATTCTGGGGTTCAGGTGGTTCATGAGCCTCCGGAGATCGCAGAAGCTTTCTGTCGACTGATTGGAAGCTGACATCGCGGGATGGTACTGGCAGAAATCTTGCTTTTCGCATGCCGACTTGGAGAGCGCTGTGCATCGGGCTCGGAGTTTATCCTTTTTTTCGGTATCATTTTCCAGCCAGTTTCCCGCGACTTTTGGCGTTCGAGAATAATTGAAGCAGGTTTTGAAGGCCTTTTTCCCGAGATCGAAGTTGTCGACCAAGAAAGCATTGAAGGATTCCTCCGACTGCTGCGCCGACTGCAACTTTTTGCGGCACAGCGGGTCGGTAAAGAGCTTAGGATGTTGGACCTTCTCGTAATCAACTTCGAAGACAGATGTGCCATACTCGTCAACAATGCAGGTTTCAGTGGGTCCGCGCTGGCCGTCGGTGACGCCCAGCGGGCGGGGATGATTCATCTTGAAGAATCCAGTCGCTCGTTGACGCCTTTTGTCATAGGTGAAAGCAGAGCAAAGCGGGTTCTTGTCGCACACTGTTTGGGCTTCCTCTTGTGAGGCTACAATACCGGTCCGGACAAACACATTGTCATTATGGCTTTTAGAGAGTTCGCTTTCGTCCATTTGTGCTATCGATTTCATAAAAGTGGCAGTGCACGATAAATTTTCTTGTTGTGCCTCGCGCGGACAGGCGGCACTGATCGAGAAACCATAGCATTGAGTATTTTTGTTGCATATGTCTTCGGCCTCGCTTATTGTCTTCACAGTCGAGGTCGTGAGTGGGTTTTTAATTCGTCCCTTCTTTGGACCTAGCAAATAGCCGCCTGGCAAAGATGTGTCTGGATCCAAGAAACTTGCTGCACGTAAGCACTGCGAGCCTACTTTTTTGTGTTCGAATTCGCGGTAAAACACGCGCGATGCTGGTACGAAGGAGCAATAGTCTGCTTCGATGGGCGATGGCTCGAAGTTCGACGTCGAGAAGAGGATTTTGCCGGTGAATGGATCAATAGGGCGTTGAATGCGATCGTAAACGCCTTTATCGGTGTTGTTGGTGCTCACAACCGATTTGAGTGTGGTTTCTCGCGTATAATCGTTTGGGAGCCCGTACGAGCTGCGCATGCTCGGCGTGTAATTGATGCCCGAAACCTCCGCCGCCATGAATCCAGATCTGGTGTCGAAGAACATGTCACCTCGCGATCTGAAATCGGAGCTCATTCCGCTCGTGATGGTCCAGGGCGTCGCTACGTTGCTGCCCCAGGTGCTGGTCTTGTTTTTGGTGGTGTCTAGATCGTTCTCGTATTCGAAGTCGCCAAACTTGTTTGTCTGCGGCTTGGTTTTCTTTCCGAGAAGAGGAAACTCCACGACGATTTCGTTTTGCTTTGTCTCGACTGTTCCCTCGTCGCGGTTGTTAATGACGTTATTGGACTTGGCTCTGTATGCTAGCTTGGTGGGCTCGACAAATGGAGAAGCGAGGTAATTTTGTTTTTTTTCCGCGATTGTTTTCTGGCGCGACTCGAGAGAGTTCTTTGTGACGTAGGGTTTCCAGAGCCCCTCTGTATCCATTGCGTTCTCGACATCAAATGCGCTGGGCGCCCAGCACTCGAGTACGTTGTTGACGAATTCTATTCTACTTGCTGAGTTGTTCAATCTGTTTTTTGCGGTCTCCAGACTTGTGCTTTTGTCTGCAGATTCGGGATCCCAGCCCATGGAAAAGAACGATCTGTTACACTTGCACATCCTCTCTCTCAACGAATCGTCGAAATAGCCTTCTGAAGCGCGACTATCGAGATTGGCTTTTCTGGAATCAAAAATCTTGGTGATAGCAAGGTCGAAAAGTTCGTCCGGCTTTTTTCCCATTGTATTTAGGTCAGATTTCCCTGGAATACGACCGTATCGAGCGTCTTTTTGCGCGCGTTTCCAGAAATCTTGCAAATTTCCCAAATTATTGGACTTCGGATGGGTGCACATGTCGCTGGTTTCGAGAAAGACTCTGTCCTTTGGACCAGATGCGTCCAGCGCCGTGGCGACTCCGATGGCCGTTCCGAGAGCTACGAAGCCTTTCTTAGCAGCCTCATAGTTTTCAGGTACTTCATTCTTGTAGAAATCATCGTCTTTGTGAAAGTAAGAGGTTTCGTAGTTGGAAGCGAGATCAACGAAGCTTTCCCCGAAACCCGGAAGCGACGCGCTTTCAAAGTGCCTGTACTTTGTTCTTCTTTCTGTGTCGCCGCGGGCTAGGTGTTTCGGTGGCTCGTTATTGAACGAGCGGCAGTTAACGTGGAGCTTAGATCCGTTTGGCAGCAGAAAAACGTTATCTCTTGTTCTTTTTTCGTGTGCGACGGGGCAGACGAGGAAATTGGGCCCCGCCTGCACGAGCGCGGCGCCGGTCCGGTCGTCTCCCGCGGCGAGAAAGCCGCCATCTTCGAACGTAAGACCACATATGTCATCGCGCGATGCAAACTCTGGGAACTGTGGCTGAGATAAAATGGTGACGCCGTTGTCGTCGACGAGCTTGGCCTGCTCGTCGCTGCTCATAGGGCAGATGGCTCGGTACTGAACGCCCTCGTGATCTATGATGAGCTCGGTGTTGTTTTCATCGTCTTTTCGAAGATCACACTTGGCGCGAGGAACGTATCGCAAATTGTCGCCGCTGTTCTCCTTGGTCGCTTTTTTCTTGTAAAAGATTCGGTTTGCGCCGGTTTCGACCGCGGAGGGTTCTGCTCCGGACTTGAAGAGCTCGCAGAGAACGCCGAGCGAGTCGACGGAGAAGGCGGCGCAATCGGGATCCTGGTCACACTGGGCCTCGCACGTGGCGGCGCTCTCGATCGTGGAGAATTTCTCCGTTTGGGTGTTTTGGCGCGCGATTCGCTCGACGTCGGCCTCTAGGCGCTTGACCTGGGCCTGGCGGACGATGTTGTGCAGCGTGCCGGCGAAGCTGCCGTCGATCTTTCCCTGCACCATACACGATCCGAACTCGCCCGCGCCGACGCCGGCCGTGCAGGTGTTGAGCCAGTCGGACACGTTGGCGAAGCGGTGCGCGGCGCGGATGACGTTTTTGCCGTCGATCTTGTGAAACGAGTTCCCTCCGCGGTAGATGTGCTCGGGCCCGTTTTTGCCCTTTCCGGGCTCATAGGTGCCCCCGCGGTCGGAGGAGATGCAGATGTCCACGTTGTCGGCGGAATAGCTCTTGTCGCGAAAGAACCAGCCCTTGGGGCAGCGCTTGGTTCTGTCGGGATTGGCGTCGATGTTGTCCTCGTCCGGGAAGGCGATGGTGCACTTTTCCGGCACCCACTTGGCGCGCGCAAAGTCGGGATTGTTGATGAGACAGCTGAGGTCCCGCTGCTCGTCGCTCCCAAGGGTCGAAAAATTGGTGACCTTGTTGGCCTCGTCCGTATGGCGGATGTAGCAGGCCTTCTTCTTTCCAGGTGCCGGATCTGAGCCGAAGAAGGCGGTGTCGCACTTGAAGGAGGCGCTGGCCTCCTTTGTGGTTCGCTTGGCGCCGTAGCCGAAGCTGGCTTCGACGGGCCGGCCGCTCTGGATGTAGCACTCCTCTCCGTCGCGGGCGCAAAACTCAAAGTTGTGCGACTTGCTGGTCAGCAGGCCCTGGTAGCCCTTGGCGACCATGTGGCCAACCAGGTAGTTGGCCTCTCGGATGGTGTTGTTGTCGATGGAGTGGCGACCCTGGAGATTGGGTCGGTTCGTGCAGGCCTTTCGATTATTTTTGACCTGCGCCACGGGCAGCACGTGCGGGTGCGAGCTGGGGCACTCGCTCTTTTGCGGGGTGTACTGGCCCTGGTGCGTGACCCAGAGGGGAGTGGTGAAGGAGGTGGGGTTCTTGTAGACGTATCCGAGCAGCTTGGTGGGGCGGCGGAAGTCGATGGCGTGGCCGTGCGAGCGCAGGCCGATGCGGTTTTGATTTCCTAAAAACTGCGTCACGACCTCGACGGTGTTTTGTCCGACGGGGTTGGCCAGAACCTTTCCCTCGAGACCGCCGTAAAAGTTGAATCCGGGGGCTGTGTCGCCGGCGTGGGCCATGCCCTGCAGCATGAGGGCAAAGTCAGCCTGATTGAAGCGGCTGGTCATGCGGTAGAGGTTTTTGAGATTGCTCTCGAGCGGGCCGCCGAGCTTTTCCGCGTTTTGCGTCTTGGTATGCAGGTATCCCCCGCGTTTGATGCGCAGGCTCTTGTAGGGCGCGAGGTTGTCTTTGGTTGTGAATTTTTTCTCGTAGAGATGTGTTTTTTCATTGGAAACAATGGAGGACGGGTAGGAGTTCCTCATTGGGGTCTTTCCGGTTTCCGGCAACAGGTTCTGCAGTACGGTCTCTACGGGCGAGTTCCGGAAGGCGGTCCGGCCGTCGACGATGGTGGCCTCGACGTTGGCACCCGGAAGACAGGCCATCTGCTTCTTTCCCAGCAGCTCGTGCATGACGGCCGAGGACTCGAACTCGTCGAGCAGGTAGCGGCCGAGATCGAGCTTGCACGTTGCGGTCGAATCCAGTATGTGTCCGCAGGGCTCGCAGGGCGTGTCGGCCTCCCACGGAAGCGTGGGTCGCTTCTTTCCAAAGGGCTCACCCGAATTGAATGCGTCGTACATGTGTCGGGTGACGACCTTGGAAGTCGAGGAGGGGAAAAAGTTTGGTGCGGTTTCATGGGTGGCGAAGCACTGCTGTTCATCGGTGAACTCGACTGCGCTGACGCCCGTCTTGAGGAGCTCGCTCAGGCACTCCTCCATGGTGGTGTGCGGGGTGAGCTTCTTGTCCCGTGGGCCGATTTTGGCGGGGAGGTAAATATCGGAAATCTCAGAGACGTCCTTCATGCATTCGGTCTTGCTGTTGACCGTGTGAGCGAGGAAGAGGGTGTCGAGGAGGTTAGAGGCTGTGGTGACGGTGCAAACGGCGTTGGAGTCGGTTTCTGCAGAAAGGGAGATCGAGACGCCCGAACCGGATATTGAGTCGTGCTCGGCCTTAATTTTGGAGCACCAGTGCGCGCCATCTTGGAGCTCGTTCTGAGTGCAGTATCTGATTTGGCCTTTGCGCTCGACTAGCGATCCGTTTCGAAAGAAGATGTTCTCGATCTCTCCAGGGGACTTGGTGTCGGCGAGGCACTCGAACTTGGAATTGGCCTTGCAGCCGTACTGGAGCGACCGGTAGTCAAAGACGTAGCCGCCCTGCTTTTTCATGGACCGTCCGAGCTCGAGCATGTCGGGCTGCGTTCCGCCGAGATCGATCCTGTGTTTTTCACTCGATCCCGTCTGTTCGAAGTGGGTTTTCGCGAACTCGACGGATGGATAGGGAACTTCGAAGGTCGGCGCATTGGAGGTGTGCCAGTGCTTCTTTTGGATGGGCTTTTTTTGGCGTCTCAAGTCGGGAAATCTCCGCAAGTAGGCTTCGAAATCGCGCTTGTCGGAACGGTCGGCGCAGCCGATGCAGACTTCGGGGTCCAAGGCCTCGGGGTTGAGTTTTAGTTTGAACTTTGTAGCGTTGGGTTGCCGAAGCATTTTCATATTTGAATCTTCCGTATAGATATACGCGTCACACGAGCGCGACATTTCGTTTTTTTTAAAGGAAATAAATTTTTTACCGAAAAACGTTTAAAAAATGTTTGCAGAAGAAAAGCAATGGGCAATCTTGCATGCGGTTCACAGAACAAAATAATCGAGGAGCTAAAGACGAAGTTTTCGTGCGGTACAAACGACCTGAAGACGTGTCTGGAGGAGTACAAAAAGAAGAGCGAGGCGAGCGCCACCGTGAAGTCGGGGGCGACGGGAACCATGCTGAGCAAGCAGCGCGTGCGCCGAGGGCGGCGGCGAGGGGGGCGGCGGAGAAGCCGACAAAACGTGGACGGAATGACGAAGCTGGACAAGCTTCAAAAGGTTCTGATCGAGTCGACACTGCCGAAAGATTTGGTGATGGGCGTTCAGTCTCGCTTCGACGAAATCAAAAAGATTTGCACGAGCGAGCTCTGCGACACGCTCGCGTCGGAGCTGGCTCTGCTTTCTCCGTTCATGCTGGGCAGAAACTGTTCTACGGAGACTACCAAGTACCGGTGCGGTGAGATAAGGGAACTGGAAGGGAAATGGTCGGCGCTGAGTGAGGAATGCATGCGCATTGATCCGAATTGCGAGGCCCCGTTGAAGAGCTTGTCCGACTACTACGACAACGAGTTCAGTTCGTACGGGTGCAGGGACAGCACGACCAAGATTAATGTGTTCCAGGTGTGCGCTACGCCTTCGAAACCCGAGGAACCTGCGGCTCCGGAAGATCCCTCCGATCCCGCTGCGCCCGCGCCCGATGATCCGGCTGCGCCGACTGATGATGCAGACCCTCCAGCGACCGAGGAGGCGGCCCAGTACGTGCGAACTCCGCGCCGGGGGCGCCGACGGAGGCGCCGGCGCCGGGCTTACTGGTGATTTGAAATTCAGAAACTAAAACGACAAGCGCGCGATCGGGTCAAGGAGCTTGCGCATGTAGCTCCGTTTCCGCTGCACGCGCTGCCGAGACGGCGTTCCGTTCTTGGGGGGCTGCAGCGTTTTGTTTGCATTCGGGTTCGGTTCAAGGAGGCCGGGCTTGGCTGGGGCCGGACCGGACGCGCTTCTGCTCTCCGAAAAATCGCTGAAAATCAGATCCTCGAACTCCCCACCGTCCTCTCGAACCTTTCCGACGGGCTTACCCAGATTCTTCCTCATCGCGTCCTTGTCCGTCAGCGACATCAGATTCTTGAAGTCGAAGCAACTCTCACTGTCGCTCGGGTCGAAGCACACCTTCCCACCGTTCAACAGAGTTTCGCGGTCCAGGCTCTGCGTCATGTAGTACGGACAGCTAACGGGCGTTGCGCTCTCCAATCCCGGATACACGCGCATCGACACCTTGACGCTCTTGTCCTTCATGACGCTCACCGTGATCCCCATCGGCATCGGGTCCTGCGGATCGCGCGCCGTCATCTCGAAGTCGAGGTTCCTCTGATCCACCTGACCGCAATTCAGGAACGGCATCATATTTTTCACGGCTTCTGCACCGGAATCGGGACAGGCGGGGCACTCGAAGGAGTTCGCATCCGCGTTCTTGGTCGCGTTCAGCTCCGCGTTCTTGAGCTGGGTCTCAAGATTCCTTTCGTTCGCTTTGGTCGCGTCCAGCTCCGAGCGAATCGTATCGCACTGGCCCCCCACCTTGCGCGCCTCTATCAGGCTCGTGCGGAGCTCCTGCATCTGCTTGTCTTTGCTCTTGAGGCGGTCCTGAAAGATGCTACAGTCGCTCTGCCCTGCACCCTGCGAAAGTGTGACGCTCGGGAGGTCTCCGCCTCCGGACATTCCTGACAGGTCGACCCAGTTCATAGATTATTCTGCCTAAAAGCAACAAAATTTAATTAGAAAGTACTAAACTCAATGATTTTTCCCTTCTACTAAGTAAAAGACAATGACAGACACACCCTTCTGCGATCTGTGCAATAAAGAGATCGACTTGTCCCAGTCCTGCGTCATGTTCCCCAACACAGAGACCCTGCGCTGCTTGCGATGCCACAAGGAGAACGAGCGCGCAATCCTCGCTTCCCTCGTCTTTTCCCAGCCGGAGAGGACCCACATCCACATTCAGCGCCTCAACCACCACAAGAGCGCCAGAATCGTCCACCCATCCGACTGTTGCTGCACACTACTTTAAGGAATATATGTCGTTTTCGCCGCTATGCCGCCCCACAACACCCCGGTGCCGTACGCAAGCGCATGCCAAAGAAACGGAAAGAATTTATTCTTTTCCCTCCTTTCCTTTTGCGCCTTGGATCGCTTGTCAATGAAAATCAGCCCAGCAAATCCCAGCACCACTGCGAGACCAGCGATCTTTTTGTACGGCAATCGCAAGTACAGACACATCAACGCCCCCCCGACAAGTTGCGACATCAGGTGTGAGCCACAGCACTGGAAACGCCAAAGTTCATCCGAAACCGAGTCGGGATCTCTGAAGTTTTTCTCCACAGATTGAATCGAGAAATTCAACACGAAAGCAAGCAGGAAGCACCCAAGAACAAGAAAATGGCCCAAGCTCAACTCGAGCACAGACAAACAAATCAACATCACGATGGCGTGCATTGCGAGCCCCTTGTATCCCTTATCGTGTGTAAGCCCCACGCCAAAAATCTGAGCCAGCATACTGGTGAAGCCGTTCAGTGATTTTCTGTAAAAATGCATCGCGCAAGTCTTGGGACAATAATCAACCCCCGACGCAAAGCTTTTTACGCCTTTTTGTTTGGCCGCTATAATGCATTCATGCGTCCAGCCACTCTCCTTTCGGTAATCCTCCAACTCTTTGCCTTCCAAGACGCGCATGGTGTCACAGTCCGGCTTTTCTTTCTTGGACATCATGTCTGCATACTCGGCACCGGCCGTCAAGTGATATGCCACGTACAAACCGGTTATAAGAAGCGAGAAGGAGAAACGAGAGATCATGAACAACATGTCCATCATGTATGTTACTATTACAATTCTACACAACTCTTTTTTTCACAATCGATCGTCGAACAGACAGTAATTCTCAACGTGACAACACAGACTCGCGATCGCTAGAAATGCCATTCTGATGCAAAACACAGCCGAAGAGGCCATTTGCATTATATTTTAAAAATATCATCAGATCACACGCAAGTTCTCAGATGCTGACACGCGTGCCGTCCGAACGGAGGCGAAGGCTTGAACTTTGAAACAGCGTAGGCACCATGATCCTTTGCGCTCCGCCACCGACGAGACCGACGACGACGGCGCCGCCTACTTCGACGCCGATTGCCACCGAAGAGGCCCTTCTCCGCATACGACAACACCTTTTCCCTGTGAGCGGCTAGGCTCACTCGATTCAGGGGCATCCAAGGCCTACGCGCACGTATGGGTGTTCTGCGCCGGGAACGGCTTCGGCTGCGGCTGCGGCTGCGGCGACGGCTGCTCCTCCTTCGGGAACGCCGGCGGCTTCTTCTTCTTCTTCTTCCTCTAGACATTGCTTTTTTTTAACCCAACATTAAATTTGACACAGTCTTTGCAAACGCATTTCCATTCAAAAGCCTCTACAGACGTCCGCCGGTGCTTCGCGTTCTCCTTTTTTGTTAGCCACCGTAAATTCGACAAAGCATTATTTAGAGTGTTGTGATCAATGTGATCAACCTCGAGATCCTCAATTTTTGCTTCCTTTGACACACCATTATCGAGGTACTCCTTTCGAAGTCGATCCAAGGCTCTCGCAGCACATTCGGGTTTCAAAAGGGTAGCATACACTCTTGCAATGCGTTTGTTGTTTTTGTTGTCGAAACGAAATTTAAAACGTCCCTCTTTACCAATTGTACCCATTGTAAAATTCTTCATCTCCTTTTTCCCACCCCTTTTGTTTTTTTTTGAAATTGTTTTGAAAGCTCCGTTAAGTGGATTCACGATGAAAGTTTTGCCAGTTTTATCTTGGAATTCCAAAAGAACCGATTTGTCAGAAGGCGCAAGTGGATCAGGAAGATACCAGAACCACACTCCATGGTATTTGAAAGGAACAGCTGGACCAATTTCAAGTTTATCGGCTTCTCTATTAAGATGGTTAGAGCGAGTTTCGATTTGCTTTTCTGTTAGACCCGAGTCTTTCCAGACAATCGCTCCAATTTCCCTTGCCTTTTTAGGAGTGAAATTAAGATCAGCTTCGAATTTCACTTCTCGCTTAAGAAGCACCTGAAAAAGCCGATGACCATCTGAAGAAACGGGTTTTTTTTTTCCCGAAGATCCAGCGCGAGCAACGTTTGCAGAGTGGTTGGAAAGGAATAAGCGAATGACATGATGATAATCGTCGTCGCCGGGTTTTCCTCGATGGTCGCCCATGAATTTCTTGTTCCGAAAGTCACGATAACTACCAGAAATGATTGCTTTCTCGCGATTGAATCCATACTTTTCCGCTCGATCCCACGAGGGAAGTTCCTTCCTCCAGGCGTAAGCCTGTAAATTGTGCATCTTTTCATATCTTCCGTTCGTGAAAAGAATCTGAGACTGCTTATTTTTCGGAGGCTTCGTCCAAGATTTATTTTTGTTATTCCAATGCCTCCCAAAGTTCGTGATTTTCACATCAAGACCCTTTTCTTTGTCTTCCCATGTCACTCTAACAGTCTTTTCCACTTCTCCATCCATAAGTTCAGTTTCTTTCTTCTCCATTTCCCATTTGTTTCCCCAATAATCATACCCTCTGTCCGCAAAACCACTGATGACATCTGTAGAAACTTTAAACGCAATAGATGCCAATTTTCGAGATTGGTAAACTTCTATATCACCATCTTTTAATACCACCGTTATCTTACGGGATGTTTGTCGAACTGAGTGATTTCCGGAAACTTTCAGGCGTAGCTTACGTTCCTCTTTTGTGGATTCTTCTGGTTGCTCACGCTTCCGTTTTTTTTTCGACGACGAGTGGTGGCTCATCCTTCCACCACACGGCCACAAAAAATTGTGACGAGCTTAACCACCCAGATTTTATCTAAATACCAACCCCGAGCTCCAATTCTATCAAAAAAAAATGTTCTCTGTAAATAAAACAGCAGCAATGCAAATCCTCTTGTCTCACTTGCAGCAGTCCTCGCTCGTCGATATCGACGCCGCTACCACCCCAGCGCAGCTTAAGCAGCTCGCGGCTGACAAGTTCGCCATCAAAGGCGACTTTGCCCTCACCGCCAACGGCAAAACTCTTGAGAACAACGCCAAGTTCGAAGAGTTCGACTCGGTCAGCGTCTCTCTTACGATGAGGGGCGGCTCAGGCTCGGGAAGTTTGTCACAGCTTGCAAGTTTCGGCAGCCAGAACGCCATCACGCAGTCCTCCTCGCTGCTCCCGTTCAAATGTTCAATAAGCAAGCCGGCACCCTTTTCCTTGGAACCTCGCGACCTTCAACCAACAGGGACGCAGGACTACAACAAGACGCTTACGTTTTCGGTGCACTACTCGTCGGATATGTTCACGAAGTGCTACCTGGTTGTGGACATCGCGGCGGCGTCGCCCGCTGCGGACTACGGTACCGTGGACGCGCAGGGCAACGTGACTTCGTCGTACGTGCAGCAGGTTGAGGACCTGGGGCATGCAATGATAAAAGAATTGAGCATGGAGATAGGCGCTGTGACGCACCTCCAGATTCCGGGCGAGTGGATGCACGTGTGGGAGACCATGTCGAAGCCGTACTCGCACCGGTCGAAGGAGTTCACCGGGCGTACCTCGGACGGTGGCGGTATCGACTCTGCGCTTGAGGCTCTGCCGCACGCTCCCCAGCGTCTGTACATCGAGCTTCCGTTCTGGTTCAACGACTACTGCAACGCCGTGCCTCTGGTGGCTCTGCACCTGTCGGACATCAAGTTCAAGGTGGTTCTCCGCAAGAAGAACGAGCTGTACAAGCTGACGGCGAACTCGAGCCTTCCCGCGCAGGGCGACGCCGGTCTTCTGGCGATCGACAACATCAAGGCGATTGGCGAGTACATCTTTCTTCCGGACTCGATCCGCAACACGCTGGCGACGATCGAGCACTACCAGCTGATCAAGCAGATCCAGAAGTCGGAGGCGTCCATCCCTCAGGGCGTGACTCAGTTCTCGCACTCTCTGGACTTCAACCACATGTGCAGTGAGTTTGTGTGGTTCGGCCGCAAGCAGAACTTCGACACCGACGCGACTACGTCGTGGTACCTGCAGTACTACAACTTTTCCGGCGAGGAGACCGGCACCACCATTGGTACGGCCAACGGCGACTTCTTCTCCACGGCGCAGATCACGCTCAACTCCAACGAGCGCGTCATGGCCATGGACCCCAAGTACTACCGCCTCGTGCACCCCTCCAACGTTTCGCACACCAACGTGTTCAAGGAGTTCATCTACTGCTACTCCTTCGCGCTCGAGCCCGAGAAGCTCAACCCCTCCGGCACCCTCAACTGCTCGCGCATCGAGAACATCCACCTCAACCTCAAGTTCTCCTCCGCTCTTGACTACGCGTACGACTTCTTTGTCTTCGCTATCAATTATAATGTTTGCCGTATAAGCTCAGGCGTGTCATCTATCTCTTTTAGCAGCTGACGCCACTGTACATTTTCAACATTGCAATTTATTTATTTTTTGTTTTATCGCTACATTCAATATCACATATCCAACATTGCACTTTTTCTCGCACACACGGGGGCAACCCCACGATTTTCAGCGGTTCAATCCCGATGACGATCTTACGTGATTAAAATTGGTATACTTATTTTTATTTT
>Ga0187217_1000891_pt1 | contig 12316 bp, 5 predicted proteins | sample 15SPOviralmetaG_FD_130165 | JGI IMG/M metagenome (GOLD analysis project Ga0187217, IMG submission 130165) | Marine viral communities from the oligotrophic San Pedro Time Series (SPOT) site, San Pedro Channel, CA, USA - 15 SPOT_SRF_2010-09-15... | ecosystem: Environmental > Aquatic > Marine >... | reverse complement strand
TTCAAAAAAAATTAATTTCTTATGTAATTTAAATGGCTTTGACACAAGCAGTAGATTGATTTCAGCTGGTGAAGATATTATTTACTCAAATCTAAAGCCAGGAAATTACCAATTGAATGTAGAAGTGCTAAATGCTGATGGACAAGTTGGAAATGATATTTTAGAACTTGTAATTATTGTGGACAAACCTTTTTGGAAAAGTGGAATAGCCCTCTTTTTGTACATACTATTGGCTACAACAATCTTCTTTCTTATCATTAACTATAATAATTCAATAAAGGCGCGACGAAGTAACGAGGAACGAATCAAGTTTTTTGTTGAAGTTGCTCATGATATCAAAACACCAGTTTCACTTATTCAACTTTTGGTAAAGCAGCTTCGAAGTCAAAAGGATAAAGAAAAATCATTAAACTTAATTCATAAAAACACTGAAAACCTTAGTGAATATGTAAACCAGATTTTAGACATCCAAAAAATTGACCGTAAACAACTCAATCTTTCTGTTTCTGAAATATATCTGCAAGAGAGTCTTGTCAATATTGTAAATAATTTTTCAGCATTGATCCAAAGCAAATCTATAGATGTTTCTTTTGATATTAAACCTTTAACTGTATGGGCTGACCAAAAAAAAATGAACCGTATTTTTTACAATTTGGTATCAAATTCGATTAAGTATAGTAATGAGGGAGGGCAGATAAAAATATTTGCATTTCAGAAAAATGATAACATTTTAATTAAATTTAGAGATAATGGAATTGGTATACCTGAAAAGCAACAGCAGTTGATTTTCAATAGATTTACAAGGGGGACAAATGTTTCTAACAAAGGAATTCCTGGAACGGGAATTGGTCTTATGTTATCTAAAAAAATTATTGAGCTACATGGTGGTGAACTCATCCTAGAAAGTAAAGAAAATTTGGGCTCAACTTTTACAATTATATTAAAAAAAGGGTCGAAACATTTCAAGAAAGAACAAATCGAAAACTTTATTGAGCCTCCTATTCTTAATGATCTCTTAAGCAGTTATGTTAATAAAGATTCCTTAGTATTATTAGTTGAAGATAATGAACAATTACAGAATGCAATAAAAAATGAACTCGGTGATGATTTTAAAATCATAACAGCAAATAATGGTAAAGAAGGTCTATTTGTTGCATTATCAAAAAATCCGGATTTAATTATCACTGATATAATGATGCCAAAGATGAACGGATTGGAACTGTGTGAGGTTCTAAAAACTAATTTCAAAACAAGTCATATTCCTGTCATTATGTTGACAGCACTTTCTGAAATAGAACAAAAAGTTAAAGGATTAAAAAAAGGAGCTGATGCCTACATTGAGAAACCATTCAATGTTGAAATTTTAAAAACAACAATTTATAATTTGTTGCGCTCAAGGAAAAATATTGACTCATTCATCCAAAAAGATAAACATAAAAATGAACAGAGTCTTGATGAAAGTTTCTTATCGGATGTTATTAATGTGATTGAGAAAAACTTAACAAATGAGGATCTCTCGGTAGATACATTATGCGAATCCATGGGTCTGAGCAGATCAAGTTTGTTTAGGAAGTTAAAAGGGTTAATCCAAATGTCACCATCTGACTTGATTGTTAAAATAAAACTAAACCATGCTGAGTCCCTTTTGAAGAAAAAATCGAATATGCGTATATCAGAAATTGCTTACGCTTCAGGTTTTCAAGATGCCAAATACTTTAGTACACTTTTCAAAAAGTTTTATGGCAAAACACCAAAAGAGTTTTCTGGAGATAATAATTAATCTTCCTATTCATAATTTATCATTCCTTTGAATCATACAATAACGATTTTAAGTTGAAATCTAAATTCATAATACTTAACATGAATTTTAATAAAACTAAAATGAACAGGATTTAAACTAAATAAAACAGAAAAAACATTCAATTTGGGATATGAATTAATTACTCATAAATCCTAATGAAGAATCGTTTCTATATTTCAAAAATATCTATTCTTGTAGCCGTCACTTTTGGCCTACTATCATATACCTATTTCTATAGTTTAGACACTTATTTTATTTCATCAAATGAAAAAAAATTAAGTGATTTTAATTATGCTATCAGCACCCAAACTGTAGGGCCAAAATATCAATTCACGGATGAGACTACTTTGGTTGAAACTGCTCAGCAAATTAAAGACATGGGATCAAATTTGCTTAAATTCTCAATGCATCCTAGATATTGCACTGAGAACTATGGACTGCCAGAAAACAAACAGATTAATTCCTTAACTAAGCTGGCCACTCTTGAACCTTCTTTTAATAAGGTGCTAAATATGGATTTTAAGTTTTATCATATTTGGGTTTATGGATTTAGTCAATACACACCCGAGCCAGAAGGTGTCAAAGATGATACAGCCCAAATCAAATTTATCAATGGCTACCCCAAAGTTTACGAACAAGAACTATATGATGAGCTTTACGAATTCACCAGCTATCTGCTAAAAGAATTTAACAACACTGGAAAAGTTTTCTATTTAGGGAACTGGGAGGGCGATTGGCATTTGCGTCCAGACTACAATAGGCATAATAAGGTCAACCCTAAAACACTCAAGGGGATGACGCGCTGGGCTAAGATCCGACAAAAAGCCATTGACGATGCCAAAAAAGATCATCCCAAAAGCGATGTGGAGGTGTATCACTACATAGAGGTAAACTTAGTACGTAAAGCTATCAATGAACCCAAATCGAAAGTAGTGGTCAATACTATTGTCAAAGATGTCAACCCTGATTATGTATCCTATTCCTCTTACGATGCTACAAACCCTTTCAAAACTGAGGAAGCCATGAACAAAAATTTACATGAGGCACTTGACTATATTGAGTCACATCTCTCGCCAAAAGACAATTTGCCAAAAGCTAAGCGAGTGTGGATTGGGGAATACGGCAACCCAAGCAACCGATTTGATGACCATTCTCAAAATCAACGTTCCATATGGACGATAAAGTCTGCCCTAAAATGGGGTACGCCATACATACTTTATTGGGAGATGTATAACAATGAAATTAAAAAAGAAACAGGTGAACAAGTTGGCTATTGGCTCATTACCAATAAGGGTGTAAAACAGCCGATTTGGCATACACACCATAATTTTTACAAAGAATCTCAAGCTTTTGTAGATAATTACATTAATCAAAACGGGGAGGTTCCGAATTTTGACACCTATAGAAAAGCAGCAGTATCATTTAACAGTTTGAATCCATAGCATGAGATTGATTCTCTTTCTAGTATTATTTTGTTTACCCTCTTGGGGGCAAAACCCTACCTATGACCCTATAGAATCACGTGAAGATTACAATTTCGTTTTGGGCACACATGCCATTGGCGGAAAATATAATTTTGGAGATGAATCTGCTTTGGTAGATCAGGTGAGACATGTTAGAGGTATGGGGTCCAATATCCTAAAGATATCACTTGGAGCCAATGCGTTAAAAGCATATCGATTACCTCCAAAAAAAGCTAACAACTCGTTAGAATTCTTTTTAGCTACACCTGACTTTAAGCAAGTCTTTGATATGGATTTCAAGTATGTTTTTGCTTGGGTTCATACGCTTACGGGCATTAAGTGGAGAAATGGCTTTAGCAAATACGATGAACAAACTATATATGACGAAATGTATGAATTTACCTCGTATCTACTGAAGGAGTATAGCGGAACAGGTAAAATGTTTTTTATTGGAAATTGGGAGGGTGACTGGCTGCTCCACAAAGGTTATGATCGATATAGTACACCTCCAAAGTCAGATGTAAAAAACATGACTAAGTGGTTTCAAATCCGGCAACGCGCTATTGATGACGCCAAAAGAAATACTCCTCATCAAGATGTTTCCATGTACCACTATGTGGAAGTAAACTTGGTTTTAAAAGGCATGGAGGGAAAGACGTGTATTGCCAAAAGTATTCTTCCTAAACTCGATGTAGATTTTGTTTCATATTCCAGTTACGAAGCAATTAAAAACAAAAATTACAAGGAGAAAAAACAAACTTTGGAGGAGGTTTTTGAATTTATTGAAAAACGATTAAAACCTAAAGAAGGATTGCCTTTCGAGCGTCGGGTGTTTATGGGTGAGTATGGTTATCATGCCAATATGAACAAACCGGAGAGCTTCCTGAAACAATTCGACGAAACCAAAGAAATCATGCAGATTTCACTGGAGTTGAATATTCCATTTGCATTGCATTGGCAAATGTATAACAACGAGTATGACAGGAAAGGTAATTCCAAACAAATGTCTTTGATTAACGAGGAAGGTAAAAAAAGACCCTTATATTTTTTACATCAAAACTACTATGAAGCAATGAATGACTTTTTAATTAGTTACAAACAACAAAATGGCCAGCATCCCAAACAAGAAATTTTCAACCAAAAAGCCATAGAAATAATAGATTCTATACAAAGCAATATATGAGAAGTACTAAAATCGTTTTCAATGTTTTTACTTTTTTACTGGGAATCCAAATAACATTTGCCCAACTTCCCGTTCTGAGTGATCAAAACATTGATTTTTCAAATGCAATATCAACTATTTCTACTGGTGACTGGAGTAATCCTAACGTTTGGAATGGAGGTGTTGTTCCTGGAGCTTCAGATGATGTGATTGTAAATCATACGGTTTACATCGATATCCAAGGAGATAGCTCTGGCGCAATTGTGGATTTGTGCAGAAATATTAAGGTAAATCAAAATGGGGTATTGAGAATGGGCCATAACAACGATAATTTTAAAAAAGAATTGAGAATTAATGGTAGTATAATATGTAATGGGACTTTTTCTGCAGGCCGTATTCAGCCAGGAAGTTCTGGGACAGGAGAAATCTATACTTATAACGCTAACATCAACCTCAATTTGTCTGGAAATGATACGGCCTATATTTCCGGCTCTGGATTCTTTAATCCTCATGATGTAAAAATCACGAGCAGTACAGCTGACAAAAATCTTGTTGTTGATTTGTATAACATGATCACGGATGGCAATTTTGTGGTCAAATCCAACAACAGGGTACATGTTGAAATCACCAAATACGCCTACCTAAACATCAAAGGAACGCTCGGCCTTACGGGTGCTGCTTATCAATATAGCTCTGCTACCGCAAAGGCAGATCTTGTTGTTCATGGGGTGGTTTTGGCCAACGATGTGAGTTTGTTTACCAAAAACACCACTTCTGGTGAAGGTTCCTCCATTACCATCAAAGACAGGGGAAGCTTGACTGTGAGTAAAATCAATAATGCCAACCTCAATAAAAAAACAGAAGCTGCAGGTTATACACTGACTATTGACCAAGGCGGACTATTTAAGTTAGGTGAAGGAATTAATTTTTATAATCTTACTCTAGATAATAACAACTTTGTTTTGACTAACAATGGAGAAGTCAGATATCATTATTCTGAAACACTCCCTTCGGAGTCAGCAATTACGGCGTCCATTGATGTTTATGACCCTAATCTTGGTGCCGATGCAAGCCAAATCAAAGATGTTTTTGGAGCAAGCCATATTGCAGGATGGTATAATTTCACAAATAAGCCATTTATGGAGGAGGGTTTGGATTTCTACGAGCAATTTGGAGCTACCTCAATCAAAACAACTCTGACAGCAGAAAACGGTAAAATGTGGAAGGCCTATCCGTTTAACAGCTCATGGCCAAACTTCAATACCTTAAAAGAAATTGCTCAACATCCGGAAATTATCAATTTGTTCCAAAGACAAAACATTAAAACGCATACCTTCTGGACAACGACAAAAAACAAAGGTGATTGGAAAACTTATGGTCCTGACCTAGATCACAGTAGCTATTTGAATGAAGAAGAACAGTTTTATGATTTAACAAAATATTTACTTGATACTTATGGTTCTATGAACAAGGTTTTTGTGTATCAGAATTGGGAAGGTGATTGGATGCTTAGGGGACAGGCTGTAATTTGGGAGGATTTAAACCATAATAATTATCAACCTGTTCCTGATGATGTTCAATGGAATATTGAGGGCATGTCACGTATGTTTAGAGCTCGTCAAAGAGGAACTGAGCGCGCTCGAGATGAATACTCAAACGCAGTAGCAAAAGTTTTTCACGGTATTGAATTTAACAAGCTATGGTGGAACGACAGCGGAACTCGCAAAACGATGATGGATAGTGGAATTCCTTGTGTTATTGGTGATGTAGTACCAAAAACACGATTAGATCTAACATCTTGGTCTGCTTACGATGGAGGTTGGACAAATAATGATAATCCCCATGGGCATGCGATGTGGAAAGGACTTGAAATGGCAAGATATTTCACAAACGAAACAAAAGCTATCAATAGTGATTTTCCAGTTCAAATAGGTGAGTTTGCAATTAATGAGAATTGGCCCACTGATAATAAAATCTCAAAAAACACAATAGAAAGCCGTTACGGTAGATACATTGGCGTTGCATTGGGATTGGGAATACCAAATTTTTATCTGTGGAATTTGTACTGTTCAGGTCAACAAGGTGGACCTGCTGGACATACTTGGGAAAAGGGCGTGCAATATGATGATTCCTTCTTGTATGAATGGATGGATGGAAAATGGCTTATTGAACCAGATGGGAGTTGGGGTCATGCAGCATCTTTTTTGATGTCACAATATCAACAAAACCCAAATGAATCCATCACGCTCAATTCCAACCAAATTGAAATTTCTAAAATATCTCTTTATCCAAACCCTGCCACAGAATATTTCTATATAGAAGGACTCCAGCAGACGGTAAATGTTAGTTTTTACAGTATGGACGGAAAACATATCAAATCTTTCGAACATAATCCTCAATCTCCAATACAAACTAAAGACTTAAATAGTGGATCTTATTTAGTCTCTATAAAAAGCTATGTTGATGGCCCAACTAAATTACTAATCATAAACAAGTAAACTATGAAGTATATATTTTTATTTCTCTTGTTGCCTATTGCTTTGATAGCACAAGATTTATCCGTTTCCGGAACGGTATTTGATCAAGAATCCAAACAGCCCCTACCGGGAGTTGCTGTCTATGTAGATGGGTCCAATGTAGGCGCTGTAACAGATTTTGACGGTAACTTTACCATTTCAGCTGAAAAAGGAAAAACTCTTGTTTTTGCCTTTATTGGAATGAAAACGCTTAAGCAGACCGTTGAAAGTGCAAGCATGGACGTCTATATGCAAGCCGACATGACCCAGCTCGATGAGGTGACGGTGAGTGTTGGTTATTTTGATGTCAGCAAAAAAGATCTTTCAGGATCCATTGCACAAGTAACTTCCGCAGAACTCGAAAAAAACAGATCTAGCTCTGTCGAGCAGTTGCTACAGGGACAGGTTGCGGGAGTAGTCATTTCAGACTCTTCTGAGCCTGGTGGAGGTGTCGGAATATCTATTCGTGGTACAAATTCAATTCTGGGTGGTACGCAGCCACTTTATGTAGTAGATGGCATCCCAATTGATCCACTTACGGATGCAGAAGGAAACGCTGGCGGGGGACAAAGTCAAAACTCAATTTCTAACATCAACCCCAATGATATTGACAAAATTGAAGTCCTCAAAGATGCTGCAGCTACCGCCGTATATGGAGCTCGTGGTGCAAACGGGGTTGTGATTATCACCACTAAAAATGCTTCAGACCAAGGCGGAAAAGACTCCTTCACAATTAGTGCAGAGTCAAAAATTACAGAAGTAGCTAATTTCATTGATGTTTTGGATGGCCCTACATTTGAATCCTATTTAGATCAACGCATAATTAATGATATCTATAAAAGAATAACTGATAGTAGACCGGTTAACATAAAAGATGGAGTCAATATTGGGGGTTATGGGCCAGATGCATTCGATGGAAGTCAGTTAATTTCAGGAACCCAACGCATTGATGCTTCAGTTTATTCCGATATTGACTTGATTGCTGATAGCTTGGATTTACGAATCCCATCGGGGATAAATAATAATTGGCAAGATTTAACATATCAAACTGCCGTTTCAACTAATGTGAATTTGACATATAGAGGAGGTAGTGCTCAAAGCAGTGTATTTTCGAGTCTGGGAATTCAAAACCAAGAAGGGGTTATTATCAATTCAAAAAACAGGAGGATAACTTCAAATACCAATTTCAGAAAGAAAGCCTTTAATAATAAAGTTGATATTTTTTTAAGAACTTTGTTGGCATACAATGACGGAAGTGCATCATCAGTCTCAAATGGTGAGATTTTTCAACAGCGCAGTGTTGTATCCCAAGCTCTACAATTTCAGCCGATTTATAGTTTATTGGAAGATGGTGAAGATGATGATATTTATTTATCATTAAATGAGAATAATGTTATATCAAATCCTTATACACTGGCAAGCTTTTTGAATGATGATAAAAAATCACTTAACATTAATCAATCTATCGGGATTTTTTCAAAGTTAACTCCGAAATTGACTTTTGCACTAAAAGGGGCATTCAATTTCCAAAAAAGTAATCGTGACACCTATTACCCAACAAATACAACTAGAGGTAGAAGAAATGACGGTGAAGCTACCCAAGCCTATTTGGAGAATAAAAAAATCTATGGGGAAACAAGTTTGAGGTACAAAAACAATTTTGGCCAACACCGCATTGATGCAATTGTAGTTGGTACCCTAGAGCAAAACATCATAAGAGCATTGTTTAACAAAGCATATGGATATGGGAGCGATTTAACTTCATATTACACTTTTGAATCCGCCACCGATATTCTAGTTCCTATAACACAGTTCAGAGAGTTTGGTTTGATTTCAGGGCTAGCACGAGTTGGATATAATTACAAGCGTAAGTATTATTTAGATATAAATGCACGAATCGATGCTTCTTCAAAGTTTGCGACTAACAACAAGAGTGCTATTTTCCCATCAGTCGCTTTATCGTGGGCTGCTTCTGAGGAACCCTTCTTACGTGATTCAGAGCTTGTGTCAAACCTACGCTTACGTGCCTCATACGGGAAAACAGGTAGTAACCCAATTGCACCATACCAGTCTTTGGCATTGATGACACCCATTCGTTATAATTTTGATGATACCCTTGTTACAGGTTACTATGAATCCAACTTGGCGAACGATGATTTGACTTGGGAAACCACAGATCAGCTTAACGCTGGCTTGGACCTTAGTTTTCTAAACGGTAGAATTAATTTTACTTTAGATGCATACCACAAATTGACTTATGATTTACTACAAAAAGTTAGCCTGCCAGCATCCAATGGGTATAGTAGTATTGTTGACAATTTTGGTGACATTGAAAATAAAGGATTTGAAATATCTTTAAATGCTATAATTGTTAATTCTCTTGATTTTTCATGGAGCTCTTCAGCAAATATCGCCTTCAATCGAAATAAATTAGTTGAACTTAATTCTAATTTAGAATATCAATTGGGTCCATCAGTTGGCTTCAGTCAACAAAAACCAATTGTTTTTATGGCTGGAAAGCCTGTTGGTATTTTTTGGGGTGCACAAACCGATGGGATTTATGCCGATTGGCAAGAAGCGATCGATAGCGGTATTTCTGGTACAGCCCCTGGTGAAATCAAATATGTAAACAACCATGTTGATGTAGATGAAAATGGTAATGTATTAGCTATTCAAGAAATTAATTTTGATGATTATGTGCAAATAGGTGACCCTAATCCAGATTTTACAGCTGCCATAACTAATAATTTCAGCTATAAAAACTGGAATATGAGCATTTTGTTCACTGGGCAAAAAGGAGGGGATCTTTTTTGGGTAGATTCTTGGCAGTTAAATGGATTTCAAAAACAAACCAACGTAAGAACAGTTGCTTATGAGGAATCTTGGAAAGCTCCACTGGGGATTGATTCTGAAGGTCATATTATATTTAATTCTGACTTAGGATCTGTAACTAATGCTCTATATCCCGCACCTACAACTGAGCCGGGGTCTAGAGCAATTGCTTCTGATCGTCAGGTTTTTGATAGTTCATTCATCAAATTAAAAAATATTAATCTGTCATACACTCACAATATGAAGAATAACACCAGTCTTAAAATATTTGCTTCTGCGAACAACTTATTTGTTTGGACCAAATACCCTGGATATGATCCTGAAGTTCAGTCTTATAACAAAGACCCTCGACGAAGAGGCATTGACTTTGGCAGCTACCCGGGAACAAAAAGGTTCTCATTAGGATTAAAGTTTAACTACTAATTAATATATAATGGAAAAAAACTTATTTAAATCAAATTTATTGTGGTTGTCATCATTGATGATCATATCTACTTTATTTATTGCTTGTGAAGATTTTTTAGAAGAGAGCCCACAAGTTCAATTGAGTACTGATCAATTTTATCAAACAGAGTCGGATGCTATTTCTGGACTTTCAGGAGCTTATGCTCAACTAAAGGATGGTGTTGGATATTATAGGCAACAATTCCTTTCAAATTTACATGCCTCTTCTGATCAAGGACTTTCAAGTTGGAAGCATGGTGATTTTAGAAAAGGAACCATTACTTCATCTGATCAAAATCTTGTTAATCCTTGGAATGAGATGTATATTGGAATTCGTGACGCAAATAACATCATTTTCAATGTACCAAAAATTGATATGGATGAAGATTTGAAAGCAAGAATTATTGGTGAGGCAAAGTTCTTAAGGGCTTTGCATTACTTTAATTTGGTTCGTTGCTTTGGAGAAGTCCCACTTAGAACCAAACCATTAGTTCTTGGTGAGGAAGGTTTACCGGTTTCTCCAATTACTGATATTTATAAAGTAATAATTGACGACCTTACATTTGCAAGTGAAAACTGCTGGGGACGAAACGAAATCAAAAATGGATACACCAATCATATTGGAAGAGCTACCAATGCAGCTGCTAATGCTTTACTCTCCAAAGTCTACCTTCGAATAGCATCAGCAAAAAGAACTGCTGAAGAAGGAGATGTGGGAAATGCAAAATATTTACAGTTTTCCGAATCCTTAGATTATTATTATCAAAAGGTGATTGATCATGCTGATGCTACAATCAATCAAGGAGATTATGTCTTGGTAGGTGATTTGGAAAGTTGGGTTGAAATTTTTAGCCCTGCAAACGGTAACAACACAGAAATGTTATTTGATATTCAAGGCTCTTCACTCACAGAACAAGGTACTGCCGTATCCAATCTTTTCAGTCCGAAAGACGCAGGGTTAAGTGGCGGTGGTTGGGGAGGTACAAATAAGCTTGTATCAAAATATGTAAATAACCAAATCAATAAATATGACCCAAGATATCAAAATTCGATTATTAAAAATTATCAAGATACTTCATTTACATATGAGCTACTTCCAAGTTTTGCTGCGTATAAAAAAATTGTTACAGAAACAGGAGAGTGGGCTAAAAACGCAAAAGGTAAAAAAATTACCTTATACCAAGTTTACACATCTAAATACATTGATTCGAATGCAACCACGGAGTATACAAGTGAACAAAACTGGCACGTCATTCGATTGGCAGATGTGTATTTGATGCGTGCAGAAGCAAAGGCAGAACTTGGGGAACCTGCGGATGCAATGTCAGACATCAATGCCTTGCGTCAGCGGGTAGGTGCTGCCGATTTGGACTTGTCGAATATGTCGATGGAAGAATTCAGAGAAGCCTTGCTTAGAGAGCGTGGTGTGGAACTCTACATGGAAGGCCATCGATTTTTTGATCTTACCCGCATGGGAGTCTATAGCGAGTATTGCGATAATGTATTAAGCACTAAGGATATAGATGCTAAACGCGATGCAGCAGATTATTTCTGGCCCATTCCACTCACAGAAACTTCTGCAAACGAGAACATTGACTAATTCTTAAAAACTTTATGATGATTCGAATTTTAGTAATCCTTTTTGCGGCACAGCTTGTAGCTCAAACACAAGTGGATCAAAAGCCCAATATTGTTTTTATTATTTCTGATCAGCATAAACTTCAATCAACGGGGGCTTATGGCAGCAACCTTGCCATAACCCCCAATATTGATGCTTTAGCCAAAACAGGTGTAATTTTTAATAACTGTTATACACCTGCGCCTGTTTGCGCTCCGGCTAGAGCTGCCCTAATGACTGGAATGTACCCCTATGCCAATGGCGCTATCTATCACAAAGCACCTGTATCTATGCCAGATGGTAGAATTAAAAATTTGGGAAGTGGATATCTAAGAGAAACTGGGTATCATGAGGGTATAATCACCCTAGCCGAGATGCTCAAAGAACGAAATTATGTATCTGCCTCTCCAGGAAAAATGCATGTGCATGGGGAATTGCAAAAAGATGTAGATGAAGACCACAAAGGAGGAAATAGTATGG
>Ga0187217_1000887_pt1 | contig 12321 bp, 16 predicted proteins | sample 15SPOviralmetaG_FD_130165 | JGI IMG/M metagenome (GOLD analysis project Ga0187217, IMG submission 130165) | Marine viral communities from the oligotrophic San Pedro Time Series (SPOT) site, San Pedro Channel, CA, USA - 15 SPOT_SRF_2010-09-15... | ecosystem: Environmental > Aquatic > Marine >... | reverse complement strand
GATAAAAGTTTAAATAATACATATAGTATAAAAACAGACGAACTATTAAGTAATCATATTTTAACTATTCCTGCTATTTATAACGATACAGGCAAATTTGTTATTGATAATTCAACACAGACACTAACAAATAAAACTTTAACTTCACCTATATTAAATTCGCCTACATTAAATTCTGCTACTATAACAACACCCACAATAAGTAGTATCGCAAATAATACTTTTGGAATTGATGTTTCTTCACCAAGAACTACTTTGGATTTAGCACGAAATTATCCAACTGATACTACTTCCAATTCAGGTGAAGCGACTAACATATTCTTAAATACAAAAAATAGTATTGGTGATAGTTCAGGCGTGGTATGGAAACCAAACTTTAGTGGATATTCTAAAACAAGTGCTTATATTAATTTTATGCCTACTGGAAATTTTTTTAGAGGTGAACTTCATTTTGGAGCAAATTTCACAAGCGACCAAACTTCCGCAGCAAGAAAGGTAATGAAAATTAGTCATTACGGGCAATATTTATATGCTAATGGTATAGTTTGGAGTCCAGTTTCTACTTCAAATAATTGGTACCCTCTATGTTATTGGGAAGGCAATGTTATTAGTAGTGTTGGTGGGGGTGCTTTAAACAATGGCGGTGCTACAAGAAAATTTGTTTGGGCTGTAGAATCTACAAGTGGTTCATTTAGGGCGTTAGGACTTTTTGCTAATAATAGCGACGCAAATACAACAACAAGTGATGTAACTGCGAGTGGTTTTACTTTTATGGGATTCTTCCAACCATTTGCTAAAACTACTACTTACAGTTTTACAGCGAGTCATAGATGTTTTAGTAATAATAATGAATTATATAATGAAGATATGATAGGATTAATAGTGGAAAGCACTGGTGAATATGATTCATTATATAAAAATCCTATAATAGATGAGATTGAAAATAATGAAAATGATAATATTGAAGAAATCATATTAGATGATGGTGCTGGAATAGATCCAATAGAAATAGAAGAAATAGAAGAAATAGAAGAAAATAAACCTATAATAGATAATCCTATAATAGATAATAGTGAAAACTATAATATTGATATAGATAATGCTGTACCTATTGTAGATTTATGTAAATCAAGAAAATCAAAAAAAGTTCTTGGTGTTATAGCAAAATTTGAAATAGATGGTGATAAGAGGCACGGAATGGATTTTGGTTATATCCAAGTATGCGATAAGGATAAAAATAGATTATATATTAATAGTATTGGTGAAGGCGGAGTATGGGTCTGTAATAGTAATGGGAATTTTGAAAATGGTGATTATATACAAAGTTCTAATGTAAATGGTTATGGTGAAGTTCAAGATGACGATATATTACATAATTATACATTAGGAAAAATAACAATGGATATAGATTTTAATAATCTTCCTACTGGTTTTAAGACAAGAAATTTAGATAATAATGTTATTTGTATTTTGGCTGGATGTATTTATGTTGCTGGATAATCAAAAAATAAATTATAATAAAGTAAAATTAAAATATAATTAGTATATATAATGAATTATTATCAATATTATTATTTTTCAGAAGAAGAGATTGAAAAAGCTAATATAAATGTAATTAAAATTAAAGAGAAAATTTTAGAATTATATGATAAATTAGAACATGTAAACGATATTAAAAAAATTAAACTTAACGAAACAATAGAAAGATTAAATATGAGTAAAGAATGTATAAAACATTATTATGGATTACATATTAATTTATAAATATTAAAATTATTAAAAAAAAATATATTTAATATATATACAAAATGCTATGTCAATGTGATAAAGACATAATAAGGCTTCAATTAGATTCTCAACATCCAGCAACAGCAACAGCTTCAACAGGTAAATATAATTATAATTTAAGATTACCAGTTAAAAGAAATACTTATAAAAAAATACTTTTATATATTGATAATTTTCAATTACAAACAGATGGATTAACAAATACTTCTTATGTTCTAAATATTGTTAATCTTAATGAATATAACAGTTATAATTCAAGAACAAATGGTAATAATTCAGTTTTTGTAACATTATTTTCAAATGCAAAAGCTTCTGGTAGAACTTCTGACTTTTTATTACAATATCAAGGATCAACAACACCTCGTCATATTTCAGCAATTCCAGATAATTTAAATATTGAAATAACAAATTTATTAAATGTAGGTACTGATTTATCAGGAGCTAATAACTTCTGGTCCTTATCTTTAAGATTAGAATGTTTTTATTAAATTCGCATAAAACTTAAAAAAAAAAATATTATATATATATATAAATGAATAGGGATTATCATGAAGCAGTATCTTTTTTAAATCCAGAAATTAGTAATAGTATAAGATTAGGTAATGAATTATTATCAAAAATACCAACATATAATAATAATGAAGAACTTAATAATCCTTATGGATTATCACAAACAGATTTAATTAAATTAGCTCCAAAATTAAATTTTAATACCCCAGATTCAGAATTAAAATATATGGAAAAAAAATATATAAAAGAACAAAATTATATGGAATTAATGGAATTATTAAAAAATCAATATCCTTATGATAAATTAGAACCATTACCTTTATATTCATACTGTAGAAAATTATGTAAAATACCAGTTAAGAAATCTGAATATGAAAAAATAAGAAGAGATATGAAGGCTATTAAAAAATCTTGTAAAAATATTAATAAGGAATCATTTAAAAAAACTAATGGTAAAATAAAAGTTAAATTCTAATTCACCTAAAAGTGGCAAATTCATATATATATATTCGCCACTTTTAGGTATTTTTATTTTCTACTATATATATATATATGGAATTAAAAAAATATATTAAAATGTCTAATGAAATTAAATGGAAGAGAAAAAATAAAGAAAAGTATAATGAATATATGAAAAATTATATGATGAATTACAGAAAAAATAAGAAATCTAAAAATAAAAATCATATAAAAAGAAAATTAGAATCAAAAGTTCCTCATTTTTTAAAAATTGAAAATAAATATACTTTAATAAAATTAGATTAATTATTTTTTTTAATTTAATTAATTTAATATTAACAATTCAAAATTATTTTCTAATATAATAATATATAAATATGTCTACGCCAGACCAAGTCAAATATAGCACGAATCCAGTCGAGGGAGTTGCCGCCACTTCCGAATTAGTAATTTTCCGTTCTGAACTTCCAGAATATAATCCTTCCTCTAATAAATTTATCCGTATCAATCTACCTGTAGCTTCTAAAGGCTGGATTGACTGGAGTGACTCAGTTCTTTCTTTAAAATTCACAAATCGTTCTCACCAAACCGATGGTGCTTCAACAAGTGAATCTGCTGTAAAAACTCAGTTAAATAATCTTATTAAATCTATTACAATTTTAAATTCTCAGGGAGAACAGATTGAGTACATTCAAGAATATGGGTTAATCTCAAATATTATGGATGATCTAACTGTTTCTGGCGACCATAAAAAATCCATACAGCAGGTTTTAGCTGGTGGTTCTGCCGATGGAAATCCTGATTCAGCCACTGAAGTTGCTGGAGCAAATTCTACTTCTGAAGCCGATGGTAGTTCCTTAACTATGGTTGATAGACTTATGACTGGTTTTACCAGTGGAACTTATCTCTCTCCATTAGGGTATCTTATTGGAAATTCTTGTGCGATAATTTTAGAACTACAAGACCCATCTACTGCTTTAAAAATTAATACTACTGCTAATGGCGTTGTTGCCTACAAAGTAAGCAATGTTGAAATTCGTGCTAAGCAGATTCTCTTCAATTCCACTTTCAATGCTGACTTCGAACAGGGTTTAATGGAAGCTGGTACAACTGGAATAAACTATGTAACAGAATCATTCATTCATGCTCAAGGCTCATTAAATAATGGTGTTAGTGGAACTCAAAATGTTCCTTTCTCAATGAATCCTCGCTCTGCCCTTTATATTTTAGCTGCTCATCGTAAAGAAACCGATGTTACCGACCAAGATAAATATTCGCTTGGTGTTCGTTCTTCGTGTGCCTTATCAGACTACCAGTGGGAAGTTTCTGGTAAAGCTATGCCTACCCAGCCTTTACAATTAGCAGATGATAATTTCTCGCAAGGTTATGCTAATGTCCTTGATTGTTTAGGAATAGTTGGTGCTATTAATCACTCTAACCTTGTAACCAGTGCCGGAACTAACACTAGATTCTATGCCAGAACTTCTACAACTGCTTCTAAATATGTTTCTGGTCTTGTACTTGAAGATTTCAACAGTGCAACAAACCCAAGTGTTTACAGTGGTATGAATTTATCTGTTGTAGGACAAATGCTATATCGTCCTAATCTTGCTGCTTCATTATCTGGAGCTCATCGTATTGACTTCTTCTGCTCTCATAATGTTTCCTTCCATTTCACTTTCGATGGTCGTTGTTACAGTGTTAAATAAATTTAATATATGAAATTGTAATCAAAAATAAAAAAATATAAAAAAATAAAATATTTAGTTATAATATATATGGATAGATTTAGTAGAACACCAGTTATAAAAATATATAGAGAATCCGATGGAGGTTCAGGTGCAACAGGAGCAAGACCTATGGAAAGAACTTTAACTAAAATGGGAAATAAACCTATAGGCGACCCAAAAGATTATTTAACTCAAGCAAATGTTAATAATACTGTTATATATGGGACCCAAGTTATTTCACCAGATTTTTTATACAAACGAAGAATTCAATAATAACATGTAAATGATTGACAGTTTATATATTTTTTTTTTCTGTAATATAATTAATGAAGGAAAAGTATATATTAAAAAAATCAGATAGAAAAGGAAAACGATATGTTATTATAATGGATAAAATGAAACACCATTTTGGTTCAGATGTAGGTTCAACATTTATAGACCATAAAGATATAAAAAAGAAACGAGCTTGGGAAGCAAGGCATTCAGGTGATAGGAATTATAATAATAAACATTCAGGAATATATTATTCAAGATATTTATTATGGACTGAACCAACATTAAGTAAAGCAATTAAAAAATTAGAATCAAAAGATAATGTAAATATTATTAATAGAATTTAATTAAATTTTAAAACTTTTTTTATAATATTAATTTATATGGGACTTTTTTCAAGTATTGGAAAAGCAGCAGTAAAAATAGGAACTGGTAGTATTATTAGAAAAGGAATAAAAGCAGGAGTAGGTGCTATAGGAAAAGGTGTTAAAAAATTATCACCAGCAAATATAAGTAAAGGTATTAAAAGAATAGGACAAAGTGGAGAACGAGTAGTTGCTGGATTAACAAATGTTAGTAAACGATTAAATCCTTTTGATTTAATAAAAATTGGAAGACAATTTGGATTTAAAACTTTAAAGGATAGAATGGGAGCAATATTAAGATATGCTTATCAATCTGGTTCTAATAGTGTTGCTAAAGGTCAATCAGTAAAAGAATTAAGTAAAATAGCAAAAGCAACGAAAAATGTTAGAAATTTAAATGAATTACAAAGTGTTTTACAAACATTAAAAGCAAATAAAGCAGCGGATGCTTCTATTCTTACAAAAGTAATTACTGGGACAAAAAATTTATTTAGATCCGCTAAAAATGCAGGTGTTGATACAGCACAAACGGGAGCTTTGGATTATGTTATAGGTGATGGCGTTATGAAAATAGGAAAAGTTGCGATGGGGATGGGAACAACTGCTGGAGGTGTTGCTCTTGGAGTAGAATTATCTAAATAAATAAAATAAAAATTAAAAAAATAATATATCTAATTAATATATAAAATGGGATTATTCGGAAATGTTTTTAAAGCAGTAGCAAGAAATGTAAAAGGAATAAAAGTCAATCCAATGGCTTTAATAAAAGGAATCAAAAGAAGTGGTGGTAATTTAGCAAAAGGTATAAAATCTGGAGCACAAAATGTTAGAAATAGAGTCAATCAATTTTTATTTAAACCAAAAGTAATGAAAGAAAAAATAATTCAAAAAGGTACAGCAGCAGTTAAAAAAGTAGCGAAAGAAGTTAAACCAGTAATGAAACCAATTCAAGAAGTAGCTAAAAAACCTTTTGTAAGACAAGTAATGAAAAAAGCAGATAGATTAAAAGCAGCAAAAAAAGTTCTGAGAAATATGTAAACAAAAAAAATTATAAATTATAAATTATAAAGTATATATATAATGGAAAATATTAGTGCTAATAAATTAAAAAAAGGATTATCTAAAATAAAGAAAGATATTAACAGTAAAATTGGAGCAGTATGGAAATTAAAAAAACCACAAGTAATTACAAAAATTAAAAGTCTTAATTATAAATTAAATAATAATGAAGAATTAGTAACAGATAGTATGATTAGAAAGCCAAGAAAAATTAAATTATAAAGTAAAATATATCTAAAAAATCTAAATATGATAAAAAAACAAGATTTAAAACTAACTATGACGCTTTTTTAAGATAAAAATATATTTTTATCTCCTTTATATGTCCTTTTTAGATTTATTCTCATAGTTAGATTTATTTATTTTATCATTTTTAGATTTATTTACGATTTTTATACATTTAATAAAAAATAAAATAAAATATATTAATTAATTATAAATGCCGTATCATACAAATAAAAAAAAAATGAATAATGATTTAGTTACTATAATGCCTGTAATGTCTAATAAAGATAAATTAATAGAACATGCTAAACACCATACTAAAAAACATATAGATGCTATGAAGGAAATGATGAAAGCTGGTTTAAGTTTTAATAAAGCTCATACTTTAACTAAAAAATTAATTGGTAATGGTATTAATAAAAAAAAAGAAATAAAATAATATATATAATTATAATATAATGGGATTATTTTCAAAAATCAAAAAAGGTTTTAAAAGAGGTATTAATAAAGTAGGAAAAGGAATAAAGAGAGGTGCTGAAAAAGTTGGTAAAGGTTTTAAAAGTGCTGGGTTTAATAAAGATTTTGGTAAGGATTTCGCCAAAGGATTTGCTATGGTTGGTAAAGCATTAATGAAACCAGAAGAATGGATAAGAAAAAATGATCCTCTAGGAAAAAAAATGAAAAGTTTTGGAGCATTCAGTCCAATTAGTCTTGGAGGTGCTATATTACTTGCTCCTATAACTGCTGTTGGTTATTTAGAACAAGCTATGGTTGATAAGAAAATTCAAAAGAAAATTCGTGAAGGAAACCCAGAAGAAATTATGAATTTAAGTTTTGCTGCATTAGCTTTAGCACCCTTAGGAGCTGGTTCAAAAGCATTAAAAGAAGGACAAAAGAAATTATTAAAACCAGTAGTAAACGCTGTAAGTAAATCTGGATTAAAAAATATGAGTAAATTAAATGTTTTTAAATATGCTGATAAAACAATTGCTAATCTTAATAAAACTAATCCTAAACTTATTACTAAAATATTACCACAATTAATTAATTAATCAGTTTATCTAATTTATTGATTCACCTAAAAGTGGCAGATTTATATATATTATTTTACCACTTTTAGGTATTTTAAAAAATAATTAAATATATATTTTTTTTTATTATGAATATATATATGGTGAAAAAGAAAGGAAAAGATAAAGTATCTGAAAAATTATCAAGACAACAAAAAGATATTAATGAATTAAAAAAAATATTAAAAAGATTAACAACTAAATTTTTAAAAAGTGAAAAGAAAAAACTATCTGTGGATGATTTTGAAACAAGAAAAAAATCAATGATGAATAAAGTTAATAAAACAGATAATATTAATGAATTAAAAAAATTAATTAAATCTTTAATAAAAAAAGTTGGAGAACCAAAAGATTTTGAAGATATTAAAAAATTGCTACAAGATATTAAATTAAAACCTGAATCTACAAAAACTACTACTCAATCTCCTCCAGTAGTAGTAACTGGTGGTGGTGGTAGTACAAGTCCTCCAGTAATTATTAATAATACTTTTCCACAAGGAGGTCTCGGAGTTGGAGGTTTACAAGATGCTACAAAACGAGAACCAAAAATTGAAACTAAAGAAGAGAAACAAAACAGATTAAGGAAAAGAATGGATGATAAAGTTCAGGAAGCACGAAAGAAAATTCTTGCTAAAAAGAAAGAAGAAGAAGCATTAAAACAAGGTAAGAAGATTAGAAAAATGACTCCAAGAGAAGCTTATTTATCTTATAAACCACCTTATATATTAGATGATGATGATTTTATATTAGAAGGTTTAATGGAATATAACGAGCAAAACGAAGAAGACGGTATGGAAGAATTAAGTCCTGAAGAATATGTTGAAATGTTAGAAAGTGATAATTATGGTTTTCCTCAAGATGAAATTGATTCAGATGGATTTATAAAAGAAGCATGGTTAAGAGAATGGAATCCAGATTTATTTGATACTGTTGGAACTCCAGCAGAAGAATTAGAAAAGGAAAAAGAAAGGAAATTAAATGCTAAAACCATTAAAGAAGATTCTAAAAAATTCTTTAAATTTAATAAATCATTAGCAAAGGCATATAAGAAAGGACGCAAAATTGGATTAAAAGATATTGCTGATTTAGTTGAGGATATTCCTTATGAAGAATCTAAATTTTATTTTAATGCTGCTATTAAACCTATGTATGAATATACAAAAGAACCAGCAATAAATATGTTTAATGCTTTAAAAGAATTTATGTCTAATCAAACTAAGAGAATGATTAAAGTTCCAGATATTAAAAGTAAAACATTAACAGATGATATTGATACTGATGAAGAAGATGATGAAATAGAAAGACCAGAAATTAGAACAGCAACACTTGGAGATGACCTTGATATTGATGAAGATAATGATGAAGATAATGATGACGATAATGACGATAATGATACTCCAGATTTTGGTGGTGGTGGTGGTATGGGAAGACCAGACGATAGAAGAAGAAGACCTCCACCAAAGGATGAACCAAAAGACGATAAAGAAGATGAAGAAGAAGATGTTAAAGTAACTACAACAACTATTCCAGAAGATTCTGGTGTTGAAGTTCCAGATATTGAAAATGTTATTGTTGAACTTCCTATTGGTTCTACAGAATTAACTAATGATATTTATACAAATCAGATTCCAAGTTTAGCAGAAACTATTGTTATGGGGGGTGTTGGTCTAGGTGGTTTAGCATTAGGTTTATCAGGGAGAAGTTTAGCAAGTTTAAGAAATGAAATTCCTTTTCAAATACGCCGTAGACCTACAAGAGAAATTACTGAGGCAGACTATGAAATAAGAGATGCTCCTCCAAATTTAGATTTGGATGTTGGTGGATTTGGTAGGGCAATCGCACAAAATACTCAAGTAGTTCAAGAAGCAAGAGATAGATTAACTAATGAAGCAGATACTGGAGCAATAAGATTAGGTATTCGTGAAAATATTGATAGGAGAACTAATAGAGTCCGTAGTCAAAGAGAAAGGACAGAACAAAATTTTAGAACTACAAGAGAAGAATATAATGAAATGAAAAGAGATGCTTTAAGAGCATTACAAACTGAAAAACGTGCAAGGCAAGATTTAGGAGCAATTCAAGCAGCAGCAGAAAAAGCAATAGATGTTATTAAGGATAGAGAAAATAAAGTTGATAATAGATTAGATTCTCTTACTGGTGAAGAACAGGCTTCAATACCAGTTGATAGATTACCTTTTGAAGAACGAAGTACAACATTAGGATCTGCTATTAATTACCGAAGAGCAGTTGGTAGAAGACCAGCGGGATATATTACGCAAGAAATTGGAGGTGTTAGATATTATACTCCACCAGAAGACACCAGACAATTACCAATAACTCAATTTGTATCACCTGAAACAACACCACCGCCTCGTGTTGAAATTGAATCTATAGAGGAAGCTCAAGATGTTCCAGATTCTGAAGAAGAAGAAGTTAGTGGTTCAGTATTATTTCCACCAAAATAAAATGTTATATATATTATATATATGGATAATTTAAGATTAATAGAAAAATATAATTATATTCCTAGACTTCCAATTGAAATAATATTAAATAGTCTAAATGGAACTCAATTAGGAAATGTAGACGGACATAAATTTTATAATTTAATTAGTGAAGTAACAGCAAGGAAAGACGAAATAATGGTAATTTATTTAAAAAAATGTTTTTTACCATTTAGTTTTTATTTACTTTCTGATAATCGAAAAAATAACAAATTAGATATAACTGAAAAAAAAACAGATAATTCAACTAACTCATATACAATTACAATTCCAGATGGTAATTACAATATAAATGAATTACTTTCTAAAATAAAATCTTTAATGGAATCTGCTTCAACATTTTCATTTAAATATACAATAACTTTTGATAGTTCTACTGGAAAAGTATCATTCTTAATAAATTCTGGAACAACTCCTTTAAATACTGTTTTAAATTTTTCAACTGGTACTAATATAAATCATAATTGTCATAATTTAATAGGATTTTCTAATATAGATATTACTTTTACAACAAGTTCTTCTGCTATTAGTGATTTAGTAATAGATGTTGCAGACGGATTTGATGGCGTTCATGTAAAATCAAATTTAGTTGGCTCAAATGTAATTACAACAGAAACTGGTGATTCAGGAAGTTCTGAACTATTAGTAGTTCCTATAACACTTGAACCATATTCAATATTATATTATTCTGAATTAGGAAATCCATTTAGACATAGAATAGCTCAATCAACTATTAAACAAATTGAAATTAAATTAGTAGATAGTTCTGATAATGTAATAGATTTTAATGGATTGCCTTATACTTTTATATTACAATGTGAATTTGTATTTAATCCTTTAAATACAGTTACAACAGATACTTTTAATTTAGAATCAAAAGATAAATTAAATCAACAAGTTAAAACTAATCAAATTTTAGCAAGAAGAATTTTAGAAAATCAAAATAAACAAATTAATGGTAATAATGGTAATTTAAAAAAAAAACAAAAGTAATATTATATGAAATTAATTTATTATTTACAAAATTTATATTATAAATTATATGATATTATTAATAACAGGTATGTTTTTCTTTTTATGGATAATAATTATATTATAAAAAATATTATATTATAATAATATAGTATATGAAGATACTTGAAAAACAATCTAATATTAAAATTAATGGTGCTAAAATGTCTACTGCTGGACGACCAGAAAATTTAAGTAATTTTTTGAATTATGTAAATTTAACATTGATATTAGGACTTCCAGCTTCTGGTAAATCTTCATTAATAAGACAATTACTAATGGGAACTCGTGAAAATAACTTATATAATAATGTATTTCATTCAGTTTATTATATAAGTCCAAGTGATACTATGGATCTAAACATTCCAGAAGATAAAAAAATTAAATTATATGATGAACCATTAGAGGATATATTAGAAAAGATAATTGAAAATGAATCAGATATTGGTTCTGAAGAAGAACCTCATCATGTATTAATTATTATGGACGATGCAATAAATTTTTTATCGTCAAGGGCAGATGCCTTACGAACATTCAGAAAAATAGTAATGAATGGTAGGCATATTTTAGGACAGCATAGTTCCTTACAGACTTGGTTGGTTTCTCAGAAAGTGAAATCTATTCCATTAACATTACGCTCACAAGCAAATCAACTCTTTACTTTTGATACTACTAAAGCTGAAAAAGAAATTATAAGAGATGAATTTACTGGATTAGATAAGAAGGAAGGCAAGGAACTATTTAAATATATTTTTGATAAAAAACATAACTTTATGTTTATAAATTTACATTTACCATTAAATACAAGATACTTTAAAAACTTTAATAGATTAATGGTTGTTGATGAAGAAGTTGAAGAAGATTAGATTTTCTGATTCCCCTAAAAGTGGCGAATTTATTATATATGATTAACCACTTTTAGGTATTTTTTTATTTGTTAAATATATATGAGATTGAGTTATAAACAACTATTCAATAAAAAATATGGTTTTAAATTAAATGAACCTCACGATTTAAAAGAGATTTCTAAATTAACTGGTTATAAACTATCAGGACTTAAAACTATTTTTGAAAGAGGTGAAGGTGCTTATTATAATAATCCAGAATCAGTTAGAAAAAATGTTAAAAATCCTCAACAATGGGCTTATGGAAGAATTTATGCTTCTGTAAATCCTAATTCAAAAGCTCATAAAATAGATAAAATATTCTTAAACAAAAATAAATAAATTTTATTAGTTATAAATTTAAAATTAAAATCTAACTATATAATATATAAATGGATTTACAATCACTTTTTAAAAAACAAAAACCTAATGCTTCTGATATT
>Ga0187217_1000886_pt1 | contig 12321 bp, 19 predicted proteins | sample 15SPOviralmetaG_FD_130165 | JGI IMG/M metagenome (GOLD analysis project Ga0187217, IMG submission 130165) | Marine viral communities from the oligotrophic San Pedro Time Series (SPOT) site, San Pedro Channel, CA, USA - 15 SPOT_SRF_2010-09-15... | ecosystem: Environmental > Aquatic > Marine >... | reverse complement strand
GGGAGGTTGTAAAAAATATCCTCGAGGGATTTACAGGATTTAATAATACAAACGTCATCCATATAAATTAACATGCTACCGTCATCCATCTTCGCCAAGTGCTCTTTAATTATATAGGGACGCCAAAGTTGCCCCAATTCCGTGGCTTTGGGAAACATAGTCTTGAATGTTTCATTATTCGTCACGGGTGAAATTATTTTACATTCATGTCCATTCGTCGTCAAACTCGTCTTGAACTCGAACGATCTAGTAAGGGTATCAACCGATGTGTTGTAAGTTATAACTTTCATATAGTTTTTTTTGTTCTTAAACTTTAAATATGAATATAAAACCAGCCGCCTTATTATTAACCTTGGATGCCTTATGGATTGGGGGATATATGGGTAAAAAATATAATGAAATGATACCACGCATCCAAAACGAGTTGATGGATGTGAAACCCGTATATGCAATATTTGCCTACGCGTTGATGATTTTGGGATTGTATCAATTTGTACTTCCCAACATACGGAAAACATCAAAATTACATGACAGTATCAAATATGGTTTCTTATTTGGAATTATCGTATATGGTATCTACGATTTCACTTGTGCAGCCGTATTCAAGAAATGGGATAACAAGTTAGCATTCATTGATATGCTGTGGGGTGGGTTTCTATTTTCAATTGTAGCATACCTAGGAACATAAATATAATGCATGTATTATATGTGGATAGCCGTATGTATACTATTAATAATACTATTATGCACATTAAAGCAAACCCAACATACACCACGTATAGTGCATCAAACATGGAGGGATTGGGAAACGTTACCCACCGATATCAGACACAATATTAGCAAAAATCTCGACGTCTTGGGACCATCAATCGAATATAGGTTCTATAATGATGACGATTGCCGAAATTATATAAAGAACCATTTCCACGCGGATGTTCTCAAAGCTTATGATATGCTCGACCCGGTATATTCAGGGGCGATGAGAGCCGACCTGTGGCGATACTGTGTAATGTACCACCACGGGGGGCTTTATCTTGATATCAAATCCGTCATTAAAAAAAGCCCATTCAACAAATTCAAAAATAACAGACCCACATTCTTTAGATGCATCAATAAACATTGTCTAGGATACTGGCGAACCCGACTTCCGTGGGACCACTATGAACAATGGATACTCATGTCCCCCCCAGGTAAAACTATATATAAAGAAATTATCGATAAATGCGTAAATAATATATTAAATAAATGGTCGCCAAGTCCCAATGAAATTGCTGAATGCACGAAACCAGTCGATAACACACCACCCCGCAAAATAGCCGTATTGTGGACTACTGGGCCAGACATGATGTCTCAAGTAATTCACAATTCGAATGAAAAATTTAATAAAGCCATACTCGATAAATATGTCGATTATACATTCCACGAGTATAACCCAACATCATTGTATCCAAATATAAAGAATCATTATGCAAATAATAATAAACCATTATACATATAATGGGAAATTGCCTAGAACCGATGTTTGAAGATACAATTCACACACCAAGCCCCGAAACCATCATAAACGCTGATAGTTGGGGAGAGGTTTGGGATATCATATCAAACGAAGAATTTATCCAAATAATGGATCGAAAGCTGGATTGAGAACTTCCTTGTTGTCACCCGGGATGTAGGTCCGATAAGGGATACACTGCGATTGGTCGCTATTCGACACAAATGCATAATCATACTGATAGTCGTTGACACCTATGCAACGACGATCATCGTTACACCAAACTCGACACGCTGAAATGTGTTCGGGTATACACTCACCATTAATACACGACGTGCCATCGGAACAATCATCGTTCACGATGCACTGTGTACCTATTATTGGTTCGCCATCGGCCGTTTTCTTTGATCGATTTGTATTATCATAATATTTTACCGTTTGGTGAAGATACATCTTCGAGGGACGAAAGAATTGACGACACACACCATCAGACGTCATAATAACACCCTTGCAATCCACACGACTATTACAACTTTCCACACACATGTTATTACTAGACTTTATCTCATATAACGTGGGGTCTGATAATAACTTCGTGGTACCCGCCTCCGGGCGTAGGGTTTCTAACACAGGGGGTACCTTGATACCATAGCCCCGCGTCTTGTGCATGATGTATCGCCATGTTAGTGCCCAACATAGTAACACCAATGCTATCCAAACCACAATAAATCGCAACATTATTAGTATTATATGATATAATTATGATGATGATGCAACTGGTTGGACGATTTTCATGAATAAATTCCCATCCCAACCATCATGATATAAAGATTTATCAAAAGGGCTGGCCGTATTTAGTTGTCTGTTACCAGTGGTATCATCTGTCTTCACACCCGACGAATTACACTTGAAAGCACAATGCCGATTCTCTTTGACTGCATCCTTCCTGGCCCACGCCCATGCACCGAACCCTATACAATCTGCTCTATCGTTACAGTGGTCAAAACACGTATTCAGACTCTGGGGATTCTGGAGATGATCACCACCGTCATCATCATCGCCCTTGCAATCGTAACCATTAATATCCTGACCCGGGAAAAAGTAATAACCCTTGGATTTAGTAGCATCCACAGTCGCTGGGTTTAGTGGGGCACCTACAGAAACATCTTCTTTTGTTGCAGGTGAATCTTTTTTTACTGTGTTGTTAAGAAACGGAAACGTATTCATAGTTCTGTTCAAGTATGCAGATGTAGTGGGAAAATCACCAGACACGTTACTGATACCGCCAGCATCAACTGATATCAAACTACACGATTTATCTTTAGAATTATATTGGACACCCGCGCATTTTGCATTTCCATCGCATTTGGATAGGCATTTAGTCGCCACATCTTTTGGGTCGACCGACGATATTTTGGAACCAACCGTCTTTGGGTTGGACCCTCTCCACTGTCCAACCAGACCTGTGTAATTTGCATTTAAACATACATCAGTATCTTTGAGTGTGATCTTATTGGAACAGCCGCCACCCAGTTTAACCATTAATACCACAACCACGATCACGATAATTAGTATCGGAATAATATATAATGCCGGATTCATAATAATAATATAACTTATTTTAATTTCATAATCCACCTACTGCTGCAGCCCCTCCCCATTTCACGGCATCCTCATATTTATCTGGATAGAATGGATTTGTTTTCCAGTTACTCGCACTCGCGGCATTAACTGTGGGGTCGTTATTATGAACGTCCGCCTCATCCAAGTTATACGAAGGAACACCCTTTACAAGGGGTAGTTTTATCATCTCATCGGTTTGTTTGGTCCCATAAAAATTCCAAAACAATGCCCCGTCCTTCCCCTTCGACTGGGGTTTCGAACATTTCAAATTACATGTACCCGGGGCATCGGTCGTATTAATAGCTGTATTTTGGAAATCAAACCCAAAACAATCATTACTCTTGCGACATGCAACCGCACATTTTTCAGCTGTTATGGGGTCATCGGCACCCGTGGATTTCAAAATGGGATTAGGGATATTCCCATCCTTATTACAATCCCAACCAGCCAATCCAGTTTGTTTTCGTAACAACCAATCTCCAACCGTCGAGGTATCGGCAAAAGTTATGTTTTTACCACTCGGTATATTATTACCCGGGCCGCCTGGTGGGATACTGAACTTATTACCCATTCGACTAAAGAAAACCCCGCTTCCTTTCGTCAAGGGAGCCCCAACACCACTTATACTCTTATATTTACATGTTCCACCATGAGGGTCGTACACAAACCCCCCACACCAGCCCACTCCCCTTTTGTTAGTACCATCCCCGGGGTCTCCATGAGTACAAATATCGCTACATTTCTGTAAATCTTTCCACGAAATAGAAGATGTCGAGGGGGTACCTGAATCATAACCCACTAGTGTTTTACTATTATTGGCGATGTAACCTGCAAACTTAGATGAATCTACGCAGTTTGACGAATTACCACCGGTTATCCGGACCAGTCCGTCTGGGCATTTGTGTTTTATCATATAATAACCAACAAAGCCCGCTACAGCCACAATGATTAATATTATTATAATTGATATTAAAGCCATATAGTATATGCATTTTTTTTGTTTAAACGTAGGTTATATATATGAATAATATATAGTATCATCAAACGATGAATATCTTCCTACTTCACGTCAATGCCCAACAATCCGCCGTATGGCATTGCGACAAACATTGTATCAAAATGATACTCGAATCCACCCAATTATTATATACCGCGTGGTGGTGCTGCGAACACCCATTTCAATGGGCTCCATGCGAATTTGAACCATATAAACAAACACATAAAAATCATCCATCTGCTATATGGGTTAGATCCAGCCCCGTCCACTACCAGTGGACCCTCGACCTCGCACTCAATCTATCAACCGAATATACTCGAAGGTATGGAAAAGTGCACAAGTGCCACCACCACCTCAAGAGACTCCATCAAATGGGGAGCCCCACCCCACCCACCACCATCCCCCCAATTACAGCTCCGCAGAAGATCGCCACCACTGGGTGCCCAGAAGGATGTTCCTACTTCTTGTGTGCAATAGCAGATGACGTCTTCGAATCATGTAAGGTTATAACCGATGGCGAACTCAATGGGGTGAAAACATATCAGAATTACTATAAAACCAAATCATTCCAACTCAAGTGGAATAAGGGGGGCGATTCCCCTCCCAACTGGTATGATCCACATTAAATGTTGTAAATAATTATGACACCCCCCATCAAATATGTAAACGGTGCCCTCACCCCGATACAAGTGCAATCAGCCATAAGGGGGAATTATATTAGTTATTATAATGATAAAGGTTACGAATCTAGCAAGACAACAACTGTCGCAACTAATGAAAAATGAAAAAACAACGTTGGCTCTATTTTATGTAAAAGGGGGTGGATGCAACGGATTTAAATATTGCATTGAACCAGTATACAATTCAACGAAAAATTCATACGACGAGGACATCCATATTACACCCGAACACACCCTACGCATATGCGGCAAAAGTATGATGTATCTAATAGGAACCGAAATCGATTTCCAGCGGAAATTTATGGATCAAGGATTTACATTCAATAACCCAAATATCACCGCAACTTGTGGTTGCGGGATGACATTCACACCACAGTGAATTAGCGTCGCCTCGTTAAATACCCGAAATTACCATAATTGGTATTATTACCGTTTGCAAACCTGAGTGGGTATATTGGATTTACACGATTCACCCCACCTTTTTGACGCCAAAATACAAAGTATATACCAGTGAATCCAAGCACAACCACAACCGCGAGGATTATAGCAATTATGAGCTTGCGTTTCTTTGTTTTATCGTCGTCAGTCATGTTATAATTAAAGATTTTAAATTAAATGAAAAACATATAATATATGTTCAAGAACTTTTGCAAAGATAAAAATCTTTTTGTGACTTCTTTAATAACAGTTGCATCTATTTTTATATACGGATTTATCAAAGCCAGGTGGTTGAATAATTTTGATATACTACAATTTAAACTAGGTTTATGGGACTTTGATGGATGGTCATTGACCCATTTGGTATTTTATTTCATGTTAACGCATATATGCCCCCAAAAATGGAAGATTATCTTCATAGCCGGAGTTATGTGGGAAGTAATTGAAAGTGCAATAGGAACACCGGGTATGATTACCAGAAATATGCATTTAACAGATCCGAAAGATAAAGTTTGGTGGTATGGAAAAGTATCGGACATCGTGATAAATACCATAGGAATCATGATAGCATTGGTAGTTAGTCAGTTAAGAAAATAACAAAACGACCCAACTCCTGAATGGTATTAATTAAAAAACAGCAGTTGGAAATAGTGTCATACAAATAAAATATATATATATATTATGTCTTTCAATAACGCACAAAATCCTAATAACAATTTGGGGAGTCTGTATAATTTTGGTAATAACAACATACCAACCAGAAATAACAATAAAAAACGAACCAGGGATAATAACAAACGACCACCCATTAAAAGAACACGTGTCAATATTAGAACGGTTAATCTTATCAAAAAGAGCGAAAAATTAAACAAAGAGATAAATAACATTAATAGGCAACTGGAAAAACAATTGCGTAATAAGTATCCTAAAATGAATATTAATAAAATAAGAAATATTATGCAAAAGGGTGAATATATTAGATATTTAAAAAACCCATGAAATCCAAACTTTAATATGCATTTAACAGTTCCGAAAGATAAAGGTTGGTCGGTTAAGATACATATCATGAATTTCAAACATACATACGAACGTTCACAACTCAAGGCCCTCGGTTGCTCGATAAACTCAAATATAGTATTCGACAAATTAAAAAATATTGTATGCAGAAAATATAACGATTATGCATTTGTGTGTGATTTGGAAGCCGCAATGATCGGATTTCATAGAGATGATAAAAGTGTATGGTTGAAACATTATCAATTGAATATAAGTCTGCCCATTGTCGAATCTACATTCGAAAAGACCTTATGGAGTATTTCATATTATCTAGACATAAGGGATACATCATGGAAATGGTTCAAGATATCACCATTATATCGTACATTCAAATATTACATGTTATATTACGTGGATAATAATCATATACAATCAGCTCTGTTACAACAATTAATTATGAACATAATAACACACCAAGATGTAACATTCTCAAAATTCATGAAAAGAGAATCAACCCATATGATTACCGAATCACGTAATATTATATCCAACCTACTAAACGAAAGTTGTGTTCCAATGTCCAATGGAAAACAAGTTTTTGTAATTACCCACCCGGGTGGGGGGGATGTGTGCTTGGGGGTGAAATAAAAATACTAGTATGCATTCCCATGGTCGTACTCTATACTTGATTTGCTCGAATCATTGAGTTTTAACGACTTTTCGAGCGCCTCTTTCGACCGTTCAATATTTCCCGGGATACCAACACACCCATGAACTTCTAATTGTATGCAACTAATACATAGATACTTATCACAATATTTGCAGACAAGCCCGGAAAACCCGGTCCTCTTGTTGCAATTATTGCACCTATTCATAGTTTATATACCCACGAGTTCTTAAAGTAAGTCTGTTAAGGAATTAGCGACCCATATAGTTAATACAGTCACAATGACTCAACAATATAAACCAAGCTACTTCCTCGCTGGTAAAATTGACTATGGATATGATGACCAAGAGCGTATACCTATAATTGATTTGAGTTTGGATAAAATACATGAGATAGATGATTTGTACGGTTACTATGTGGACACTGTTGGTTATAATAATCTATCTGGATATGAAAAAGCTCGTATGTTCTCAGCTTGGACCAAAACACGGAAAGGAGAAGATTTGCCTCATATGCCATATGTGTGTGCATTAAGTGATTATGAGAATCTAAAAAAACCTCTAACAACTACGATAATCCATGATACATATACAATAACTGGACCGGGAATTATTCTAGATGGAGCGGGTTGTTGGTCGCACGGGGGGTATTTTGAGGATGGCCAAGAGAGCTATGATTATAAGATTGTGTCGAAAAGAAATCGTGAAATGATCATGAACGCCGACGTATTTTCGTTGAAGATAAATGTAAATGTTGATTGCATGCAATCAATTGTAGAAGCGGGAATTGCATGGGATCAAGGAAAAGCGATTGTAATATTTTTTGAAGAACCAGAAGAAGGTGATGATGAGGCATTTATTAAAACCGAAACCGATTTCAATAAACATATCAAAAAATACAAAGAATATTTCCATAAACGTAAAGATTTTCATTTTCTTATTCACCATTCAATCGATTCGCTTGAACAAAATGAAAACAGGGACATCATCATAAAATGTCATCCATCCTTGGAAATGAATACATTTGAAGAGTATAAAAAATATCTCCAAGACATCACAGAGAACGAAGTAGAGATAGAAACGTTTTCGGAATTCAAAATAAGACAAGTGGCGAAATATCTAGGTTTACCCATAAGATTCGCTCGTAGATTTCGAGAAGATGCTATTGACGACGATTTCAATAAATGTCGTAACCATAGAACAGCAACAGACATAGCAATGTTATTCAAAGATTATCAGTTAAGGAATTAGCGACCCATATATTTAATACAGTCACAATGACAGATTACGATTATTGGTGTGATCAGTCTTGCCCAGCATCGGAGATCATCCCAGAATATACCAAGATCAAACAACAATTTGTAAATGAAATAATGAAATCAAAAAAAAAAATTATCCCATATATGGGATGTAACAAAAAGGGGTGGATGGACGATAACGGATCTGTGTGGGGTCCACCAAATATGTATGATTATGATTGCGATGAATTCACTGTTCTATTTCGACCAGGGTTAATACTTGAAAATCCAATACTGGTAGGGGGCTTATTCTCTCATAAGGATGACCGCTCATATTATGATGAAGACGTGATCGACAATATCATCGAATTTGATGATTACTATTTTATCATTTACACGATAGAAAATCGTGATTTAACATATTATTTTAATGAGGTGAAGGATTTGCGGCCACCAATTAATATGATACACTTTGGACGACATACAATTGATCCATTATTTCGACTACATTTATATAATTATATCCCAAATCCTGACTTAGGAGGAAATCGGTGCAACGGTTCATGTTATACATACGAAGAAATTTTAGGTGTTCTTGATGAAATAGAATGCCTACCAAGTGATGTTCCTATATATAATAGATGGATATTGTCTATCAAGACGATACAAAGAACATTTCTTAATGCATACTATAACCCTGAATATGCAATATGTAAAAAAAGAATTGAACGAGAATTCAATGAACTTGTACCATTAGTCAGTTAAGGTTTTGAACCAGTAAACTACTATAATGGCTTACTATACGGAATCTGGTGACTATATTCGCAATCCAGAAGCCTATGCAGCAACCGGGGCGCCGATGTATCGTTCAAGATCCAGATACGACACCAATAACATTAACCAAGAGACCGATATATACCACTTGAAACTCCAAAATGGTAAAAAATACATTGGTAAGACCACCGACATTGACCGCCGGATGGAACAACATTTCGAAGGGAGGGGGGCCCGGGTTACAAAAAAATTCAAACCCATAGAGGGTGAGGTCATCGACTCGTGCCATGGATACTTTGCCGATGATCTAGAACAAGAGCACACCGAGGAGTATATCGACCGATACGGGTATGAAAATGTACGTGGCGGGCAATTCGTCAACTCGAGGACGCTGAAATGGTCACGTTATAGTCGACGATATACTTAGAGGGGTTATGGGTTGTATAGTTAATGGATGAATTTGAATTTTGTCAACCATGTGAGGATGTAACAAAACGGCACTTTTGTGATGTGGATGGATGTGATTATAAAGCTAAATATAAATCATGGATAAGCAGACATAAACAAGAAAAACATAACATTGGAGTTAAATGGGTTTATTGTGAGATAGAAGGATGTCATTATAGATGTAAAAAGAATAATTTGTTAAAAATGCACAAAGCAAACAAGCATGGACTTGCTGAGAAGTGGATATATTGTGATATAGAAGAATGTGATTATAAAACTATATATAAATCACATATACGGATTCATGAACTATGGAATCACGAAAATCAAATACAATGGATTACGTGCCCGATTGATAATTGTGATTATAAAACTAGAGATAAATCTGTTATGACTAAGCACAAGGCGTGGGTACATGACATAAATGTAAAATGGCACTTTTGTGACATAGAAGGATGTGATTATAAGACAAAAACATCTTCAGCGTTGAAATCACACATAAAATCTAAACATACTAATATATATAATGCACGTAGGAAAATTGAAGAGGAGAATGTGAGAAATGCATTATTAGAAAATGGATGGATAGAAATGTTTTCAAACGAATTAATGCCAGTCGATAACCATTTCATCCGTGAAAAAAGAATTGATTTTCGATGTATTAATAATGATGATACTTGGTGCCGGATAGATTTTGTATTGAAGGTGTCAACTGGGTATGTATTTTTAGAGGTCGATGAACATCAACATCGATGTGGATACGACGCTGAACTATCATGTGATATGAAAAGAATGGCGAAAGTTATGGGAAGTTTGGTAGTAGAGTGTTCGAATAATGAAATAAATACACCAAATATTTATTGGATTCGATATAACCCTAATACGTGGTATATAAATAACAAGATTCAGAAAACATCACGCGATGAACGTGAAAAATGGTTAATGAATTTTATATCTAACATGGATATAACTGAAGGATTGACCATAGGTTATGCATTTTATGATACTAAAGACGGTAAACTACAAGTTTTATCAAATGAGAATTTCGACCCAACATTTGCTGAGTGTGTAGTCAAACTTTATTAAAAACTTGTCTCACAACCAGTCAAATGACGACAACCCTTAGGGTAGGTGCATCAATTACGATGACTTTCAACCATTACCAGCCGTGGACAAGGGCCGACGACCAACTCGTGCATACGATTCTCGCAAATCTCCCGAGGAACCGTGACGGAACCCTCGAGCGAAATCACATTACCGACCATGTGGTGTTGAACCTCGCCCGCCACCTGGGGCGATCCGAAGCCGCTATCCGTGCCCGTGTGGAACCAACCCAACCCGTGGTTACACACGTGCACCATCACTACCACCACCACTATTAAAAAATGTGTAAAAGCCGGTTAAATAATGATAACCCCTAGGGTATACAGTACAACAAGTATTGAAAAATCAATCACTATGGCTCATTACACAAATCGCATATACGATGAGGAAATGACGCCACATACAAGAAATTTGCGGTGGATTGAACAAAATGTTCAAGACGGCTATAAAAGTTTCAGTGACTTAAATAACGAACCGGTTCGATGGTTTAATATCGACCACAAGGCCATTTTTCATAACGGATCCTATGGACGGGGTATTGTACAACCGAATGGATTGAGACCATACACAACCATCTGTATTTCAACTTGCAGCGAATATTCATTTTTAGATCAATTCTGGGATATCAATGAGTGCGAGTATAATACCACGGGGGTGTGTGCAATGCACGCAGGCCAAGTGGTACAAGTACCATATGGGGGCGTCATCCCCGAAACAGCAACATGTGATCTCGTTTATAGTGGGATGCGTCAATCAGCTCACCGAAACACCCCGACCCAACTGAACAAACACATGATCACAATGTGTGAAACCCATGGTGTTGTGTTGGTTGTTGTTTCCAACCCAACTCGGCACGAGTGCAAAGTCCTTGGGTTCTACTATGGGGTGGGTTATGATCTTAACGGCCCCCGCGACCAGGGGCATCCTCATCGGTTTTTCTTGAATCGTATTGTCGCTTGATGTTCTGAACCATGGGGTCGAGTAGGTCCTTGTTGCGTTGCCCATCCATGCATTCCAACCCCCCACAGTGGTCCGAATTGGCCCAGAACACACTTATCAACTCCTTGGAGGAGTGGGGGGGTTTCGGACCCCACCTACCCAGCATGATAGAAGTATGTGGACGATATAGTAGCTTTGTTAGTAGCTCAAACATTTTAGTCATAATAGATATACTAGTAACATGTTTATATTACTTTTATTGGTTGTAATAACATTATTTATAAAAATTTATGAAAAGTGCACAGAATATTTCTCATCACCAGCAGACGAGAAGAAGCTTTATGATAAGCTCATGAAGAACTTTAAAACAATTTTCCCCGATGGTAACCGGAATTCGGGGGGTGCCCAATTCTTCCACTATATCGTAACAACCATGAAACCCACCAAAGCCGAATTTGATACACTCAATAAATTGTATTGTGCCGTCAGTGGGTCACCCATAGACCCCGATCGAGAGGGTCGCTCCAGCTTCCTCTCCGTAAAGGACATAAACGGAAAGGACATATGTGGAACCTACTATAAATGCTGTGCACCATGCAACTGCGATCTCATGAAATATGCCCACGTCGAGAAGATGAAACTCCCCCTCTCCGATGGTGAACATGAATTCTATGCAATCGTCATCGACGACCCGTGCACCAACCCCGATTCCATACCCCCCGACGTCTCGAGCTTCAAATGCTCCCAAGGGAAAACCACCAATGCAAGTATATCACCATCGGGTAAACTCATAATGGGGGTACTCCACGATGCTAAACCATGCTCCGACGAGGACCGTAAGCGGGTGGACGACGAACTTGGTGAATATTGTAAAAACCGGTTCAGTGGGGGGGGTGGAGGGGGTCAAGGGGGGGATGGGAGATATTT
>Ga0187217_1000883_pt1 | contig 12343 bp, 5 predicted proteins | sample 15SPOviralmetaG_FD_130165 | JGI IMG/M metagenome (GOLD analysis project Ga0187217, IMG submission 130165) | Marine viral communities from the oligotrophic San Pedro Time Series (SPOT) site, San Pedro Channel, CA, USA - 15 SPOT_SRF_2010-09-15... | ecosystem: Environmental > Aquatic > Marine >... | reverse complement strand
ACAAAGTTTGAGAAATGCCAATTTGCAGTTACGTTCGGAACCAGCAAACCCACAAATGAATGTTGGTCCATGGCATCAAAGTACTATTACACCCGATTTTAACAGAAAACCCCTTGAAATTGGATGTGGTTCTACCTAATCATTTATTATTTAATTAATAATATATGATTATATATCAATAATGACAAATAAAATAAATATTTTGGGATATGCTTTAGGTATATTTGTAATTGCTGCATGTATTAAAATGTATACTGAATCAGATCATTATAACTTAAAGTGTATTATATCCGATGTTGATAATAAAAAATATTGCGTTAGAGAAAAAGACAAATTATATGAAACTGCTGATCTTTTAGCAAAGGTTACGAATAAATTAAAAAAATTAGTTGATATTGCTCACAAAGAACATGGTGACCAAGAAAATATTCAACGACTTTATAATGGTTTTAATCCAAAAAAAGTAAGTGAAATTTTACCTACTAGTAAATATACAGCTTATTCTGAAAATAAAGGTGAAAAAATAGCTTTTTGTACTACTACTGAAAAGAATAATAATGTTATAATTGATGAAAACACATTAACCTTCGTAGGTATTCACGAAATTTCACATGTTATGACTAAATCAATCGGGCATAAAAAGGAATTTTGGGATAATCTTAAATTTTTACTTGAAATAGCCGTTGAACATAATATTTATCAACCAGTTGATTATAAAAAAAAACCAAAACAATATTGTGGTATGAAGATTACCGATAATCCTTTCTATGATATGTAATATTGTTATGATACTACATTACATTATTACATACAATACATTGCAAATTCTCTCTCATTTATATTTTCACAGTGTTTAGAATAATTAATATTTTCATTCATAACTTTGGTTTTAATCTCATCAGTATTTGTACTCTTTTTTGAATATATTTCATATCTAAATTTTAAATGGTTTTGAAAGTGATACTGGGTTTCGTCTATTTTAAAATAATTATAATCTAAAATATTTGGGAAAAATGTGTCGCATTCAATATCATTCTCAATTCTTGTAATATATATCTCATTTATATCTAATTCTTCTAATGCTGTTTTATATAATTCTGCACCCCCTATAATCCAATTTTGTGAAAAATTTGACCGCGATACATAATTAGTTAATATATTTAAATTATTAAATACAGGAACAGTATCATGAATAAAGTGTGTTTTTCTAGATATCACTATATTTTTTCTATTTGGTAATGGTCTAAATTTTTCTGGCAAACTATCCCAAGTATTTTTTCCCATAATTACCGAATTAGTACCGTCACCCACAGTTAATTTTTTAAATCTTTTTAAATCAGTTTTCAATGTCCATGGTAATAAATTATTCTTACCAATCCCACCATTTCTCGTATGTGCTACAATCATATTAAACATTTGTTTTATTATAAATATTATAAATACATTTTATATAGATATGCAAAATATTATAAAAGTGAACCATTTAGAAAAAAATGAAATTAAAAAAGTTTTTGTATTTTCTGGTAATATTAATGTTGATAAAAGTTATCCATGGAATATTGAGCAATCTAACTCTGTTTTTTCAGATAACGAACTTCGAGTTATTAAATCTCAAAATATTCCAGTAGAAATTTATAAAAGTTACCTACATGGCGATGACCCCATCGAAACAGTTAAAAATAAAATTATTAAAGAAACAGAATTACAAATTTCAACTAAAGAAATCTATTTATTTGGTATTCAAAAACAACATATTGAACCATTCACTATTTATAGACAACTATCGCAAAATGAAAGCTTAAATATTACTTATAATTCTATTTGTGAATTTTTATTAAATATAGTTCCAGGCGATTGTAATACCGATAATATTGAAAATAAATGCGATGCCAATATCGAAGAAAAAGATAATTATGATACGTATGATATTGAAAATTTACCCGTCCCTTGGGATAAAGGTATTGATTTATGTATTCCAATTGGAGAAAATTTAAATTATAAGAATAATGTAATTTTTACCGCAAACCCTTATAATTGTACAAGTATTAATTCATTTATTAAAACGAATATTAAAACTATATTATCTACCAATAATACTAATTTATTATTTGAATATTTCCCCATTTGCAATAATACCTTATTTTTATGTACTGCCGAAGATACTATTCTATATTCTGATACAATTGATAATGTTTCACAAACAGATTTTATAAATCTTTATTTTCCAAATTTATACAATAAAAATAATATTACAAATATCCAAGAACTATATGATAAAAAAGATGATTTATATAAAGAACAAATTGAAAATATAGATAAAACATTTATTAATTACAACGATAAAATAGATTTATTTTATAATGTTTTTTATGAACAAAATAATATTAAATACATTGAAAATAAAACTGGTATCTCAAAAATAGATTTTATAATACATCCAAAATATAAAATAAATCTTGATTTAGAAACAATTTTTAAGCTTGTAAACAGCTCACTAAATATTCCATTAATTAAATATAACCCAGGTAAAAGTAGTGAAAATATTTATAGATTATTTACAAATAATAATATTTCAAAAAATGGAAAAAAAATACCCTATTTATTTACAAATAATAATAATAACAATAAAAAAGGTAAAATCATAAATATCTCCAAATTAATCGGTAGAAAAAAAAGAGTAGCTTTTTATATTGAATATCGGTATAACGATATTAATTATGCTATTAATTGCGAATTTGAAAATAATGGAAATATACATATTTTTATTACACTCGATGGATTCACTAATATAGAAACTATCGAAGAAGTAATTATTGAATCTATTAATAAACCATTGCTTACTACTATAAAACATTTTATTCAAGAAAGCGGTTACACCTTTCACGAATTCACATCTTTTAATAACAAAAGTATTGAAATTAAAAATATTGTTCAAAATTTTGAAATTAATAATAATTCAATTATTGATTTTAAAAAATTAGACAATTGTATTCCAAATGTTTTAACTTTAATTGATAAGAAAGATGCTGTTACAAATTTTAAATATAAACGTGTATCTAATTATAATGAAATGAATGCTATTGAAGCATTTATTACAAAATTAAGAAAATCGGATGAATCGAGTGAGTATATTATTAAAAAATTAGTAGAAAATTTCTCTAATTTGACACACAATACTGCTAGTGAACAATATTATAAATGGGCTTCACAGGTTAATGTCGCTGAAAATTTATTTTCAAATAAAAGAATTTCTATAATAACTAATACGGGCTTTAATGTTGTTTTTCAAAATACTGATTCTTTAATCATTAAAATTTCCGACATTAACGATATTAAATATTTAAAACATTTAACGGTGTATATTACTTCCTTATTAACATTATTATTAACTAAAGATTTATCACCCGATATTAAAAAAATATGTAAAAAAAAATCAACTGATATTGTTATTGAAAAAAAATTACAACAAACTGAAATTAATTTACAAAAATCTAAGACAGATATTAAAAAATTTTTAAGCGATTTTGATGATATTGTAAGTGATTCTACAGATAATGATTCCGATGACAATGATTCTGAAATTTTAGACCTAGGCGATATTAATATTGATGATTTAGAATCAAATAATTCTAAAGAAAAATCTACCGATGATATTTCTTTATCTGAAAAACAACTTGATAGTTTTAGTTCCCCAGAATCACACAATGACGGTGACTTTTTGAATTTAGATGATATGGAATTAAATGAAAAAAGTGAAACTAGTAAAAAAAAAGAAGAAGATAATGATTTCAAAGACGATTCTGATGATGAATCTTCAAACCTAGATTTTGAGATTGGCCTTATTAATAAAGATGTAGAATCAAAATCTAAGCCGAAATCTTTAGATATTAGTCAAAAACTATCTTCTAAAAGTGATGAAGATAAACAAGAAAGTAAAAGTGACGAACTAGAAACAAAAAAACCCGATTCTGCTAAATCTGAATCAATAAAAAAAAGCGATGTAATTGATATTAAAAAAATAGATCTTAAGGGTCAAAATAATATTTTTTCAAAAAAAAGAGAAGAATTAGAACCTACCATCTTTCTAAAAAAAAATATAGGAAATTTCAACGCTTATTCTAAGTCATGTCCCGCAAATGTTTCTAAACAACCTGTCATTTTAACCGATCAAGAAAAAGAATATATTGACAATAAAGACCGTGATTATGGTATTAAATCATATGATGAACATATCACATATGGTTCTAATGAAGATAAAAAATATCATTATATATGTCCTAGATTTTGGTGTCTTAAAGATGAAAATAATAAACAAAGACCCATTACTTTAAAAGAAATTAACGAAGGTGGTTGTGGTGGTTGGGATGCTTTGATTCCTGATAAAAGTAAAAAGGTTCCTCCTGGAAAAAGAATCTATGAATTTACAGATTTGAAATATCATAAAGGAGGTATTAAAACAAATAATATTTTTGTTTATAAACCACACTATCCAAGTTACCTTGATAAAGATAAACATCCGAGTGGTCTTTGTATGCCATGTTGTTTTGGTAAGCCCACGACTGTTAATTCAGATGAATGGGAAGAAAAACAAGATAAATCTGGAAAAAAATATTACTACAATAAAAAAACGGAAGAAACAACAACAACTATCCCTGATATTTATTATGATTACAATTATTATAGTTCTGGAAAAGGTTCTGTAGATGGGAAAGGACCTTTTTATGAACGAGATAAAGATAATAATATTATATTAGATTCTGTAAAAGGCGATAAATTAAAAAGAGAGAAACCTGCACAAAAAAGATTAAATATTGATAAACAGTGTAACCAAGTTAATAGAAATCCGGATACACAAACTGTTAAAAAAACAACTATTAAAGGCGATGAAGCGCCATTACTTGAAGCATGGCCATTAAAAATAGGTCAATTGGGATATTTACCTATGATTTTACAAAGATTTTTAGCCTATGATTGTAATAAAATATGCCAAGAATCTTTAACAAATAATAGTCTTAAGTTACAACAACCGTGTTTATTACACACTGGTATAGAAAAAAATAATAATCAATCCTTTCTTGCTTGTATTGCAAATATTTTCCCGGTTGCTTCTAACTATATTCAAGACAAAACTGAAACCACCATTAAAACTTCGCCCCAAATATCTATTAGTGATTTAAAAAAATATATAATTAAAAAATTAACAATTGATGGATTCATATTATTACAAAATGGTGAATTAATAAATAAATTTTATAACCCAAATGATGACCCCGACATTGAATTATTTAAAAATACAAAATTATCTAAAAAATTAACCGGAAAACCTATTTCAGATAATTATAAAAAAAGAATTATTTCAGCCTTTACAAATTTTAAAAATTATATTAATGACCCCGAACAGATAATTGATTATTCATATCTTTGGGATTTAATATGTTTACCTAGTAACATATCACCATGTAGTTTATTTAAAGATGGTGTAAATTTAATTATTTTTAATAATCCCGATAATGATATAACCTCTAAAATAGAAGTCATTTGTCCTGATAATTATTATTCTAAAAATGTTTTTGATTCAAAGGTTAGAACCATGATGCTATATTGTAAAAATGGATATTATGAACCAATATATAGTTATACCAAAATTGATAAAAAAATATATAAAATACAAAAATTATTCGATATAAATGAGATTTCTAATGACCTACCTGAAGTTGGGTCTATTATTGTTGGTATATGGAAAGATTTAAGCCAAAGATGTAAACCTTTACCTAGTATGCCTAACTCTTATAATAAAGTATATAATTTTAAAGAAAATATTCATTTTAAAAATTTAATTTCAATATTAAATAGAATCAATTCTAATTACTTATTTAAAAAACAAATATTAAATTACAGTCATAAAGTTATAGGTATTATCGCTTCTAATAAAAACAATGATGATGATTATATATATATTCCTTGTAAACCTTCTGGTTATGATATTAGTTTAGATTATGATTATATTCATAGCCCCGAATTTATAAATAATTATAAAAATACAGTTGATAAACTTAATTATATTAAAAAAGTTTCAAAAAACGAAATATTATGCAAACCAACGCATATATACATAAATGATGGTATTATAATCGGTGTTAATACTGAAACAAACCAATTTATACCTGTTGTTCCTGAAGTATTTGATGCCGTGCAAAAAGACAATTTAAAACCAATTATTATAAACAATAGTGAATCTAAAAAAAATTATTTAGATATCGACACTGATATTGCAATGAATTCAAATTCATATGATATAGAAAGAACCAAATTTATTAAACAAATAAATCTTGAGACACACTTTTATAATACTTTTAGAAATATCGCCAAAAATATTATTAATAATACTAAAAATTTAAATGTTAAAAATAAATTAAAAAATATTATAAGTAACATTAATATTACATATTATGAAAAATTAGAAATTATTATAGATATAATAAAAAATTTACTTAACGATTATATTGAGTTCTCAGAATACGAAATAAATACTTTACTTAAAATTAAAAAAATAGAAATGTGTTTAAATTTATCTTCTGATAATTGTGATTCTCCAACATGTTCTTTAACTACCATGGGTGATAAAGATATTTGTAAAATTATTATACCAAAAACTAATCTTGTTAGCAATGATGATAATTCTCAACAATATTTTATAAAATTAGCTAACGAATTAATTAATTATGAAAAATTAAGAGATTTTATTTTTGAACAAGATAGCTTTCTAACTTTGCAAAATATTAATTTCAAACTCAATGATGATGAAATACTTTTGTTTGAAAGCACTCTCATTGGAAGTTATTTTAATAATATTAAACCAATGATTGTAAATCCATATGTTAATAGAAAGAATTCTTGGTATACATCGTCCCCCAATGACGGATATAAATATAAACAAGTATTTGATTTTGATAATTTAAAAAAAAGTAAAGGTATAAATGAATGTATTAATATTAATAATTATAACTTTGGTAATAATTGGAAAAAACATTTTGAAGACTATGAACTTATAACATTTAAAAATACAATAGTATGCACTTGGGAAATATTTAATGAAATTTTAAAGCAACATTTGTTAGATGATACCCATACTATTAAAAAACTTTTAGAGACTCTTATTTCAATATACAAAAATATTTTTGAAAAAAATTATGATAAAAACTTAATTAAAAAATTATTTACATTACAGGGTAAATCTTCATTTATAAAATCTTTATATAATGGTAGTGATATTGAAAAATTAATAACATTTAATGATTATTTTTTAACTGAATTAGATTTCTTAGTACTTTCACAATACTATAAGTTACCTCTTATATTAATTTGTAATACTAATATACCACATACCGCTTCTAAAAATATATCATTTATTAAAAATCCTGAAAAAGCTGAGTATTGCTTCATCATTTATGGAAATAATTATTCTAACCGAAGATCTAACCCCACAATACCCCCTACTTATGGATATATCATAAAAAGAGGTTCTAGTAGCCTGTCTATTGATGAGCTAACTAATAAATTATATGAAAAATTAGTTGATGTAAATCTTTTAACTATTAAAGATTATTATGAAAGAATAACTATTGGCAAATTAGCTCCTAATATACAAGGTATTTTACCTGATAAAATAGAATCTTATGACGAATCCAAATTACCAGTAATAACAACTAGAAAAAGTGAAAAACCACTTCCAGAAATCCAAGAAGAATCAAAATCTGTAGCGGACTCTAAACCTAAAAAACGTATGATATTTAAACGAAAAAAAACTTCTGTTTTAAATCCAAAATCAGTTGTTTCCGATGTTAAACCAGATAAACCCGAATCGATTGTAACTTCCAGCGGTATCAAATTACCACAACCTAGTGAAAAACCACTTTCACCCATTGCTTCCGTTTCCCCTATTTCTCTCCAAACATCACAATCTTTAAAAAACCCCCTACCCGATGCAAAATCTACCTCAACATCTGCTGCAAAACCAAATATTCCGATTATCCAGACTGTTGCCCCTAGTAACATTATAAAACCTCCCTCCGTTAAGAAAAAAACCTTACCTTCTAACAAACTTAAATTTTTTAGAAATTTAAGAAAACAAGCAAAAACAATGAAAAAAAGGTCACCTATAAAATTACCTGCAAATTTCTTCAAAAAACGTGCAAAAACAAAAAAATTAAAAACGGTTATTCTGGAATAAATTATTTTTCAATATAATCTAAAATACTTAATATTATTTTTTCTTGATTTGACATTTTTTGAAAAATTATAACTTCGTCAAATTTAATTTGGAAAAATATATTTAGAAAATTTTTACACAAGATATACAATTGTCCTTGAACTAATTTAACTTCGCAAACAATACCACCCTTTGTTAATTTAAGTTTTTCGGGATTTGCTAACGGAATCCACCTGATAAAGAATCCTTCTTGTAAGTCTTTTAAATCTGTGCAATATCTATAATCTTTTAATTTTTTGTGCATCTCTTTTAAATCTTTGCTTTTTAATTGTAATTGTTGTAATATATCATTTTTTATTTTTTTAATTTTAGCACTAGTTAAATCTATTATTGAACTATTATTTTCATTTTCTAACGCTTCAGCTATTTTATAAATCTCTTCATCATTTTCGTGGTTTTCCATATCTATTAATAATATTTAATTTACTATTTAATATTATTATAAATAATGAGATATTTTAATGTCTTCTAAAGGTAACCTTCCCAATGATACGCTTTTAATTAATTGGTCTTGAATTTTATCACAATATAATTTTTCAACTACCCTATATTTAGACCCAACTATCATTATAAATTCTTTTATTATATCTATTATTTTATTTGTTGGAACCCAGTTATATCCACACAAATAACTAGAACAACATAAACATTCATATCCTGTTATATTTTTCATTTCTTTTAAAAATATATAACCTGTTTTGTAAATATTTCCCATATTTTCTTCCTTATTGTTTATTATATAATTTATTGTCGGTGCAACAAATGGGTAATTTTCTAATCTAAAAACCAAAATTATATCTTTTATTTGACTATTTTTTAAATCTAAAAAGACATATAATATATTATTATCAAATAATTCTGCATTTAAATTATTCTGTTCTATTTCTTTAAATATTCGTCTTTTAATTTGTGGTGGTAATGTTTTTGATGACATAATCTTTAGTAATATAATTAAGTTTAAATTCTTTATAACTTGATATTTAATTTTATTTAATTATAATATATGGATTATAATTCAACATATAAAGATTTATATAATAAAAGAAAATACGGTACTTGTTGCGAAAAAGGTGAAAAGGGTGATACTGGCGAACAAGGAATCCCGGGACCACCCGGAAAAGATGGCGTTGTTACCGGTGATATAGCATCTATATCCGATATTTGCCTCAACCATATAGATGCTATTAATTCAACCATTAAAATTGGTAATAATGATACCACAACTACCATTTTTGGTAATTTAATAGCAAATGACCTTTCATTAAATACATTATCAATTAGCGGTGAATCATTGAACGATTTAATATCTAGTCTTAATAATTCTCTAAAAAGTATTCCTCTAGACATTTCTTTATCTAATATCGATATATCCGGTGATACATTAACTATTGGTCCAAGTGGTGCTAATATAAATATATTAGGAAAACTTATAAATAATGATATTTCATCAAATTATGCTAATTTAAACACTATATCATGTAATACATTATCTATTAGTGGTGAAGATTTTAATAGCATAATTGCAAATATAAATACAGGTATAATTACAATACCTCCTAATTTGTCTATAAATGTTATTGATATTTCGGGTAGTAAATTAGATATTTTAAATGGAAATGTGGATATTAGTGGTGATTTAAATACGAATAATCTCTCCGTTGATACATTAACGGTATCGGGTGAAACAATAGAAGAAATCATTTCACGTAAAGAAAAATATGATATTTCATTGAGTCGTATCGATGTATCTGGAGAGAATTTAACTATTAATGGCTCTGTATGTATTACAAATAGCTTAAAATCATTTGATCTTTCTACAGATTCTTTGTCTACAAATTATCTAGATGTTTCAGGAGAGGATATCTTAAATATTATTACAAATACAGCAACAACCATTGCTGATATCAAAATTTCAGCTGGTATCCCCCAAACCATATCAATTAACCAAATAGATGTATGTGGTAATACATTAACGATTGGTCCATCGACAACTACTGTTAATATTGCAAGTAAAAAGGTTATTACTAGCGAATTATGTTCTGAAATAATAGATGCAAGTAATATTAGAATAAATGGGGTAGCATTAACAATAGGTTCCAATGGAAGCACTGTTGATATACCCAATGATATCAATGTAAATAAAATTGGAATAAAAAGTGTGAATACATTAGAAATTGGTGAAGATAATAAAATAGTAAAGATTAAAGGTAATCTAATTGCAACGGATATATCTTCTAATAATATTGATTCTACAAATATTAAATTAAATGGTGTCCAAATAGAATCATTAATAGATGATAAAATAGATAATAAATTTTCTTCAAAATCTTATACTAATTTGGAAATATCAGGAAATAAATTAACTATAGGAGATACAAATCACGAAGTAGAAATAAAGGGTAAGTTGATTTCAAGAGATCTCTCTACTAATACATTAACAATATCAGGTGAAACTGTGGAACAAATAATAAAACGCGAAAAAAAATACGATATTTCATTGAGTCGTATTGATGTTTCCGGAGAGAATTTAACTATTAATGGTGCTACTATATTTAATAATTATGTTAAAATTCCCGATCTCTCTACTAATACATTAACAATATCAGGAGAAACTGTGGAACAAATCATCGAACGCGAAAGAAAATACGATATTTCATTGAGTAGCATAGATGTTTCTGGTGATAAATTGATTATTAACGGAAGTTTATCAGTTATGGGTGGGGTTGAAACAAATGAAAGAAGCACAAATATTATTAAAACAACCGTTATACAAACTCAAGATATATCTCTTAACACTATAAGTTCAAATAATTCAAACACTATTAATGTAGTTTCTGATATAGTAGATGCAAGTAATACCGATTTTAAAATTAAAGATATTTCTTGTTCCAATATTTTATGTAGTGACATTAAAACAGATACATTTTTTATTGATAGCAAGGAATTTACAAAAGATGATATACCATTATATTGTAGACAGTATAAAGATATTGAGTTTGATTCAAATGGTGAACATTCTTTCTTTAATAATTTTAATTTCCCCATGTCTTTAAACATCCCTGATTTATCAAAAAATTATTATATTGTCGGTAAACAAATTAATTTTAAAAATCGTTTTATATATGATTTTTATACTGAAATAAATTTTGTAAAAAGATTTAGTCCCCAAAATTATATGAAAATTATAAAATATAGAGATAATTCTCAAAATCTAGCTGATACACCTGATAATAGAAAGTTAGATTTAGTAATAAAAATAATAAAAAAACCCAAGTTATGGACACCCCCCAAATATACGCTAGAAAGCGATTTTTCAGAAATAGATACTAATGGTGGGTTTTTAGGTGTTGCGTTTAATGATATATTAAATAGTTATGATATTTTTATAAATTGGAAAGATTCTAGTTCAAGTGTAAATGGTCTAGATATTATTCCAGTTTTTAAAACAAATTATGATTTTTTACAACAAAATAAAGATTATAGTTTTAATGATTCAAATAGCAATTCGATAGATAATGGTTTGGATGGTATAGAATTTACTATAAAAAAAGAATTTTTTGATATTATAGATAGTTCGTCTGGATGGAGAACTAATGATGAAATTACTTTTGGTTTTTCTGATAACAATTCAGATACGACTAAAAGTTTGGCTAGTATTGAAGACGATAGTAGTATTATGGCAATTAATTATATAAAATGTGGTATAAGAATAAAAAAAACAGTGTTAGAAATCATTAGTAGAAAAACAGAAATAACTGCCACGACCGACGAATCAGGACTTAATATAGAAAATATTGGGGATTTATCTAGTGATGTTAAAATTCGTATAGTTAAAGGAAAATCTATAGATAAAAATTTAGTGATAGACAATGTTGTTTGTTGGAGAGTAATGAGATTAGATGGAAATAATTGGAACGATACACATATTGAAACAACAACACCATATGATCAGTTAAGTTTTGATTCAAATTCTGGTGATTTTAATCTTAACCATAAAAAAGTTGCATTATCTTTATGTATTAAAAAACATACGATGACCCCTCAATCTTTGGCAAACGAAACCTTAGAATTGTT
>Ga0187217_1000882_pt1 | contig 12345 bp, 28 predicted proteins | sample 15SPOviralmetaG_FD_130165 | JGI IMG/M metagenome (GOLD analysis project Ga0187217, IMG submission 130165) | Marine viral communities from the oligotrophic San Pedro Time Series (SPOT) site, San Pedro Channel, CA, USA - 15 SPOT_SRF_2010-09-15... | ecosystem: Environmental > Aquatic > Marine >... | reverse complement strand
GAAGCACAGCTCAATCGTAACAACACAGGAATACCTAGCGAGTCGTAGCGACGACCAGCTCGGTGACATTGTATCTGATGCAATGGATTTCTGATAAACGAGAAAACCCCCACAGTACCGTAATGGCGCTGTGGGGGTTTCTTGTTATAGGACTTTTTTCTTGCCTGAGCCGCTGTCAAAGAAGCTCATGCCACCGACACCCTTGCTAGGGTCGTAGTCGGGATTGTGTACCTTGCGTGGTGAATAGCACTTGTCGCAAGTTAGAGTCTTGGAAGATAGAGTGTCTGTTACCAAAACGTCTGCGCATTCTTCGTTTGAACATATTAGCTTAGCCATTAGAAGTTGTGTGTTAGGCGTGCAACCTGACCGAACGCTGGGTGGTGGATGAATCCCTCGATAGCCTTCGGTGCATGCTGGTAGCCGTTGCGGTGGTGCCATCCATCCGTACCGCTGGGTGAGCGCAAGCTCTCCAGTGTCACACCCTGGAAGTCCTTGGACATCTTGTGGTGAACGTGGTGCGTGTAGATGTAGCGGTGCTTAGTCCCCGCCCACATGACTGGCGCCTCTGTTGCCATGAGCAACGGTAGGTCAGCTTGTTTGGCTCCGTCTCCGTGCGTAGTACCGATGAGGTTTGAACCGTACTGGTAATACTTGCGGTGCTGGAGGTCTGCGTCGCTGGTGAAGCCATTGTGGTTGGAGAAGTAAGTGTTAATCATGTCAGCCAAGAAGAAACCGTGGGTATAGTCGTGGTTGGATGGATTGAACACGAAATGAACCGGGGCCATCTGCAACAGGCTACCGATGAGGTCGATGTACAGCTCCTTAGCGATTAAGAAGTTGCGGAACCACATGCCGTCGGTGTCCTGTGCCGTGCCGCTAGTAGTCTTGCGGCTAGGCGAGTCGATGTGCAGGATATCATTACCCCCCACAAAAACAATCTGGTCGATATCAAAGCCACTCGCTTTCTGTAAAATGCCTCGGACCCCCTCTTTGACGCGCTTAACGGCAGTCTGGTTGTCGTAGTCACAACCGGTCTCGAATGCGTCAGACAGCTTACCGATGTGGACATCTGCTGGGTCGATGACTAAGCAATGACCGTCAACGTTGGTCTCGTAGCTGATAGGTTCGAACTCTCGTTTGTGGTCAGCCATGGTAGTGAGCATTTCCTCGCGAACCGCGTCCCAATCGAACCCGACTTGCTTGTTCTTGACGTTTACCGAAATGCCGTTCCCATCGTTGAACCAGTATGACGAGATGGTCGATACGTCGATGCCGTGCTTAGATGCGAAAGCCTCGATAGCTGACGCATCGGGTGCGTCCTTGGCGGGAAGCTCTGCAAGGTGAGAGCTGATTGAGCGGCGGACTGTTTCGTCTGATTGGAGTAGGCCATTTTCTGCTTTGATTATGCGAGCGATTTCTGCTTTGGATTTTCCTTCAGCGTGAAGCTCGACGATGCGGGACATGAATTGCTTGTAAATAGACATATTAGTAATTGTTTGTGATTGTAAAGTTGCGAATCAAGTGCTTAACAGGCACACCTTCATCGAGGATTAAGATTAAGTTGCGCAGTGTGGAGTCTTTGGGTGTAGCTTGGAACCATTGACCGTTACGTCGATTGTCCTTGTAACCACAAGCCTCAGACGCTTCTAGTAAAAGAGCTTCCGACAGTTCGTCTTCAGCCCTTTCCATTAGAACGTTTCCTTTTAGGCCATAGTGATTGTCAGCCAGTGACTGGAGCCTGGCGACTATCTCGCTGTACTCGCCACACAAACTCACCATGCCAGAGTCGCATGCCCACCGAAGGTCTTGGTCTGCTCTTGCCGCTTTCTCTGCGGTAGAGTAGTCAATCAGCTCGGCGATTAACGAGTACGGAAGGTAGCATTTGTTGCGCAAGAACCACGCCCCTATATCTTTGTGGGGGTAGCCCTCCTCTTCTAGCTCTGCCGTTATGTCAGAGGCTAGTTGGTGGAGCTCACTGAGCTTGAGTAGCTCGGCGTTTTTGAATTGGTCTTCAATTTTCATGAGATTGATGTTAGAAAGAAGTTTTTGGTGTAGAGCTCGTTGTCTACCACTTTGAATTTAAAATTGTGAGAACGCCCTGAAGCGGAACGCATGGCGGCACCTTGCACGCGACACTTTCCTTTTAGTCCTTTCATGCCGAGAGTAGCGTTTCCGTACTCGCCGCTGAATCTATTGTATGCATCACGCAAGGCAGACTGGTGAAGCCACTCGGTGTTAGTGTCTTCTGGCCCCTCGCCGTCAGCTTCAATACCACACCACCCCATGAACGCGAGGAAAGAATCTCCATCATACATGAGGTCCGTGAGCGCCTGAGCCAATGCGTCTGGTCGCACCATTTTGCCATGCTCCTTTTGCATGTTCATCATTGCATCAACCATGTCTAAAATCATTTCTCGTTGCTCGACTGGTGTTGCGAGTTTCTCTCCGATGAACGGGTCGCGGTCCTTCTCAGCAACTGGGTTGTTAAACTGGATGATGTCGATTCTTCGGCTGATACCAGAGTCACCCAAGGCATGGGTGAATCCAATCTCGTTAGAAGCTACGAGCAAACTAGCGCGAGGATAGAAGTATTCAATCTCCTTGTAAAGTCGGCGGCCACTAATCTCCTCTTTCGAGATAATCTGCTTGAGCACGTCCTTGTTCCCGATGTTGCCAGAAGCGTCACCGCAGATGCAGAGTATGTTCTTCGCAAGGTCGATGCGGTAGCGGCTGTCGTCCTTCGTCAGGTTTCGCAAGTCGTCAACCCGGCACGCATTAGCCGTACCGATAGTTGCAACAACTGCGTCAATCAAGGTAGACTTACCACTAGCACCAACACCCATCAACAACAACATGCGTTGAGCCCGCATTGGGTCGCAGGATATAGAGTTGGCAAAAGAAGCCATGATGTACTCGCGCATCTCTTCGTCGGGTACAATCTGCTTGATGAATGGACGCCACACTTTAGATTCTTTACGCTCACCCATGTAGTTGAATGGCAGGCAGTAGGTGAATACGTTCTTGTGGTCATGCCCCTTAACGAAGTTTACTGACGTTTGAGTCATAAACAGTACGCCGTCCTTGAAGTTGAGGCCTTTAGGAGACATATCCAAATCCATTGCGTAACGGTCTGAAGCAACGCTGAGGGCTTTCTCTACTGAACGAATAAAGTCAGAGTCGATAGCTAGCGACACAGGTAGCTTGAGCTGTCGAAGAGCGGCGTCTATCACGTCATACACGGCACCACGCTCATAGAAGGCGCCGTTCCAGATGTGAACTTCCTGACCGATGAGGATGATTGGTGCGTTGACCTGTGTTGACGCCCAGTTGATTACTGCTCCGATTGCAGATGGTTGAGCTTTGGATGAGATTGACTTCTCAGGCTCTCCGATTAGCTGTTCCCAAACGTCTGAGTCTATGTCTTTGATTTTGTCGATTATCTTTTTCATTTTGATTCTAAAATTTTAATGCGCTTGTGCAAATCCAGAATCAGTTCGAGCATCATGTCGTTCATGTCTGCTACGTGTTCAGCCAAATCGTTCACTTCTACTTTAACTATTTCTTGGCTGGTTGATTCTGAAAAGAATGCGCTGGTTGGTGTTGATTGTTGTTCGGCGTTGATGACCTCATCGAGGAGGGACAGAGCGCAAGCCCCGTCCCCCGTTTCGATGTCGAGTATCTCAACGAACTTGGCCCGTAGGTCAAGAAGGTTGGTCATTGTGCTCATTAGAATGGCATGTCGTCGTTTACAACGCTACCGCCCGATGCAGGAGCTTCGCTCTTGGCGGCTTTGTTGCTGTTCAACTTGCCCTCCATGCACTGCCATGCATTGCCGTTTCCTACGATAGGAGTCTTAGGCCACTCACCTCCGCTAGCTTTTACCTCATCCCGGACAGCTTTCGGTAAGCCTTGTGACACGAAGTAGTCAGCACCGTACTGGTTGTCTGGTGAATTGACCAACTTCAGGTCTACGTAGCGAGCGCCGTTCTTGCCCTTGATGATGTACTGCTCGTCGATTTTGTTGAGGTCGATAGAGATTGTGAGGTTTGCTGGAATGTTCATAATTAGTCGTTTTTTGAAATTAAAGAGATGAACCTTGCAACCATCTTTTGGTTGGGGTTCGGGATGTTTGAGAAATGCAACTGATTGAGGTTTAGTCGCTCAGCAATTTCCCGTGCTTGGTCAGAGTCTAGCTCTTCTGAGATAATCTCGTCGGTAAGTTCGTCCCGTTCGTATTCATCTAAGGATGAGTTGGCGAGCAAATACAAAAGTCTGTTTGCTTCGTTCCATTGGTCGAATCTAGGCTTACCGTCGAGAAGTTCATCCCAGTCTTGATTACTTCTTGATTCGGGAGATGTTTTCTCCTCCATCGTCAGTTGCTCCTGAAGCAAAGTCGGCTAGCATAGCGAGCAGGTCCGAGGCACCGATGAGGCAATCCCCATCAGCATCGAATGCCGCAATGAATCCAGAATCTTCGCAGGTTGTGCCCCACGCTGTGAGGAACTCTAAGAGTGTTTCTACCATGTCTAAAGTTTTTGGTGGTTAATAAAAAAAGACTATTCGTTGATTTCATCTTCTGAAAAGACGTTAAGACTGTATGCATCGCTGAGCTTCAAGACGCATCGAGCCATCGCTCGCTTCTCAGCCATAGCGACTGGATAAGCCTGAGCTCCTCCTCGCGTGTTCTTAGGAGATGACTCTCCGAAGGTTTCGACGGTTCGGACGTTGGGGCTGAGCGTGAGAACCTCGTTGCCCTTGTCATCAGTCCGCGTACCATGCTTGTTAGCTTTGTAGCGTACTGTACCAGTAGCCTTAACGACATAATGACTAGTACCAACGTCAGTAAACTCAGGAACCACAGTGTAAGTAATAACGGCGTTAAGACCGGCTTGAATTTTTTCCACACCGCGCCTAGAGATAATGACGAACCCTTGAGGGGATTTCCAGAAGTCACTGGGAGATAGTGAGTACGTGTCAGCCAGTTGTTTGAATCTTGCTTTTTCATCTTTGTTCATGATTAAATTATTTAGAGAGATTAGAGTAATAACGTCGTCGGTTGTCAAGTTCTTCTCGGCACTTGATGAGCCGCACAGTCTGGATACTTGCCGGAACCAAGAACACGGGAAAGAAGATTCCCGCGACTGCGTTCCTGATGGCTTTGCGTTGCATCCTCTCCGCTTCGTTGCGAAGAGTGTGGTTGTACATAGCACACAGGCCACGCTCGTACTTGGTCATGAATTGTTTGTCGAACTTTATGTCTTCTTGGTATTGTTGGTGTTGTGCTCCTGTTTGCGCAGAAGCGGATGTAGTGAGGCAGAGCATTGTGCATACTGCCAGGAGTGTGACCAGCATCATAGCGAGCGCAGTCAGTTGGTTGTTTGAGGGGTTGTTCATGTTATTGATTTTTAGTTGTTGTCCTTCTCTACTTACATTAATAAGGGTTATTTTCGAGAAATCCTAATTTTTGAGTGATTATTTTTAAAAAGAGTCTAGTTCCATGACGTCAGGCCAACCTAGAGCGACTTTAGCGTCGTAGTCGTCGGCCGTGCCTTGGCTCATGATATTCTCAAGCCCGGTAAGGGAGCGAGAGTCTTCGATAGCCAGCCAGTTCATTAGCTTAGTGGCGGCGGCTTCCATGTAGATTAGCTTGTCTGAGTCTGTGAAATTAGTCATTGAGTCTGATATTACAGGGGTTTAACTTATTGTTTAGGTCGCGCCATTCTTCGAACAGCGTCTCTATCTTAGTGCGTAGCTGGGCATATGCCTCAGAGTCGTGCTCGACTTCTTGGAGGGCGCTAGATAGGGTAATTACGCTGGACTCCAGAATCTCCAGTCGTTGTTGTTGTGTCGGTGTCTTCATGGTTTGCTTTGTAGTCTTCTATGCGACGTCGGCAGTTGGTCGCGCATTTAGTGAGGAACTCGGTCCGGGCCGCATCGGGCGAGATTGTCAGTTGGAACTCGAAGTAGTCGAGCTCTTCGTTTAGTCGTTCGAGGTATGTCATAGTGTATAATACCAAAGGTTAATGGTTACGATGTCTGTATAGGCCTCATCGAACACCTCGCAGAACGCGGTGAATGTTTCTTGAGTCACGTCGTAATCGACCTCGAAGTATGCAAGGTCAGGCTCAAGGTTAATCAGACGTTGTTCTAGCACGGTCATGATGTTCTCAGCGAGAGCCCCGTCAGGCTCATCGGATAAAACGTCAACCACATTCAGCTTGGAGACGTTGACTCGGACCAATTGGTCGGCTTGCATGTTTGCTTCTAGTTTCATTTTTGTGTGGTTAAGGATTCTACGTATGCTTCAAGTGCGCTCTCGTCCATATAGTAGTGAGCGGGAAGGTGACCGCTTGCTTTGAATGCCATGGTAGGTGTCTCTGCTAGCGTGTAATTAGCTCGGCGCCTAGCATCTAGGCGTGCCTCCCATAGGCTTGGCACTCGGTCGAACGATGTGTTGTCGCTGAGTTGGTCGGTAGCGGGTGTGCCAGTCGATAGGTTCAGACCGGGGGTCTTGAACTCGGAGCGCGTGGTCTCGATGAGCGTGGGTTGACCATCCTTCCAAATAATCTTGGAGCTCATGTCAGTCTCTCGGGACTTGAGCTTATTGAGGAGCGCCATAGCGTTGGCTCGGTTAGTTGCAGTGTACTGGTAGTCTTCTGCTTGCTCGTCGTCTTGGGGTGTGAATTCGTTGTTCATGTGAATAGTGTTGTAATGTAAATGATAAGGATGATGAGGATTGCGAAGTGGTAAGCGCGTGGCTCACGTTTCGCTAGGTAGGTCGTGGTCTCTTCGTCTGCTTTCTGCATATACTCTTTTGGGAGCGATGCGATGCCGGCCATGACGAAGCCGATGATTAGCATTGTGGTTAAACTCATTTTAAGGGGGTTGTGTTACCTCTATAGGGTAACTGTTAGACCCTAGGGTCAGTGGCCATGAGATAGTCCATGTATCGGTCGTCGTCGTCTACGGTGTAGATGTCTACGAACTCGATGAACAGCTCTTCAAGGTTTACACCTTTGGGAAGGAATCGCTCATTGGCTGAGACGGCTCTTGCAAATGTGCGCTGAAGGTCTTGCAGTAGTATGGTTTGGTCAGCATCTACGTTGTCTAGAGATACTGATAGGTTGAAGGTGATTTCACCTGATAGTCTTTCGTTTTTGTTGGGCATTGTTGTATTCTTTGAATATTCGTTCGAAGTCTGGTTCTGGTGGGAGCGGGAAGTCTTTCTTCATCCGCTTCAAGGCCACTGCACTGCGATATAACGTCACCTCAGCAGGGCACGGATAATTCTCATTCCACGTAGGAAATTTCTTAGGGAAGTTCTCAAGATATTTTGCCATTAGCCATCATTTGTGTGTTGAGCGCCATTTCTCGATTAAGTTGCTTGCGGAGCTTGTTAATCTCGTCATTTTGCCAGCGGTTCTCCATAATTAGCATGAGACCGAGCGAGCTAATCTCGAAAAGGTTCTGATACTTGGCTTTGCCGACCTTGGCCGGCCCTGCCTCGACTATAAAGTCTTTCATGATGATGAGCTTACCTTCCAATCGGTTACGCGCTGAAAGGAACTCCAGTTCTGTTTTCTCGTCTTGTGTCATTTGTCTAGTATTTCGTTAATCATAAAGTCAATATACTGCTTGGCTTTCTGCAAGTCTTCCACGCCGTTCTTGTCGGCGTATCTGCACACGTACTTGATTACATTGCCCTGTGCGTAGCTGAGGTCGTTAGCCATAATGAATGCGACCGGCTGAATGGCCATCTTGTTGTAGTGACTACCGCCTACTTGTGTTTCTGGGTTGTTCATAGTTCAAAGGTTTGGAAGGTTGTTTTACTTGTGGGTTCTACTAAGTAGCGAGGGGCCTCTGATGTGGCTCGTGTGCCCTCGAAGTCGTACTCGCTACGCTCTACTACGTAATACTTGCGATGCTTGAATATCTCGCACTCTATCTTGACGAAGTAGTCAGTCTTGGTTAGTAACGCCTGGGCGCTTGCATTAACCTCGTTGAATGGCTTTTCGTTGAACTTGAGTTCATCAATGATTTGGTCGAGCTCTGTCTGTATATGCAGTGGTATTGTCATGTTAAAAGATTGATGGCTGGTGTATGCCGTGGTTGGCTAGAAAATCGGTAGCGGCTTTCTTGGCGTATGCCATGCGCTGATAATATGTGCCCGAGGTTTGGGGACTGGGTAGCCCAAAGTAAATATCCGGCTGTGGGTGACCTGTGTTTACTTTTAGAATCTTGTCGCCGTTGTTGATGCATGCGACCGCGTAGGACCGAAGCCCGAAGTATTGTGATTGTGTCATGGTTTCTGTTATTAGAGTGATTTGTTAACTGCGATTTCGATTTGAGTGTACCCTCTATACTTAGGGGTTGAACTGTAGGTGTCAATCCAAAGGTTCTTTGTGCCGAAGGTCTCTGCCAACATGCACCCGAGATGGAAGTGGTCTTCTTGGCATGCATCGTAAACTTTGAACTTGAAGTAGACGTTAGTAGCGAAGTCGTTCACTACGATTTCGCCAAGGTCGCACTCTTCTATACTCAGGGCGTTGATAATTTGCTGAAGGCCTTGAAGGTTTTTTGAATAGGTCATGGTGTTGTGATTTAAAATGTTATGGCTTTTTAGTCGTTGGCTTCGTCTGTTAGCCGCTGTATCTCTTGCTCTCTTTCTTCTGCGAAGTCGATGTAATTGAAGTCGCCCTCCAACACAATCTCGCGATTGTTCTTAAGGTCGTATATGGCGATTTCATCGAATTCATTGCCGATTGCCTCGGCTTGTGCTTGAGTTTCGCAGACCTTGATGGCATCGACATAGAGCGTGCTCCCGTCCATCCAAAAGCCAAGCATACACGATTTGTGGTCTTTGCGAATCTTGCGCACCGCTTGTGTTATCTCTTCTACTTGCTCGACACAGGCATTGTAAAACTTGAACTCCCGGATACCGCCGACTGCGTATCCCTCGGTAACAAGCTCTCCCGTGTTGGGGTCGAGTGTTGCCCCGCCGTTTTTGATGGTCAGCGCAAGCGCTTTGTTTACGAAGTCTTCAGACTTTACGAGCTTTTTCATAGTGTTGGAATTGTGTGATTGAAAAAATTAGAGCAGGCAGTGGAGTCGAACCACTTGCGCCCCCGGCGGGCACCTGCTTTTAGCATGTCAAAGAACTGTTTACCTTACTGCAATTATGATGCCAAAAGGGCCGCGCGTAATTCTTCTAGCCTCTCTTGCGTCTTGGCAACCTCTTCGGCCAGGTGGTTACGTCGCCTCTGTAGGGCAAAGCTAGCATTGAATGAGTGCGTGAACTCCATGGCCTCTACCATAGTTGGGAGCGTCATCAACTCTTCCGCGGCATCCCACGGTTGAGACTTCGCAGATTCAAAGTATGACGCAACGCCATTCTTATTGACGTAAACCGTGAACTCAACTGGCTTGACCTTAATCTCAGCAAGCGTAGATTTGAGGTCTGCAATATCGCCGGCAGTCATAAAGTCTAACTGTAAGGCGTATGGTTGCTTGTACGCTATATCTTCGACCGTACGGTATCCGCGCTCTATCTCAGTCTTGCAGTAGTCAACCAACAATTCGATGAGGTTGACCGCATCGCGAATCTCGCAAAGGACACCCTCAGTTGCGCTATTTCTCCAGCTCGTACCTTGTGGCCCTTTAAACTTCCACTCGTTATCTTCCGCATGTCGCTCGACTTCGACTAGGCTTAGTCGCTCTCGAACCGTGTCGCCCAATTCGAAGCCCAACATAGATTCTAGCTTGTCCAAGTTGATGAACCTGGATTCTTGGTCAGCTACGGCGGGTATGCAAGTGTACATCTTGAGCTTTGCCCACCCGTATACAATATCTAGGCCTTCGCTAATCAGTCGCCGAAGGTTTTTTGCGTACTCGCTGTTGTCGGGGCAAAAATGGGTAACCTTGTCCTTTAAGCTATCGAATAGGTTGTCGGTCTCTTCTTGGGTATTAGTGACCGCAATGCATACTAGGTTTAATGCGCCTTCGTTGCTTATCCAAGTCTCCGAGCCGTCCCACTGGATATACTTTTTGCTGAACGCTATGACCTTTGCGATGTCTAAGGCAGTGAGAGTGTTTCCGTTTACGGTTACAGTGCTTTGACTGGTGGTGTTGAAGAAGTTGTTCATGGTTGTATTGTTTTGGGGTTATACTATTAGGCTAATTCTTGGGCAGTCGGTACAAGGGGCAGGTCAAAGATTTCGTGAAGGTCAAAGACGGTTTGAATGAGTGTTTCGGTTGAGTGGTTCATTTTTGAAAGGCTTTAAGGGTTACGGCGATAGCGCCAAAGAAAAGAGCTGAGGCCAACAGGCCAACAACGAAGCGGATAAAGAAGGTAAGAATAGCTAGCAGGATAGTCATGTGTGTTTTTTTAAAATTCTACGGAATACTGTACCAGTTGGTTAGTGAAATTCCACTTACCACCATTGTGGTAGATTTCTCCGTGGATGCAGGCCAAAGCGTGGTCCTTAGTTACTAGCATGTGCCGTCCCCGTGGGTGTTTCTTAGCGAAGGTCTCGACCTTGCATCGGTCATAGTTTAGTTGCGTTAGGCCTAGCCGCTCTTTATACTCTGCATCCGTTTCGGTGCCTGCATTCTTCCATGCTTTGGGGTAGTGCCGAGTGGCCCCCTTTGCCCCTAGTTTCTTGAAGGTAGCGAACCCGCCCCCCTTCATTATATCCATGCCCGAAACCTCGCCATTGACGAGCTTACTAAACATGTTATTTTTGATTGCCCACGCCGTGGCATCTTCGTATTTCATGCCCTTAATGGCGGCCAAGGCTAGCACCCCACATGAGCCATAGCGATTGCCAGCGTTCGAGCCGTCTTTGGTTTTTACGTAGTTTCTCATCGTGTTAAATTTAGAGGGTGAGAATGGAGTCGAACCATTCTTGAAGACCGTCCACCCTATTGTCACTTGTCGCCGTGGTTTATAGCGCACAAGCGCAGTTCTGGTACTTGTTCCTGTGTATTGTTTTTGAAGTCAAAGCGTGTCCATGAAATTACGTCGAAGGTAAAGTCATATAGGTCCTCGTGAAGCTCGGTATCGTGGACCTCGATTACTACTACTGCATCATCGGGATAGTCTGACAATAGGTCGGTCAATTCTTTCTTTGTCATTTTAGAAATTGTTTCGGTTTAACTCTAGGCCTAACTCTTGAGCGGCAAAGTTGACGTGCTTTTGTGTTGTTACTGACCACCAGCCGAGTTGAATCAACTCAGAGCCTTGGACGTGGGCAACTCGGGTTCCATAGCTGAAGACGTTGTGACCGTCATAGCTGAGGTTGGCTTTGTACTTTGAGAATGTCATATTTGAAAGTTTTTGGTTAATTGAAATTTGGAGGGCATCGCGGAATCGAACCGCGACGAAGTACCGTATACCCTTTGAGATTCTTACCCCATGCGGCTCAGCATTTCTTCACTGATTGCGAGGTTCTCGATGGCTGTATTGCTGTCTCTTAAATTGAGAGCACAAAGTAGCTCTTTATTTGTTAGGGTGTTGAGTGCGAAGTATGTTTTACTCCCATTTTCTCGGATGCTTTTGATGTGCTTTTCGTAGTTCATTTTACTTCGAATTTAGTGCCGTTGGCATTAGTGCCGTAGCGGTTTGTATTGGTGTAGTCGATTGAGTCGCTGAAGCCGTGAGTGGGCTTGCTGTAGTTGAGCGCTTCGCGCATTGCTTCGCGTTCTGCGTTGGTGAATAGTGTGTTCATGTTGTAAATATTTGCCGGTGCTGTGGATTCGAACCACGTAACCCCTCGTTGGTGCACCGTGTAAGGCCTGGCGGTGTCTGCATTGTACTGATTCCAACGTGACCCGCATAAGTGATAAGCTCAAGGCTATAATTTGCTACGGCGTTGGGTTCTAAGTTAGAACACCATTTCGAAATGTAAATTTCTGTTTGCTATTAAGTCAGATACTAGACTGACACCGATTTCATGCGATTAAGCAAACCCCTACCGGTATGGACGGCTTTTGTGAATCAGTGCCGCTACTGCTCCCTTGGCTATTTGCCTCGTGGTGGTTATCTCTGGTATGTTGCCTCGTTAGGCAGTGCCATACCGTTGATGGGGTCAAAGGTAGTCAGGAATATTTAAATTCCAAGACTATTTGAAAATTATTTTTGATTTCGTGTTTGAATCAGTGTTGCGATGTAGCAGACCGCTACAAAAGCAAACATTCCGATTGTGAAAATGAGCATTGAGTTGGTTGGGTTGATAGTAGCCATGTTTGAAAAATTTAATTTGTTTCGTTTCGTTCTGAGGCCAAATATATGGCAAGATTTCCTTCCCACCTAACTTTCAATGAAAAATTTACGGATTTTAACATTTC
>Ga0187217_1000880_pt1 | contig 12371 bp, 9 predicted proteins | sample 15SPOviralmetaG_FD_130165 | JGI IMG/M metagenome (GOLD analysis project Ga0187217, IMG submission 130165) | Marine viral communities from the oligotrophic San Pedro Time Series (SPOT) site, San Pedro Channel, CA, USA - 15 SPOT_SRF_2010-09-15... | ecosystem: Environmental > Aquatic > Marine >... | reverse complement strand
TGAGCTGCAAAATGAAGTGCAAGGCATACTGGGCGATAACTTTGAAGTAACCAAGATACCATCTAAAGACATACCTAACGGCTCAGCTATATCAGTTAAGAAACTACGTGGTGTTGCATTGCCCACAGCAGTTGCTGCTACAGGGTTACTAGGCGGTCAGGAAGAGGCAGAAGCGTCAGGGTTAGTTGCGGCAGTGCCATCTATTGCCAGAAAGATGTTAGATGATCCTAATGCGCCTAAAAAGAACACTCCGCAAGGCTGGGCAAACTACCTTAAGAACAATGGCGCTAAACCTAATGAGATTGAGAAGTACAATCTAGACCAGATTGATAGTAAGCGACCATTAGAAAAGGAAGAGGTGTCACAATACCTGTTAGACAATGAATATAAGTTTGGCAGGTCACTTCACACTGAGCAGCCTAACCAGTTAGATGTAGATGTAATGCGCGAGCAGCACAAAGATTATTTTGATGAGAAGGTTGAAAAATATGGCGCAACAAAAGCAGACGTTAATGAAGAGATTGGCGGGCTGCTAGACGAGAAGCGACCACTCTTCCGTACCGACAGATCATCTGGTGATATTACTAACTACAGAAACCAAGTATTAACAGACCCAAGTGGCGAGCAGATTGATAAATACATAGGGATGAATGCGCAAAGCACTCGCCTTATCAATGGGCAGCTACACGAGCTAGATTATTTTATAGATATAGGTATGCCTATATTAGATAATGTTGACGGCAAATTAGTTGAGCTACCAATGGAAGAAATGATAGCCAGACGCACAAAATTACAGACAGATAAAGCTCGCCTAGAGAAGCTGCGCAGCCAATCTGAAAACAGGTTATTTGTAGAGTCGTCACACTTTACAGAGCCTAATGCTATCGGACACGTTAGAACCACTGACCGTGTTAATACGTTTGATCCACGTACCGGCAAGAAGACAAAGTACAGGTTAATGGAAGAGGTGCAGTCAGATTGGGTGCAGCGTGCTGAAAACCCTGACTATGGCGTTAAAGACATTGAAGCTATGGACAACCTGTATGACGCTATGTATGAAAGCAAGGTTAACCAGTACAAGGCTATGGCAAATGCGTCACCTGATGAAAAAGAAGGCATATTTAATGAATATTTAGCTGAGCAAGCAGATATTAGTAGGCGCTTAGATAGCATGAACAGAAGTGACGAGGGGCTTGCATTAGTGCCTCAGCCGCCAGTAGCTAAACCTCACATACCGCTAGTTAACCAGACAATCATTGATGCTGTTGACGACAACATGGATGGTGTAGGTATTGTCACAGGCGATACTCAGCTTGCAGCAAAAGATCAATTTCAGTTTATTAATGATGTCAGCTGGAAGACTGTTAAATCAGATGGTGATGCGGCTGAAATTTTATTCGACTTCAGTGGTATTACGAATCGTCAGGGCGATGTTGGTACAGTGCATCAACAGCTAAGCATGGACATTGAAAAAGACCTTGAGGCGTTCAGAACTATGATGCCTAAAGGCGCTGCTGACCAGATAATTAGTGATGTTAAAGCAGCCGTGGCAAGAGGCGATGACAGTGGCGTGATGTCAAACTTCAATACACAGGTAGAAGGCAAGAAGCTAAGACCATACTACAACAAGACCCTACGCAAGCACTTAGAGCAGATAGGCAAGCAGTATGGGGTTAAAGTAGAGAGGCGCGCTAATACTGACGAGTATCGCATAGATGATTTAGATGAAGACGGCTTTTATGCTGTATTGCGTGATGGAGATACAATTGCAGAGTTTGATGACATTGATGAGGCGAAGCAATACCTGTCTAAACAGCAGATGGGTGCTGATGACCACTTTTATCTGCCTTTTACTGACGAAATGAAAGCTGATGTGAAAAAGAATGGCTTAAAAATGTTTTCTACAATTGGCTTAACGCCAGTCGCAATAGACGCTATGAGGTCTAATGTAAACGCAGAAGATGAAAGAATGCGTGTAGTCTATGATGACACAGATACGCAGAATGAAGAGAGCAGAGCTGCCATTGAAGATATGCTAGCCAGAGACGCTAAGACGCGCAGAAGAGAGGAGCTAGGTGATACGTTAACTGGTTTGCTAGATGCGCCTAGAACGGCATTGAGCCTTGCTGGTGACGCAGTTACTGGCTTAGTAAGCGATGCTGCAACAATTCCATCTTTGTTTGTGAGCGCATATGAAAAAGCTACGCCTACTGAAGCAGATGCAGGCATGGGGCAAAGATATGGCGACAAAATGAAGCAGCTTGCAGAGCTAGGTATGTCACTATCACCAATGGGCTTAATGAACTTTGGTAAAGGTGACACCAGAAAAGAAGAGCTGATAAAGGGGCAGATAGGGGAAAACGTAACCAGTGCAGTACAGGCAGCTGCACCGTATCTAAGAGATGCATACACGCATGAGGGGCTATTAGGCGCGCCATCTATACAAGACATGGTGCAAGCCACACAGCAAGGCTACCAGTCACTGCCAGAAGGCTACCTAAAGGACAACGCTTTGCCAGCAGCAGGTCTAAGCGCACTAGGCGTATTAGGTATGTACGATGTGCTAGGTTTAAGGCGTAAAGCAGCGCAAGCAGCTCAACAAAACATGATGCCACAAGGCTTGTTAAACTAAACAAGAGTGACAGGTCTAAATTTGTTATAATCGCATGATAACTGGAGCGCAATAATGGCAATATCTACATATGACACTCTGAAGTCTGGAATTGCGGATTTCTTGAATCGTGATGACCTAACAAGTGTTATTCCAACATTTATTGATTTAGCATCGGCTCAGATCAACAGAGATATACGCCACTGGAAGATGGAAAAGCGCGTCACATTAACTGCTACAGACGGGCTTGTAGCGCTGCCTAGCGATTGGGTTGGCACTATTGAGGTAGATCACATTGATAGCACCACTAACGCTTTTAAGCGCCATTTAGAGCTGTTTAGCGATGGTGAGTTTAGTGATCGTAGATATAATTCTAATGAAGCCGCTGGCGACCCTGTTGGATTTAGGCACGCAGCAAGTAATATAGAGATATTCCCACGCAGCGGCACTCCAAAGGTTGAGCTACGCTACATGGCAAAGGTTATAGCGTTGGATAGCCTGAATGCTAACTTCATAATTGAGGATCACCCAGATGTTTATTTGTATGGGTCTTTATTGCATTCAGCACCCTATCTTGTAGATGATCAGAGATTGGCAGTTTGGGCGCAACTTTACGGAGCTGCTGTACAGCGCGTTAATCAAGAGTCAGAAAAATCTAAAGTATCTGCCTCTACGTTAACTATGCGAAACAAAGGCATGAACACTGGCGCATATTCTGCTAAAAATTATCAATTTAGAGGCTAAAGATGGCACAAACAACTAACTACAATTTTGAGCTGCCTACCATTGGGTCAGATAATGACAATTGGGGGCAGAAGCTAAACGACAACTGGACAGCGACTGATGCTCTTTTTTCAGGCACTACACCTGTAGCAGGCATCGATATTAATGGTGGCACGATTGATAATGTTGTTATTGGTAATGGTGTTGCAGCGGCAGGTTCGTTTACTACCATATCTGCTTCAGGCAATATTATAGGCGATATTGCAGCCACAGATGGCTCAGTAGTGTTGAACAATGGCACTGATGGTACAGATGCTACATTTGCCGGTAATTCTGCTACTGCTACCACAATGGCAACGCCAAGAGCATTTAGCGTGTCTGGCGATTTAGAAACGTCATCTGGTGTAGACTTTGATGGCTCAGCTGCTGTCGATTTAGAGGTAGCAATAACTGACCAGCTGTTTCTAAAGATATATCCAGTAGGGGCTGTATACATCTCAACTGTCAATACAAGCCCAGCAACATTATTTGGCGGTAATTGGACAGCTATTGGTGGTGGGCGTGTATTACAAACAGTTAATGGTAGCTCTCCTGCCGCAGGTCAAAATTACAGCGGAAATAGTCGCAATATTACTGTAGGTAATTTGCCATCACATAACCACGACTTTACCGACTACACTTTCCAAGAATCCATCGCGCAAGGTGGTGATCCAAATGCAGGGATGGGTATAGGTAAGGGTTCAGCAGAGTCAGACAATGACAACTATCCTGCTAGACCACGAAGCGCAACTACTCAAAATACAGGTGGCGGCACTGCCTTTGATGTTCAGCAGGCTTCATACGGTGTTTATATGTGGAAAAGAAATTCGTAATTAACTAAAAGGAAAATTTAATGTCAAATCCATTTAAAGGCGCACCACCTCAGCTACACGGCTTAGTGTATGACATGGTGCCAGTAAGTCCAAGCGATAGCACTGATAATGTTGGCGAGGGTAATATTGCAATTGGCTTGTACATTACAGCTGCTGGCAATGTGTCTTTTCAAAACAAAGACGGCAACACTCGCACCGTGACAGTGCCTGCTAACTATAATTTAGTTTGCTCGGTCAAAAGAGTTTTAAACACAGGTACGACTGCAACAGGTATTCACGCACTAGTGGTGTAATTATGTTACGAATAGGTATTTCAGCAGTATCACAATTAAATAGGCTCACATCTGTAAGCTCTGTTGGTAGTGATGCAGCGCCAGTTATACTATCTGATGATACGGCATCTATTGCTGAAAACAGCGGTGCTAACCGTGTTATTTATACAGCTGTAGCGACTGCGCCAAATCCGTTTACATTCTCATTGGGAGCAGGTAGCGATGCGGCTGTAAGCATAAACGCTAATACAGGTGATGTAACGCTAGCAACAAACCCAGATTACGAGACGCAAGCTCAGTATACGTTCTATGTCATAGCGACTGACATATATGGCGCAGCTAGCGCCACAAAGACAGTAACCTTAAATATCATTGATGTAAACGAAAGCTCACTAAGTATAACCTCTGGCACCTCTGTTGCTTCTATTTTTGAAAATTCAGGTGCAGGACAGGTTATATATACAGTTACTGCTAATAGATCAGCGGTGTTTAGCTTATCCGCAAGTAGTGATGATGCTTTGACAATAGACGCTGCTACAGGTGATGTAATCCTGACGACCAACCCTGACCATGAAACACAAAGTCAATATAATTTTGCGGTCATTGCAACAGATGCAGATGGAAGCGCAAGCGACCCATTAAGCCTGCTTTTACTTATTGATAATGTAGATGAGGTTGCACCTACAATTACTTCGGGCGATACAGCAGCAACTATTTTTGAAAATTCTGGTGATAATCAAGCAGTATATACAGCTACAGCTGCTGATTCAGATACAGTTTCTGGCAGCATGACGTTTAGCTTGTCTAATGACAGTGATGATGCTTTATCTATAAACAGCTCTACAGGCGTTGTAACTCTTAATGAAAACCCTAATTATGCTGCTAAAAGCCAATATAATTTTAGCGTTATTGCTACTGATGCAGCAGGCAATGCGAGCGCGCCACATGCGGTTGTTTTAAACATACAAGCAGTTGTTGATAGTGCGCCAATTATTACCTCTCCAGCGGTTGTATATGTAGATGAAAACAGTGGCGCTCCACAGGTTGTATATCAAGCAACAACACAAGGTGGTGGCGCAGTTTTTTCTTTAGGCGCTAGTAGCTCAAGCGAGCTGACAATTAACTCTGCTTCAGGCGAAATTACCCTGACAGTAGACCCTGATTTTGAAAGCGTACCTAGCTATGGGTTTCAGCTAATAGCTTCAAACTCTCATGGTAGCACTACGCAAGGCTGTACTCTGCATATTAACGACCTTGATGAATTTGCCCCTGCAATAAATAACCCCGTATATTTCTATGTAGATGAAAACGTTGGGGCGAACCAAGTTGTAGCAACTTTAACCGCAAGTGATGCAGACGGTATCACAGAGGGTATTACTTTTTATTTAAATGACCAGTTACAATCGGATTCTTTCTCTCTTAACTCCTCTACTGGCGAGCTGACACTTCTAGAAAACCCTGACTTTGAAACACGATCCGCATATTATTTTTATGCCTATGCGATAGATGCTGCGGGAAATCAGGGCACCAAACGAATAAATGCTTTGGAGGTAAATAATGTAGATGAGCTTGCGCCAACGATCACTTCAGGTGCCAGTGCTACTATCACTGAAAACACGGGCGCAGGACAGATTGTATACGCTGTGACAGCGGTAGACAGTGCTGATGATATAATGGCTACCCCTATAACCTTTAGTTTGGGTGCTGGCAGCGACCCAGCTTTAAGCATTAATTCAGCTTCAGGCGTAGTGACGCTATCAGATAATCCAGTGTATGCAACAAAGAATCAATACGCTTTTACTGTAGTTGCAACTGATGGTGGAGGCAATTCAGCACAACAAGAGGTATTGCTTGTTGTGGTAGCAAGTGAAAATGCTGCACCAGTAAACCTTTTGGCGTATAGAAGATTAGTTGATTCCGATGGGCGTTGCTTATATGACGCAAACAATCAGACTTTAAGTACGCAAAACATGGATTACACGGTTGGGCAGATAAACATAAAATTAGGTACTTTATAATGAACAAAGAATATTTAGTTGTATTAAAAGCAGGCGTTGACAAGGCAGATTACGTATCGCAAGTAGGCGAAATCACCGTGCCTCAACAACACCGCCCAAAACTTTTAATTTGTAGGTTATCTGAAGCGCAAAAACTAGCCTTAGAAAGCGATAGTAACGTAGAAGACATAACTAATTACAGGAAACTGAAATCGGAAACATTACTGGTAGATTGTGCGGCTAGAACTATAAGTTTCAACCGACCTACAGGCGAAATGGAGCGTGATTACATAGAAACCGCATCTTTAGGTAATTATGGCTTAGTGCGCCACACATCACAGGTTAATAGCATTCCAGCAACTGATACTGACGCTTCTGGTACGTATACGTATGAATATGACGGCACTGGGGTTGACCTTATATTAAATCTGGCATCAATTTTAGATCGTTTCGACCCAGAGTTTGACCGCCCAAATGGCGCAACTAGACTGCAAAATTTTCAGTGGAATACGCTGCCCGGGATGGAGGATGTACCTACAGTAGATTATACTGCGTCACGACTGACTCTGCCGTCTGATAACGAAGTAGACTCTCATGCAGAAGCTGTAGCCTACATTACTTGCGGGAATACCTATGGCTGGGCGACAGGCGCTGACATATATGTTATGCCCAGAAACCAAATAGATTTAGTAGATTACGGCTGGGACTGTATGCGCCTGTTTCATGAAAACAAGGGAAACAACAGGCCAACGGTAGTAGTTGATGCAATAGCTTATTTAAAAACCCACGAATTTCATAGAGCTAATAACGTTCTTTTTAGAAACCAGCTTCACCAAGAACTAGGAGCAGATGGGGCGCCACTAGTAACACTTGGTACACATTCAGGATCTGTTGGCACTTCTCAAGGAACGGCTTTCGGCTGTACTCCTGATATGGCACTACACTCTGGGTACTCATATGACCGCCAAGATGGGCAACCAACAGCTTCTAATATCATTGACAGAGTAAATAATAATTACCCTAGCAGTTCTTTGCGGCGTGTTTTTATTGAGCCAATAGAAGAGATGATTGCAGCGGGCGTGCATCATATTTCAGCTGTTGGTAACGCTGGGCACGCAGTGCATGTAGAAGGTCATCCAGATTATAATAATTCATACACTAAATGGCTCAAAACCAATGAGAATTTAGATTATTCCCGTACGTATCAAGCAGATTGGCTTTATACTTATAACCGAGCTAGTTTTGTTGTAGCTGGCGACACTATTGCTGTAGGCGCACTGGCATCACGCTGGAGGAATGATGACTATAACGGTCAAGAAACACTTGCTGGGTTTAGTAATAGAGGGACGCGTGTTGATTGCGTGGCAGCTGGAGATAATATATATATGGAGTTGCGTAATAATGGATACTACAACGCAACTGGTACGTCATTTGCTTCCCCGCAAATTGGTGGCATGGCATGCTTAGTGTTGGAAAAATATCCGACAACAACACCAGCGCAGCTTAGAAAATACTTTAGAGACCATGCTGTTGGTCAAGACACGCTGCATGATTCAGGCCTTCAACCTGTTTCTAGCAGCAGCCGTGGAGACTCTGCGTACTTCATGGATTGGGGAGGGCTGCAAGGGTATTCAGGCAACATAGCGTACCTAGACCCTGATCTTACGTTCGACCCTACAACTATCACTATCACAGATACATCGTTCACTGATGCAACAGGACTGGTAGATAACAAACTTGATTATACAACAGCTGAAATTAATACGAAACTCGGCACAATTTAAAGGTAAACTACAATGATTACAGAAGAAACGAAAGAAGCAGTAGATGTGCTAGCAGCATCAGCAGGTATTATGTCGTTAGCATCATGGCTTCCGCCAATTGCTTCAATTTTTACAATTGCATGGCTGGGCATTCGTATCTATGAATCAGACACAGTACAAAAACTCATTAAAAAGGATTAGGTGTAATATGAAATATTTATTAGTTTTATTATCGTTTAGTTTGTTTGGTTGTGCATCGTTCAACGCAGCAGTTGATGGCGCGCAAAACGTAGTTAATTCAACATTAACAGCAGCAGGCAATGGCGTTGCTGGGCTAACGTCAGCTGTTGGCGAAGATGTTTCCGGTGCGGTTACGTACACTACCGAGACGGCTGCTCAAGGCATCCGTAAAGTAACTAACTCGGAAAAGTAAATGTTTAGTGTTGTTTGGCTATGGCTACTAGTGACCCGCTGAGGTAATAGATTATGTGGCAAACATTAATATCACCAATAGCTAACCTTGCTGGCGACTATTTAAAGAATAAGGCAGAGGAAAAACAGGCTAAGCATAAAGCCAAAATGACCATGATCGAAAATGATGCTGACTGGGAAGCTAAGATGGCTGAGGCTTCTAAAGATTCATGGAAAGACGAGTATTTCACGATTGCCCTAAGCGCACCTATCATTTTTATAGGCTATGCGATTGCAGTAGATGACCCAACAATTATTGCAAGAGTAGAAGAAGGTTTTGCAACTTTATCTAGATTGCCAGAGTGGTATCAGTATTTATTGTTTATTGCAGTCAGCAGCAGCTTTGGTATCAAGGGCGCTGACAAGTTAATGAGTCTAAGGAAGAAGTAATGCCATTTATTAAGCTAGATATTCCAGCAGGTGTTGTAAGTCACGGTGCAGACAGTGAGTCAGCTGGTCGCTGGCGTGATGTTAATTTTGTTAGGTGGGAGAATGGCTCGTTACGATCTATTGGCGGCTGGGTGCCAAAAGAAAAAAGGACTGTCACTGACGGTAGCTTACAGTCTAATGTGCAGATAAACGGAAAGCCTAGAAGTGCAGCAGCTTGGCGCACTAACGCTGGCACTGCATGGGTGGCTGTTGGTACGCACAACAAATTATACAGCGTTAATGAGGCTGGAACTGTCACCTTTATACTGCCATCTTCACTATCAGGAACAACTGACACAGCAGTAGAAAACTTAGGCTACGGTCAATACTTCTACGGCAAAGGGCTGTATGGGAGAGAAAGACCAAGCACAGGCGTTGTTGATAGCGGTGATCTCTGGACACTAGATACATGGGGAGAAGACCTGCTAGCGGTTAACTCGCATGAGGGTAGTTTGTATGAGTGGGATAGGACAGGTGACGCTACTGTAATAACAGGTGACAGCGAGCTACCTACGCTGAACACCTCTCTTGTAGTGACAGAAGAAAGGTTTTTGTTAGCTCTTGGTGCTGATGGCAACCCACGCAAGGTAAAATGGTGCGACCGAGAAGATTATTCAGTATGGAGTCCGCTAGCAACCAACGAAGCTGGTGACTTTATTTTAGATACTGTGGGTAAGATTATTTTAGGCTTGCAGGTACGTGGTAAAACATTAATTGTTACAGACGTAGACGCGCATACTGCTACATACAGTGGCGCGCCAGCAGTATTTGGCTTTGAAAAAGTTGGATTTAATTGTGGCGCTGCCTCTCAAGGTTGCGCTGTTTCCTTAGATAGTGGCGCTATGTGGATGGGAATCAACGGATTTTATAGCTTTAACGGTCAAGTTGTGCAAGAAATGCCGTGCGATGTGTTTGATCACGTTTTTAAAGATATAAACTTAGAGCAAAAGCACAAAATTACAGCGGTGCAAAATAGTTTATTTGATGAGGTTTGGTGGTTTTATCCAGATGGCTCATCTACAGAAAATAACAGATACGTTGTATACGATTACAAAGAAAATCACTGGAACATTGGTCAGTTAGACAGAACTGTTGGATTTGATGCTGGCGTGTTTTCTTCTCCATTTTGGTTTAACAGTAATGGTGTCATGTATCAGCATGAAACAGGATATAAGCATGATTATACAGTGGATGGCAATTTAGTTGCAGCATATGCGGAAACAGGGCCAATTGAGGCAGGCAGCGGTGACAACGTAATCAACGTAACGAAAATAATACCAGAGCAAGCTGACCCAGAAAGAACATTCCAGTTTTCTTTGCTTACGCGCAACCATCCTAACGACAGCGAAACGACACATGGGCCATATTTTGGCAACAATGAAACTAATGTGCGGCTGCAAGCACGGCAGCTTAGGTTGCGAATTATTCCTTATGTTGGTGAAATAGATTTTGTTAAGGTTGGAGCAGAAGCACTCGCAGCATCAGCAGGGTTGCCAACAGTTGCAGATATAGGTACGGCAAGAATAAATGGTCGGCTCGTTTATGATGCTAACAATGACGGTTACTTATCATCAGCTGATAGTTTCGCCTTTATCCAGCACGGATACTATATAGACTCTGCCGGTGGGTTTTATAATGAATGGGCTGACACTGAGGTTAAGGATTATATAGCAGCGCGCGTTCCAGAAACACTACCCTTGTTTAGAGCTAAGCCCTCATCAGCTAACAAAGACTGGATAGCAGGGACAATTAAGCTAGAAACTAAACTGGGCGGTGGTAGATGAGTTACATCAACAGACCGCCACCAGTTAATGGCAACATTAATACATGGGGTGAGCGTTTAAATGACTGGCTGGTTAGAAACCGCAGCAAACTAGCTCATTATCTCGCAGGGCAGTCTGCCACAGAAGATGGCATTTTGTTATGGGATGCTGCTAACAGTAGAATATTAGTTTCTTCTAATGATGCGTGGGTCGAGGTTGGCGCTGGCGGTGGTGGCGGCTCTATCACTAATTATCTAAGAGATGATGCTGACGACACAACATCCTTTAGGCTGACAATGGGCGGTCTAACTGTAGACACTAATACCTTGTACGTAGACAGTGTAGAAAATGAGGTCGGCATAGGAACAACAAATCCATCTGAAAAGCTAGAAGTCGTAGGCAATGTAGAGGCTACAGAGTTTATTGGTGATTTGCGTGGCGCGGTAGTTTTTAAAGCTAAAGCAGGCGAAGCGCTTGCAATAGGTGATGTAGTATATATTTCAGGCATAGATGGCAACACAACTGTAGTAAATAAAGCAGATGCGAATGACGCTACCAAGATGCCCGCCTTTGGTTTGGCTGCAAATGCTGTTAGCAATAATGCTGCTGTAGAAATTTACACTTTTGGCACACTTTCCGGCTTAGACACTAGTAGCTACACGGAAGGTGATGAGTTATTTGTAGACACGACAGCTGGCGCGCTTGTATCTACAGCACCAACAGGAGAAGGCTCACTCATACAAAAAATAGGTAAAGTTACACGATCTCATGGCTCTGCTGGCTCAATAAAAATTATGGGCGCAGGGCGTACTAACGCCACTCCTAACCTTGATAGTGGAAATTTCTTTTTAGGCGACAGCAACAATCAGGCAGTAACAACTAGCTTCACTACAGCAGTTTCAGCGGCTGAGACTAGCCACACTAACGTATTAGTAGATGGAGATTTTGCCTCAGAAGGCTTGATGAAGCGAGATGCTACTTCAGGCTCGTATTCTATAGTCACAGACAACTCTGGAGATTGGAATACAGCGCATGGGTGGGGTAATCACGCAGATGCTGGCTACCTAACGTCATTTACAGAAGCAAACGATCTATCAACTTCTGTAACATGGGCAGACGTACCTGATGCAAACATCACAGAAAACAGTGTTACACAACACCAGACGGCATTGAGTATTACTGAATCACAGATTAGTGACTTTGGAACTTACTTAACAACGCATCAAGATATTTCAGGTAAAGCAGACCTGACAGGTGCAACTTTTACAGGTGATGTAAATTTAGGTGATAACAATAAAATCAATATCGGTGCTAGTAGTGACCTACAAATATACCATGATGGTAGTAATAGCTATATAGACGATCAGGGTACAGGCGATTTAATCCTTAAGGGATTGTCTCATATCACTATGCAGAGAGCAGATACTGGCGTTAATATGTTTCGCGCAAGACCAAACAGAGTACAGGTTT
>Ga0187217_1000868_pt1 | contig 12447 bp, 19 predicted proteins | sample 15SPOviralmetaG_FD_130165 | JGI IMG/M metagenome (GOLD analysis project Ga0187217, IMG submission 130165) | Marine viral communities from the oligotrophic San Pedro Time Series (SPOT) site, San Pedro Channel, CA, USA - 15 SPOT_SRF_2010-09-15... | ecosystem: Environmental > Aquatic > Marine >... | reverse complement strand
GCACAAGAACCAGTATAATTACTACCTTTTATTATCCAAGATATATTGTTATGTGGGAGTAAAGATACTACAAAGTCAATAGCAGAATTACCTCCACCAACAAGAACTAAATTTTTGTTTTTTAATTCTAAACTGGGAAAATTATAAGAAGCATAATCTGGCAAAGGAGTGTTTGTTATTGAGTTTTTGTTGTCGAATATTCCTGTCGCTAAAATTAAAATTTTACAATTATATTTTTCTTTGATGCCAAATAAAGAAATGTGATGCCCCCTTTTTTTAATTGATTTAATTTCATCTTTTATAAAATTTAAAGATTTTGTTTTAAAGAATTTGTGATAATACGATATAACCTCCTCTGTTTTAGGGTGGTTTTCAGACCAGTTGTTTTTCAAATCACCTATATCTAATTCATTGCAAGGTGAATGCCAGTTTATGTTTGGATACTGTTTCAACGAATTAACTATATCTATTTTTTCTATTAGGCTTATTTTTTTGTCGGGAAACCTTTCTTTTAAGCTGTGGAATGTATATATTCCGTTTGGTCCAGCGCCTATAACTAATATATCGTGCATAAGTCTTTTACATTAATGTTTTTTTCTTTTTTAATACTATAATTAAATTGCTTCTACCTTTAAAAAACGTTTCTAGATCATATCTTTCTTTTAAGGTATTATCTTTTTTGATAAAGTCTAACCAGAAATCTTCAGTGGAGTATGAGTTTTCCCCAGCAGCGCTATTGGGATCTATATCTGGCCCAAGTAAAACTTTTCCATTTTTTGAGAGAATTTTGTCTATTTTTTCTGAAATTATAGATTCATTTTTGTGAAGAGTATATTCATATCCTCCTAAGCCATCTGGTATTCCTAAAACACCAAAAAGTATAATGTTATCAAATTTATAATTTGGGTTATAATCTAAAAAATCAACTGTTGTGTGCTTATAGCTTGAACCAAAATTAGAACATCTATCATCAATGTCTATGGTTTCATAAAGGCATTCTTTGTTACATGCAGCCTCGTCATTCTTGTTAAAAGAATGTACACCAACACTTAATGTGTGACCTTCGCACTTAGGCAAAAAATCTAAAATCATAAATTTTCTTTCAGGAAGGTAGTCATACCAAGATTTATTGCTTTCATATAGTTCTATTGCATTTTTCATTTTAAATACTGTTTTGAATTTGTAGTTTTTCTGATTCCATCATTTCTTGGGGGAATTTTAAGGATATTGAATTGTTATTAAGGAAATAATTTGAAAAACAAAAGTCTATATATTTTGGGCGGTATTTTTTCATTATTCTGACCCAGTAATCATAATCCCAGCATAATTTCATTACAGAATTAAACTTTCCGATATCAAAGTAAACTTCTTTTTTGAAGAAGCACGATGGTTGAGGTATATAATTCTGATGTTTCATGTCTGACAATGAAACGTGAGGTTTGTAATAAGTCGGCACAGGAGATTCATTGACGTGATAATTTATTTTTCCGAAATACCACATTGAATTATCTATATTATTTATTAAAACAGAGAATGCATCATCGCAAAAGTAATCATCATGGTGAAATATACTTATAATGTCGCCAGAAATGTGTTCCATGGCTTGGTTTGCGGCGTCCCCCAAAGATACATCTGGCTTAGAGATGATTTTTATTGACTTATCTTTAAAATCCTTCTCTAGAAGTTTCAGCTCTTTTTCAGAACCATTATGTTTAATGATTATCTCGTAATTACGATAAGATTGAGAAAGAACGCTGTTGACGCATCTTTTTAATTTTTGGTGGTTATAATTTTTAATAACCATGACTACACTTATTTTGTTCATGATATCATTAATTCATAATCTTATTTTTTTGTGGTTTTTATCAAGAGCTATAAGTCTTGGGGTAAATGGAGGCTTTAAACTTTCTCCATAACAGTAACCTGGATCTAATATTTTTGTTGGAGGATTGTCTATAAAGTATCTATTCATGTGAGACTCGTCGTGCCATATAGCGATAATATTATTATTATAATCTTGTTGTATGTTTTTGAATAAAGTGTCAGACATTTTGAGATACTCTTTCTTGCTGCCTCCATTAAAACCTCCAGCGAAATACTGCATAGACTCAAATTGAGAAATATAAGCTAAAGAATTTGGATTTGTCTCTGGCGTTCCTCTGGTTCCATAGTAACCTGGGTGTTGTGTAGCAACTCGATCACTTAATATCTCGTCGGAAACAGTATCGCAAAATTTCATATCGACATCACAATAAAAAAGATAATCCATATCCGCAAAACATTCCTGATTACTAGAAAATATTTCATATCTCCCAAGAGTCATCCATGGCCAAGGTTGATGATTTGTTTTGATTAAATTAATTTTTCTTTTTGACTCAATTTTAATTGCTTCTTGATTTGTGAATACAAAATATTCTACATTTTCATTTGGCAAAAAATATTCATCTGCACTATTTAATAAATCATTTAAAAATGAAATGTATTTATTAGTTGCAATAATTAGTAATCCTGTTTTCTTCATGCCATATAGTCTCTCAAAATCATTCCTATACAAAAATCTTCACAGCCTCCCATTAAATTTTTAAACTTATAAAATAAACTTTCATTTTGCACAACTAATGGAATCAATTCTTTTGACACAGAATAGCACTTACCACCCCAATAAGATTTCGGCCATTTGTCGAATCCAACTTCTGAAAATAAAGCTTCTGGAAGAACAAAAAGACTTTTCGAACTAGCCCAATTTCTAAAACTTTCCAGAGAATTGCCTTCGATTTTAACATAACCATTGTAAGGTTTTGAGAAAAAATTTTCTTTAAATTTATTTTCAAAATTATAAAAGGAAAAAGCGGGACTCACAGAAATATGATTATTTTTAATTATACTACTGTCTATTTTAAGTAAATAATCAAAATTAAAGAGCTTGCTGCATGCATCTATCATTTTATAAGTTTTGATACATAGGTTATCGTAAGATTCTTCAGTTTTTAAAGTTAAAATATTATTTTTAAAAGCATACTCTTCTTTGATTGAGGGATCTGCCAAAACTTCAATAATTTCAAAATTATCTTTAGAAGATACATCTTTAAACCAATCGGTATCCTTTAATTCTGCGACAGATTCTGCGTCTCTCTTGCAGGTATAAATGCAGATTAATATTTTACTTGTGGATAAAGTAGACATCTTTTCTGTCGTTTTGAAATTTTTTAAATTCACTACAAACTGGCTCGCCAATCATTATGCTTTTATTTGATAGAATACTCCTGAATATGTATTGACCCAAGAACATGTCTGCATGACCAAATTCGGGCCTTCCGATTTTTTCGCGCTCGGTGTTGTAACTGTTTAAGAAAAGTTTTATATTTTGATAATCTGCGCCAATAACTCCCATGTTTATCAACTCTAAATGCTCGTGATTAATCATAAACCACACTAGGTTTTCTAGATTACATTTTTGATGGAATTCAAGGTACGGGAATTGATTTAATTTTATTGAGTCATTGCAAACAAAATAATCTATTTCTTGAAATTCTAAGAATAGGTTTAATGGATTTTGAACTATACTTACATCCGAACAGTCTGTTAAAAATATATAATCATAAAAATTATCTTCTAAAAATTTTTCATAACATATCCATCTATAATCTAAGTTGCTGTATTGCGAATCTTCTACTCGTATAAATTTTATTTTATCGGTTGTGTATTGTTCTACAAATTCATCTGATAAATTGTCATGAAAAACAAAGCCATTTAATTTTAGCTTATCGGCTGATTCGTACCATGGTTTGATGTAATTTATTTCGTTGTTTGACACGCAACCATCCGCGTTGCGACCAACAACATAATTATCCTGAGGGCTGTTAGGATGCTTCTTTTTAGAAAAATAAGAAGTTAGGATAGCTATTGAATCTGACATTATATTATTATATATTAATCTGCGACAAAATCAAGTAATTAAACTACTCCATAAAAAGCCGTCCTAACAGGAGTTTTGGTCGCCTTATCAAAAACTAGAGTTATCTCATTGCTAATATTAAATTCATTTTGTTCGTAAAAATTGATAAGTTCTTTGCTGTATTGATATTCATTTAAAAAACTTAAAAAATCTTTATTTGATATTCCAATAAACTGGCAATAAAATTCTGAATTATTTTTTTGATGAATACAGAAATAATCTGTTTTATATTTGTACAGAAGGTCATTTTTAACCCAATTGCGTAAATCATTCTCATAATTGAGCTCATTCCAATACAGCTCAAAATTTTTCTCAAATTCTAAAAATTCATCTAAAATAAAGTTGCCTCGATTTTCATTTTTTTCCCCTTTCCTGCGGATCATCCCTTTGTATAACTTACTGCCAGGATGAAAAATAAGGTAAAGATCCATAAAGTCAGGTATATAGCGCCCTTTACTGTCTCTTTCAGGTAATATTTCAAAAGATTTAATTGTATTTTTTGAGTAATTATATAATTCCCATTTTACATCGTTTTTTTTAGCTCCTATAGATTTTTTAAAACCAAAAATAGTCTTATTCATCGTATTGATTTTAGTTTCTTTATTTAAGAAATTAGCAATTTTAACATAAGGATCTAAGTGAAATTGTTTGATTAAATTTGAGATTGAAGATAAAACCCCTACATTATCCTTGCATGTCTCAAATAAGAGTTGAGCAGAAGACTTTCCTTCGACTTCTTTAGTGATTTCACATAAATTATAGACACCCGTAACAGCAGGCGCATTGACCCAAGGATATTTTTCAAATTTAATGGGATATAAATTTTTCGTCTCTTCAGGGGGGTATAAAATAACTTTTTTTTCTCCTTGGCTGACGCAGAGTATTCCATCTTGGTCATCGTAATGGAGATTAGTCGCATGAAATTGATTGCAAGCCATAAAGTGAAATTCAAAATTACGACTTGTAGAACTTAAAATTTCAGGCACTGTGATTGTAGGCAAAAGTTTTTTAGCTATATGCCTATTGGCTTTTAAGCCTTCATAATTATCTAAGCACCATATATATTCGTTTCGAGTTTTTGAATTAAACCAATCTTTAAATTTAATTTTTTTATTCGGCGAAGTTGATTTGTCAGACTTCCAAATAGATATTAATTCATCTTCGAAAAGACTTGGATCGAAAGAAATTTTATGACCAATCTTCTTAGGTGCTGAACAAAGGTTTGATGATGTCCAGAAATTACAACCAAGCATCTTTTCTCTTGACTCAACATAATGCCACCAATTTTTAGGTATCAATAAGGCTTCGCCAGATTTTAATATAAATGTTTGAGCTTTTGCTTTTTTTAAATTTGGATATTTTCCAAGATTATATATATCCTCAATTAAACTGAAATGGCCGTACAAAGAATCACAGTTACTATGATTATATTGATTTAAATTTTGGTCAGCCATAACTATTATAATAAGATCATTTTAAAAATCTACAAAAAAAGGGGCGCAAAGCGCCCCTAAGATAAACTCAATATAGAGTTCGATGCTACTTATCGGCACCTCCAGACTTTTGGAACAAAGCAACAATAAGCAATAGAGTAATCACTCCAGCAAGACTTGCGCCTTCTCCTACAAATCCAGTAACTACTTCTTGGAGATTTCCAATTACATTAATTGGGGCTCCAGCACCGAATACAACTTGAGCTACAACAAGAAGCCCAATTAGCGTTAACAATACGCTGGTGATTCCGCCAGCATAATTTTTGATTGTTTCTAATGTATTTTTCATAATAATTAAAATTTAACAGTTAAAGCGGTTCCGAATACAAATTCACGCTCGTTAAGATCATCTGCGTCTACATAGTCCACTCCTACAGAAAGATCGGCGTTTTCCGAAATGCTCTTAGAGATATCAGCTCCGACAGTATAATAAGTTCTGTCTGTGCTGTTTGTTAAATCTGTGTTGCCGACTGACGCTGATAAATCAAGAGAAGCAACTGACAGATCAAAAGAATGACCTACTGCTAGTTCTACAGTATACAAAGACTCATCAAAGTCTCTATAGACTGCAATAGATGGATTGAGCGCTACATTTGAAGAAATTCCAACTTGGAATTCAGAGAGTGCATCTCCAGGGCGATCTTCAAAATGGTTTACTCCAGCATAAACAGATAGCAAGCCGTCCGAAAAAGATTTGCCTACTCCTGCTCCAAGATTATAACTATCTACTCCTGCGTCAACAGATTGGTTTGTGCAAGCATGGGCGCTTAAGTCTACACCTCCAAGCACTGATCCTAGTTTTACAGAAGATTGAACTGATTGTTCTGCCTTTTGCGCTCCTCTGTAAAAGAAGTCGGATGCATAACCTACTTTCGCAGAGTTGCCAGAAAAGGCGGCGTTAGTTGTGAGCCCTAGGGCTAGTAATAATGATACGATTTTAGTTTTCATATATTTTATAATTAAATTTATTTTATTCTAATTTCTTTCCAGCCTACTTTTTTATCTTTGACTAAATCCCTTACTCTTCTTTGATTATTGTTTAATTGACTGTTTCCGCTTTTTACTTCTATGAAGGTAATTTCTTCTTCGCCGAATGATATATAATCTATGGGTTTTCCTAAAAATGTACAAGCCTCTGGATCGAATTCAAATTGATCGAGAAAAGGAGCTAGAGTTTCTGCGATGTGACCAAGCCTTACTTCGCTACTCTTTTTTTGTGATGTGACTTTCTTTTTTGCTTCTTTTTCTTTAGCTAATTGTATTTCTAAATCATTTAAAGTTAAAACTATATCTTTCTCTTTTTTGTCTAATTCGATTTTTCGTTCTTGAATAATTTCTTGCTCACGTTTTAGCGATGCATTGAGTTCGGATATTGTTGTATTTAATTGATCCTCTCTAGTTTTTAATAATTTATTTTCTGATAATAATAAATTGGCGTTATTTTTATATTGAGATTGAAAGTAAAAACTTGCTATTAATATAATTATACAGATAAAAGCGATAATTTCCATATTTTTTTTACTTTGATCTTAGAAAAAGCGTTAAGTCTCTATCTTGATTAAGAATATTTACTTCATTTTTAAGCTCACATTCTATTTCTAGGTAACCTTTTTTGACTAACATTTGACACATCCTTAATGATTGTTTATTATCATTGACTACATAAGCTCGTAATTTTTTACAATTAAAAACTTTCGCAAATTTATCTACTATGTAAAAGTATGTAGGGACAGCTCTAATAAAATCAATGCCGTTAATACCTTCTTCAATGGGATTAAATACATCAAGCGTCCATGCAGTGTTCAAATCTTTAGGTTCATTAAAAAGCCAATACATACCTCTTCCGTTTTTTTCAAATCGAAATCCTTTTGTTCTAGTAAAAGACCTTAGATTAAAGTATAGGTCATTATCTGTTTGATCCCAAAACATTAATTTTCTAGATTCTTGAGAAAGTTTTTTTAAACTTCTAAAAAAATCTTCAACCCAGTAGTGGGAGGGTGAGATTTTGAACCCTTTATAATTATACGTTTTTTTAGGATCTGAAATATCGAGACTATCAATCACTTGATAAGATCAGGCTTTTCCGTCTCTACAACTTCAACTTTATTTTTATCCTTATCTTTCCATTTTTTTAGGCAAGAAATTAGAGCTTCAGCTCTTTTAACGGCTCTATCTTTAGTCCAATAGTCGCGATCTTCAATCCTGCGGCCATTTCGTGTTACAACATAGAATTTATCTTTATTCATATAATTTTGATTTAATTATTTTTAGTAGGTTTGATGATTGTAGTTGTTTATTTCTGAAGTACACGCTCACAGGTAATGATATTGCGAATCCGATAGTAATAATTAATACAATAGTTCCAAAAAAATGCCACACATTAAAAAGTGCGACTTCTAATAAATTACTCATATTTTTTCCAGACTTGGACAGATTTTAATTTTAATAAATCGTGTGTTTTGATTTGAGTCAAAGTTTCTTTTGTCTGAGGCCTTCTAAAGACTCTATACTTAGCTTTCCAAGGTTGATCTACAAAAGGAAGATCAAATCGAGCTACATTCGTTCGCTGTAAAAAATCAGCGAGCTCAGATCTGTTTACTAATATAAAAGAATCTGCCGTTTCAAATGCGATGAATTTTGCCCTGCCATAAACCCAACCTTTCCTACCATACTTGTCTGCAAACTCGATCCAGATCCACTTATCGAAAGATTTGTTTTTAAAACGTTTTTTTGTTTTTAAATCTACCTCAATATCTTTATGACTCGGCGTTTGGAATATAAATTGCACGTTTTCTTTTTTTAAAGAAGTCGTAGCTCTTTTAGGTCTGTATCCTTTTTTTTCTGCTAAATCTTGAAACACGGAGAATGGGGTTGATTTTTTATCCATATTAAAGGCCCAATAAAAATCGTTTTTTATGATTTTGTTGAAAGCCTGAAGGATCTTTTATGTTTGAGTTAATATAATCAATTATATTCATTGATTTAGATTTTTCAATACTTTTAATATCGAACGTTATATAATTTTCGATATACTGTTCTTCAGCATAATCATACTCGTAAATATGAGGAGGGTTAGGCCATTCATTGACCCTTTTTAACTCGTAAAAAGATACTCTTGGCATGTGGTATAATCTTACTCTAACAGGGACAGATTCTTTGACAGTATTCCCTATTTGACCTATTTCTTCTTTTAGTGGAATATTTAAATCTCGCACAATTTCATTAGATTCTGTTTTACGAATTTTAGTAATCGAGCTAGAGCAGCTAACGCAAAAAAGTAATAGTGTTGCAATTAAAATTTTAGACATTGTAAGTATTTGTTACACAATTATTAAAGTTTTTTTTGGGTATACTTTTCAATTTGTTCTTTAGTATAAATATCAAATCCTAATTGTTCAAGCCATGACTTATGGACAGGAACTAAAGTTTCGGCGCCAACAAATTTACCTAAATCTTTATAAGTTAAATGGGTGAAAGATGTCGAGCCTTTTTTTCTACCTCTTTTAGTAGAGTTTGAGTTATTTTCAATTTTCATATATATATTCTATTTAAAAAACATTAAAATGTCAATAAAAAAATAATTTTATAGAGAAGAAATCATAATACTGTTAGCAAAAAAAGTATTATATTTATTAATTAATTTTAAATGTGGGTGAACTGTGCTTAAAAAGTAATTGCTCGGGAAATATTCTGCTACAGAAGATATATTGTACTCTGAGTCTTCATCGTATATAGGAGAGAAGAATACTCCATCGAGTATTGCAAAATCTAAATAATTAATTTTTTCTTTGTTTTCGTAATTTTTGAATTTAATTAATTGGGTATTCCCCATTTCTTTAATTTCATCAGTAATAATTTTTATTTTTTCATCTACAGAACTAATTCCTGTTTCAGCATATATTAATTTAGTGTCATCTGTCACAGAAAATTCGCTTAAAGTATTTAACGAGGGTGCAGAATCTATAGATCTAAAATACCTAGAGATATTCGTAGAGTTGTCGGGCGAGCGAAAGCTCAAAACTTTTATTCTTAAAAATTTTTCTAAATCATTTAATATTGTGCGAGACTTTTTCTCAAGTGCTGTTGAAATAATTGCATAATTTTTCGTTATACAAATATCCTCAAGAGACACATCATGAGGTAAATTTCTAAAATTAGAGTTGCCGTCAAGGAAAGTGAAAAGTTGACGAAAGTCTGTTAAGTAGTCTGGGTTTATGAATTTGTTAGCCGAAGAGCAGCTTATATATTGATGTAATCCATCTTGAGCGTAATGCAGATATTGCCTTGGGTTAAAATTTAGACTATTAATTTCATATGTATTGGGCACTTTTATAATTTTGTCTTCTTCTTGATAAATTTCTTTTAAAGTGGAAGTTAAAAATTTTTCAGGCGTTATAATTTTAACTTTATAAAAAAATTCTAAAGTTTCAAATAAATGTTTAAATACTGTAATATAGTTTTCTTTATCTTTAGAGTTTGCAAAATTTAAAATAAAAGGATTAATAAGTGCAGCTATTTTTTTTGGCTGTTTTTCGATATCATTATTAGACAAATTTTCATCTCTGAGGGAAATTTTTAATCTAATTTGATCGAAATTAATTAAAGATTCTGTCATATTTTAAAACTACTAAAATCCGTATATCGAGTTAAAGCCGCTACCGCCTTTGGTTTTGAGAGCTTCTTTAATCTTTTTATGCGCAATATCAATTTCTGTTTCATTGATTTCACTATCATCAATATCAACTTTAACTGAAAGAAAGTCGTCAAAACTGCTAAGATTAAGATTTTCATCTTTTATCGCAATACCCTTCATTTGGAAAATATTCTGATCGCTATTAATACCGCAACATATCCACCCTATATCCTTCCCGAATGATGGTATTTCTTTTGAAAAGGCATCGTCTAAGGGCTCTTCATCCCAAAAGAAGCAAGGGGTATTATTCTCTGGCCAAGTATGCTTAAACGCTTCGACATTTTGTTTGTCAGAAACTTCTTTGCCTCCAATAATAGAAGGATTTAATTTATGATTCAAGTTATTATAAACTAAAGGAAAAAACTTGCCATATTCTCCGCCACAGTAAAGATGTAGCCATTTAAATAAATTTTGACAATTCCAGCAACCTTCTTTTTCATTTGTGACTGAGACTCTTGATTGAGAAGATTCTGGAAGATTTTCGAAAGAATTATAAAATTTATCAATTACATTTTTTAACTTTAATTCCTCTGCCTCGTTAACAGAATTATTTACCTGTATAATAATAGGCGATTCTAATCCTTGATCTAACTCAAACAAATCAAAAATTGTAGACCATAAATTAATTAAATTTAAAGATTTTTTAATAGTTGTTTCTGTGGCTGACAGTAAAACTTGCTTCCTTAACTCAACACAAATTTTAACATTAAATTTTCTGGCTATAATACCTATCTTTTTAAGCTCTTTGATTATTGATTCATAATCTGCAAGATCTTTGATTGAACAAGGAATCGAGTCATCGTGCAGTAAAGGAATTAACTCGTTAAAGATAGAGTATAGTTTGATGTTATTTTGAGCGCAAAATTTAATATGATTTTGAGCGCATATTGCATTATGCATTATGATTTCACTAAGCTCCGAGATAGCTTCATTAAGCGGCTTTGCATTAAAAGCTTTCTTAGATAGACTTCTAAAAGAGTTTTCGCTAGACGATTGAGATAAAGTAGAGCTCGAGCTTAGTAAACCATAAGTATTCATAATAAAAGTATTTACACTTTAAAACAAATTATCAGGGACTTCATCTTCAGAGCCTACAGGAGCTGCTACTGCTTGAGGTTCAGCTTGTTGGCTCTCTGTAGCATTATTAGGCTTGGACTTATAGATGATTAAATCTGGAGCCCTTTCATTATCTTTTTTATTTTTATTAGCAAAAATAACAACTTTATGGACGACTTCTTGGCCAAGCTCTGTAGTCTTGAAGTGTCCTGTTAAATAGTCGGTATTACCGCTTTTGCGCCAAAGTGCCCCCATTTCTCTGGAAGACCACTCAGTAGAAGTTTTTGATTTATTTTCAGTATTCATGTTTATAATCATAACGCATATTAAATAATTTGTCAAGTATTATTTTTGTATATCGTCCACTATAATTTAAAATTCGTTCGAAAAAATTTTTAAGTTGTTTGAGTGTAAAAAAAAATATGGATTTAATTATAGATGGTATTCTTACGACTCCACCTAGTCAAGTATACTGTTTTAGAGATGTCAGCTTATACATAAAATGTTTTTTAAATAAAAATCTATTAATAGAATGCGGCGAAGATGAAATTGATCTATATTGGTCTTGGTTGAAAAAAAATAATTCATACGATTTCGTTGACGCTATAGTAAGAAGAGATGAAGTTGAAGGTTTTTATATAGGTCCGCGCCGAAAAAGTAATCTAAAGATAGAATTTATTAATTATAATAATCAATCTTTTGTTTTGAGAAAAATATTTAAAAGAATTAAGTCATAGAATATTTTTAAAATAATTTAAAAGATTTAAAAAGTGTAAATAATAAATATGGAAGATTATCAAAAACAAGGATTAAATATGGAGCAATCGTTTGGCCTAGCTCCTACTGCATTAATATCCTTATACGAGATATACTACCTTGAAGGGTATCAAGATGTAGACGTTTATGAAAATAGACATTATGCATTAAGAATGTGTTCAGCGGATCACCTTTCAACTATTACTGCTCCAACTGCCAGCTCAATCCAATCAAAAGGTTTAAATTGGGCGGGTTTAAGCTATTTTCCTATTGGTATAGAAGCTGCAAGTTTTACAGCTTCCGCGCAGGGGCTGCCTCGACCTTTGTTAAAAATATCAAATAAAAACATATCACAAGATGTATCTAACACCAATCATAAGGGGACTGTGTTAGACACTTTATCAACTTACAACAAGTATTTTAACGATATGACTAATGCAAGAGTCGTTAGAAGGACTATATTTGCAAAATTTTTAGATGGAGATAACTTTCCT
>Ga0187217_1000867_pt1 | contig 12459 bp, 11 predicted proteins | sample 15SPOviralmetaG_FD_130165 | JGI IMG/M metagenome (GOLD analysis project Ga0187217, IMG submission 130165) | Marine viral communities from the oligotrophic San Pedro Time Series (SPOT) site, San Pedro Channel, CA, USA - 15 SPOT_SRF_2010-09-15... | ecosystem: Environmental > Aquatic > Marine >... | reverse complement strand
TCCAAATTATTCTCGTGATTATGTGGTGGTTGCTGATGTGGCTCGTGGTGACTCATCGGATTATTCAGCATTCCATGTATTTGATGTAGAGACTGTTGAACAAGTAGCAGAATACAAAGGTAAGATTGATACTAAACAGTATGGGGCAATGTTAACCTCAGTAGCGGCCGAATGGAACAACGCTATGTTGGTGATTGAAAATGCAAATATTGGTTGGGCAGTGATACAAGAAGTAATCGATAGAAACTATGATAATCTATATTATTCATATAGAGATGTGGGTTACATAGATGATGATATACATCTAAGAAAAGGATTTGACTTAAAACGTAAAGAGGATATGGTTCCTGGATTTTCTATGACAAGTAGAACTCGTCCATTAGTAATATCTAAGTTAGATATGTATATGAGAGAAAGAACCCCTATAATCCATTCTAAGAGACTTATAGACGAATTGTTTGTATTCATATGGAATGGTAGTAGAGCTGAAGCACAGCGTGGTTATAATGATGATTTGGTGATATCATTCTCCACTGGTCTTTGGGTACGTGATACGGCATTAAAATTAAGACAACAAGGTATGGATTTGACGAGAACGACATTAGGTCATATTGGTAAATCGAGTACTGGTGTTTATTCTAATAGAAGCACCGGACAAGACCCTTGGAAACAAAAAGACCAACATGGGAAAGACCATGATTTAACTTGGTTATTATAAATTTGGTAGTTAAGTTTATTTTTTGTATATTTATAACTTGTAGAAGTATATACTTTTAGTTAGAGACACAATTATGGCAGATAAATCACTTTTTGGCAGGTTAGGCAAATTATTCAACACTCAAGTTGTTGTCCGTAGGATTGGTAAAGGTAAGACCCAAACCATAGATACTCAGAGACTACAATCTCAAGGTAACTTACGTAGTTCATCTTACTATGATAGATTTGGTAGAATGCATACGTCTCGTAGAAACTGGGAGACCTATAATAATCAATTCAACTATCATTCAAACAAATTAGAATTGTATACTGATTACGAAGCAATGGATAAAGACTCCATTCTAAATTCAGTATTAGATATTTACGCAGATGAATGTACACTTAAAAACGATATGGGTGACGTTCTACGTATTAAGACACAAGATGAAAACATAAAGAATATTCTACATAACTTATTCTATGACGTTATGAATATCGAGTTCAACCTTTGGGCATGGATTCGTGGTATGAGTAAATATGGTGATTACTTCCTACACCTTGACATTGAAGAGGGTATTGGTATCGTAAACGTATCACCAATGTCGGCATATGAAGTAGAACGTGAAGAAGGATTTAATCCCGACAACCCATATGAAGTAAGATTTAAGTTAGGTTCTATGGGTGCTGCTCATGGAGCAAGTGTAAACAAGAATGCTGACATATTTGAGTTCTATCAGATTGCACATTTCCGTTTGATGGCAGATACAAACTTCCTTCCTTATGGCCGTTCATTATTAGAAGGTGCAAGAAAGACTTGGAAGCAGTTGACTCTTATGGAAGACGCTATGATGATTCATAGAATTATGAGAGCACCTGAAAGACGTACATTTAAAATTGATGTAGGTAACATTCCACCTGGTGAAGTTGATAACCACATGAGAGGTATCATTGACCAAATGAAGAAAGTACCATATCTTGACCAAAATACTGGTGATTACAATCTCAAGTTTAATCTAATGAATATGTTAGATGATTACTACCTGCCAGTTCGTGGTGGTCAAAGTGGTACTGAGATAGATACATTAAGTGGTATGGAATTCGGTGGTATTGATGACATCGAATACCTAAGAAATAGAATGATGGCTGCACTAAAAGTACCAAAAGCATTTATTGGGTACGATGAGTCAGTTGAGGGTAAAGCAACATTAGCACAAGAAGATATCAGATTCGCACGTTCAGTTGAGAGAATCCAAAAGATTGTTCTTTCTGAATTAACTAAGATTGCAATTGTTCACTTATACTCACAAGGTTACGAAAACGAAGACCTCGTTAACTTTGAGTTGGAACTTACAAATCCATCTATCATATACGAACAAGAGAAAGCTGCATTGTGGTCTGAGAAGGTATCATTGGTATCTGATATGAAAGACCTAAAAATGGTTTCTCAAGAGTGGATGTATAAGAACATATTCAATATGTCAGAAGAAGAGTACGCAAAAGAACAACTAAAAGTAATTAGCGACCTTAAACTTGGATTTAGACAAACTCAAATTGAAGACGAAGGTAATGACCCAGTTAAAACTGGTGAGTCATTTGGTACACCACACGATTTGGCACAAATGCATCAAACACCTAACGATGATGGTGGTTCTCCTGAAGGGGGATTCGATGGTGCTGGTAGACCATCAACCTCAGGTAACTATAAAACGGATGATAGTGCATTTGGTAGAGACCCACTTGGTCAAAAGACCGATATTAAACCAGCCGCAACATATCATAAATATAAAAATTCACCACTTGCTTACGAGCAAACGCAGGCTTTGAAATCATCTTTAAAAAATGTTAAACGTAAAACAACTAAGATTTTAAACGAGTCTTTATTAGAAGATGAAAAGGTCGAATCTGGACTATTAGATGAGAGAAACCTCATCGATGACACGATTTGATGAGTTTTTACATATTTATAAATTGGAATAGTAATAGATAAGGTTTACAATGGCCAAATTAAAACACAGCAAGTTTAAGAATACGGGTATTCTATTTGAATTACTCGTAAGACAAATCGCATCCGATACACTTGCGAACAAAGATTCGCTTGCCCTCGAAATAATCAAGAAGCATTTCAAAAAGGGAACTGAATTAAACAAAGAGCTAAAGTTGTATCAATCTCTAACCAAAGAGAACTTTGATAATCAATATCAAGCTCAAGAGTTTATAGATATCGTATTAAGCGAACGTGTTAAACTTAACGAGGGGATTCTTCGTAGACAAAAGTATAATTTAATTAAATCAGTTAAAGAAGCTTTTGTTATGGATGACTTTTTTAAGTATCGTGTAACAAACTATCGTGAGATGGCATCGGTTTATAAATTGTTTGAAAACACATCAAACCAATCTCCTAAAGAGTATGTTACTTGTAAGACTACGATTCTCGAAACCATTACACGTAATAATGTTGAAATAGTAACTGAATCTACAAACAAAGAATACAATGAACAATCTAAGGAAGTTCGTTTATTGGCATATAAATTTTTAGTAGATTCTTTCAACTCAAAATATACAAATCTTTCTGAGTCACAAAAGAAAGTATTAAGGTCTTACATTAACAACATTGATAATTCAGCTAAACTAAGGTCAGTTGTAATTACTGAAACTAAGAGACTTAAAAAGGAATTCTCTAAAGTAGAGGTATCCGACATGGTAGCTAAAATAAAATTAAATGAAACTGTAAATCTTATTGATAATATTGCTAATTCCAAAGTAATCAACGAAAATCAGATTCTTTCAATTTTAAGATACCATGAGTTATTGGATGAATTACGGAGATTGTCTAATGTCTAAATTCTTATTAGAACAATTGGATAAGAAGTTTGAAGAGATGGAATTAATAGAAACTCTTCAAGACGATGAACTTGATGAGGCTAATGTAACATCTAATATGGATGGTGGTGCTGGCCCGGTCAAAACTCCAAACGCTTTTTCTAAAAGTGAAGATGAAGATGATTTAGATACTGACCACATAGAAGTACTTGGTTACAAGAAGCCAAAGAAAACTAAAAAGATAAATACGGAGTCTAAAACTATGAAGAAATTAGAAGATAAGCTAGAACGTATAATCGAAGCTACTTATAGAGATTACAAAAAAGATGACTCTATGAAAGCACATCAAAAAGTAAATAAATCTATTAAAGAGATTAATCGAATGATGTACGAAGTTGAAAAGATTGTAAATCAGAACACTAAGTTGAAAAGTGAAATGGGTGTATCTAATGAACAATATTGGAAGTCTACACAAAAGAGATTCAGCAAGATTTCAGAAAGAATGTTGAAAGTTGCTCGTAATCTAAAAGAATTGAGTGCATAGTATGTCGTGTGGGTGTAACAAAAATAAATTAAACGAAGACCTCGAAGTACAAGACCTCGAAGATATCAGACTATTGATACGTAGAGAACTTGCAAGAGTGTTCTTTGATTTATATCGTAAGAAAAAGGTGTGGGAAAACTAAGATGAAGCAACTACTTGTAGATACAATGATATTTGAAGTAACACCTACTATGTTACAAGAGGCGAAAGACCAAACTGGCCGTTTCTTAGTAAATGGTGTGTTACAACGTGCTGATGCTAAAAACCAAAATGGTAGAGTGTATCCACGTAACATCTTAGAACGTGAAGTAAAGAAATACCAAGGACGTGAAATCAAAGAGAATCGTGCTTATGGTGAATTAGACCATCCTGAAAGTGGTGTAGTCGAACTAAAGAACACATCCCACATTATCCGTGATATTTCATGGAAGGGTGATGATGTCGTAGGTACAGTTGAGATACTCAATACTCCAGCTGGTAAGATTTTACAAGAATTAGTAAAAGCTGGATGTACTGTTGGTATCTCGTCAAGAGGTATGGGTTCAGTAAAACAAATTGGCGAAGATACAGTAGCTGTAGAACAAGACTTTGATTTGATATGTTGGGACTTTGTTTCTAACCCATCAACTCATGGGGCATTTTTGTCACCAACAAATGAGGGTGTAATCAACGAATCGATTACCACAAAAAATAATACTTATAAATACGATAAAGCTAACAATATGATGAGAGACATCATGTGTGAAGTTGGTGGATATTGTGAATGTGATTTTGGAGTATAATGAAAAAATTAAAAGACATCTTAAATGAATCACAACATCTTTCTTACAAAAGAATGAATGTTGGTGAGAAGACTGAAGAAAAAGGAATGACTAACGAAGAAAAACGTGCATTCTTAGAAGCTGTTTCTGAATACAAGAAATTCGGTGAGTCTATATATCGTTCAGGTAACTTAGCAGAAGTATACGAATCTATTAAAGGTATCGTAGAGACTGCACACACTGTAACTCTTGAGGAAACTGGTGATTGGTTTGACAAAGTAACTGTTGGTAGACACATGAAGTCTATGAACGAGTCATTCAAAGTATTCACCAATACCATCAAGGAAGTAAACACTCTACAACAACGACTTGAGTCTTGTTACGATGAGATGGGTGAAGTTCTTGGTAAGTACTACGAAATCAAAGAAGGTAATGAGTTTGGGGCTGAGAGAGCTAAAGCAATTGCTAAAGGTGATGATGAGTTCGAAGTAGATGGTAAGAAATTTCCAGTAAAAGACGTTGATAAGGACGACAAGGAAAACGCTAAAGAATTCGCTAAAGAAACAATCGAAGAGGATACTTCAATGAAACTAACTGATATATTAAGTGAAAACAAATATTCAATCATCGACCCAAAGGGAAACCAAAAGGGTATTGGTACTAAAGACCAAGCAAATAAACTACAAAAGAAATTAGGTGGTTCTAAAAAAGGATACTTTGTAGTTGCTGCTAAATCGGCATTGAAAGCCAGAAGAGCAATGGAAAAGTATCAGTTTGATTTTAAAAACCCTAAACTTCAAGATAAGATGTCTGACCTTTACTTTGAATCAGTAACCGAAGACATTATTGGAGAAGGCGCTTCTAGCGAAGAAAAAAGAATCGTAATGTTGGCGGTTCGTAAAATATCAAAATACCGTAATGTTCCAATCGACCAATCAGTAGTAGATGTAATCCGTGCTGCAGAAGAGTTGGTTAGAGACATCAAAAAAGGTAAGGTTAAAAAGTAATGAATAATTTAGAAATCTTACAAAACTTTTCAGTTGATGTTTCTAAGGTAATCAAAAACCACATCAAAGACATCAAGAAACTCGACCCTAAGACTCAGAGAGCATTGGGAAATTTAATTGGTGATTTCAAAGAAGGTTTAGATAAACTATCTTAATTAAATTTATAAACACTATTTATAGACACCTATCGTTAGTTCGGTAGGTGTTTTGTTTTATAAAAAAATACACATGGCAGAAAAGAAGTTTAAGAAACCAAGGGAAGAGCAATTCCTATACGGACACGCTAATGGTGTTCGGGTTATCAATGGTAATGTTGAAGCGGCACTTAGAAAGTGGAAACGTACTATGAAAGATAATGGTGTTATTGATTGGGTTAAGCAAAACCGTCAACATACCAAGCCTACCACGGCGAAGAGAAAGAAAATGAATGATGCTCGTAGAGCTGATTGGGTTAGAAGAAGGAGGGAAGAGAATTATTAGTAAACACTCTATCGTTTTTACCAACTAACCCATATTTATTGTAAATCAATACCACTCCTATCTAATGAGTGGTTAATTATTATTTTATATTCTATTAAGATTACTAATAATCTTATTATCCAAAAGTTTAATTTAGGAGATAACAAATGAAATCAGATTTGTTAAAAGAAGCAATTGCTGACGCTAAAGCCGTAAAAGAAACTGCATTAGCAAACGCAAAAATGGCTCTCGAAGAGGCATTTACTCCAAAACTCCAATCTATGCTTTCTCATAAACTAGCTGAAGAGTTAGATGAAGAAGAAGAAGTTGAAGACGAAATGGAAGAAATGATGCATAATGAAGAAGATGCAGAAGTTTCTGAAATGGAAGATGAGATGTCTGAAGAGGAAGATATGGACGAAGAGTTAGAATCAGATGAAGAAGAAGAGGTAGCTGATATCGCTTCTGATGAAATCGATTCTCACGAAGAGGAAATGCATTCTGAAGAAGAAGCTGAAGAAGAAGCTGAAGAAGCTGAAGAAGAAGCTGAAGAAGAAGAAGCTGAAGAAGAAGTTGAAGAGATGATGGACGAAGAGGAAGAAGATGAACTTGACCTTGAGTCAGTAATCGCTGAACTCGAAGCATCAATGTCTGAAGAAGCTGAAGAAGAAGCTGAAGAAGAAGCTGAAGAAGTTGAAGAAGTAATGGAATCAGAAGAAGAAGTTGAAGAGTCAGAAGAACTTGACGAAGAACTTTCTTTGGAAGAAATCATTTCTACTTTGAAAGAAATGTCTGAAGAAGAAGAAGTTGAAGAAACTTACGAATCGGAAGAAGTTGAAGAAGAAGCAGTAGAAGAATCAAACGAATTGGCAGAAGCATACGCTACTATCGAGTCTTTGAGAGGTACTATCAATGAGGTAAACTTGTTGAATGCTAAACTTCTTTACACTAACAAGTTGTTCAGAACATTCGACTTGAACGAAGGTCAGAAGATGAAAGTCATCGAAAACTTCGATAGAGCTGAATCTTTGAGAGAAGTAAAATTGGTATTCGCTACATTGGGTGAGAACTTGAATGTTGCTAAAAAACCAAAAACAGTTGTTAAAGAATCGCTAGCGTCTAAACCTACTGCATCAACAGCACCTAAGAAAGAAATCATTTCTGAAGGAACTGTAGTTGCTGATAGATTCAAGAAGCTCGCTGGATTAATTAAATAATTAAAAAACTAAAAGAAAAGGATTAATAAGATGAACACAAATTCTCTATTAAACGAATCTGCTGGTTTCAACAAAAAAATGAGCGAAGAGGCTAAAGGCCTTGTAGCTAAGTGGGAAAAAACTGGACTACTTGAAGGAATCGATGCTGATTTCGAAAGAAGTTCAATTGCTACTTTGTTGGAAAACCAAGCAAAACAATTAGTATCTGAAGCATCAAGCACAGGTACTGCTGCAAACTCTGAAGAGTGGGCCGGTGTCGCTCTTCCATTAGTAAGACGTATCTTCAGCGAAATCGCTGCAAAAGAATTCGTCTCAGTACAACCAATGAACCTACCTTCTGGTCTTGTATTCTATCTTGACTTCAAGTATGGTACTGCTCAGCCAGGTTTCGAAACTGGTGCAGGTAAAGATTCACAAACTGATTCAGTATTCGGTGTTACCGAAGTTGCTGGTGACGTTTCTGAAGGTCTTTATGGTGCAGGTCGCTTCGGATACTCTATCAATGAAGTGGAAACTGAAGCTCAGTCATTAGCTGGCGCTGTAGCTCAAGATGCTTACGCTACTGCATCTTTGGCTATGTCTGATATCAACTACGATTCAGCATTCTCTGCATCTGTATGGGCTAGTCACGATGCTGATTTAGTAACTGTTGCTATTGAAACTGCATCTCTTGCTGCGGCTGATGAAGTTGCTAACTTCGATAGTGAAGGTGTACGTGCATTCTCACTTGAAGGTGTTGATGAGTACTACGCTGCTTACACTCGCCTTGCTGGTGGAAACATCGTATTTGTTGCTCGTGATACTGCATTCGGTGATGTAACTGTGAAATATCAGAAACAACCATCAGACATCTCTAGAGGTGATTTTGAAGCTGATATCGATGGTGGCAACGCTGATTTAGGTATTCCAGAATTGAACGTAGAGTTACGCTCTGTGCCAATCGTTGCTAAGACTCGTAAGTTGAAAGCACAATGGACGCCGGAATTCGCTCAAGATTTGAACGCTTACCACTCAATTGATGCTGAAGCTGAATTGACTTCAATGTTGTCTGAGTACGTATCTCAAGAAATCGACCTCGAAATCTTAGATATGTTGATGACTAATGCATTGACTGAAGGTCACTGGTCTGCTAAAGTAGGTCACGAGTGGAATGGTTCAAATGCATTTGTTGCTGGTGGTACTGCTGCTCGTTACACTCAACAACAATGGTTCCAGACTCTTGGTACTGTTCTTCAGAGAGTATCTAACCAAATTCATGCTAAGACCATGAGAGGTGGAGCTAACTTTATGGTAGTTTCTCCTGACGTTGCAACTATCTTGGAATCAATCCCAGGATTTGCTGCTAATGGTACTGGTGCTGATATGCAATTCGCAATGGGTGTATCTCAAGTAGGTTCATTCGCGAATCGTTACCAAGTATACAAAAACCCATACATGACTGAAAACGTTATCCTAATGGGCTTCAAGGGTGGTCAATTCTTGGAAACTGGTGCTGTTTACGCTCCATACATTCCATTAATCATGACTCCGTTGGTATATGACCCAACTAACTTCCAACCAAGAAAAGGTGTAATGACACGTTACGCTAAGCAAATGGTAAGAGGTGAGTTCTACGGTAAAGTATACGTAGGTGATTTGAACACTATCGGATAATCATAACTTAAATATGATTTTATTAAGGGGGCCTTCGGGCCCCCTTTTTATTGTGGGGTATAATACTTATAGTAAAGATTGTTATATAATATAAAGGATATTAAGTATGCCAGATAACTTAGAGAAGCGAGTACCAAAGGGAAACATTAAGTTTTCACTCTCATTGTCAGAAGAACAAAAATCAGCAAAAAGTGAAATATTAAATAACCCATTTAATTTTATATTAGGAAAAGCAGGAAGTGGTAAAACACTAATGGCAGTTCAGATTGCATTGGATTTATTCTTTAAAAGGGAAGTCAATAAGATAGTCATTACACGACCTACTGTTTCGAATGAAGATAATGGGTTTCTTCCAGGTTCACTTGAGGAAAAGATGGAGCCTTGGTTAGTTCCAATTCGTTCTAATATGAGAAAGGTTTATAACAAACCTCAGATATTAGATAAAATGGAAAAGGATGAATCCGTTGAGTTGGTGTCTCTATCACATTTCCGTGGTAGAACGTTTGATAACGCAGTTGTTATTGTAGATGAGTTCCAAAATTTAACTAAACAACAACTTGGTATGGTGTTAGGTCGGTTAGGTAAAAACTCTCGGATGATATTATGTGGTGATGGTCAGCAAATTGATTTAAAATTTAATAACGATTCCGCTATACATGACGTACCGAAATTACGAGAATCTAAATATGTATATACAATAACACTTAAAGATAATCACAGACATGCGTCTTTAGATGAAGTTTTAAGATTATTATATTCAATTCAATAAGTTCCGTAAGGTTTCCCACTATTTATTAACTGAGGGAATTAAGATAATTATCGGAGATATATATGTCGTTTGACTACACAGGTTCATTTAGTGGGTCTTTTACTGGAGAAATTGCCGCAACTAATGGAGTAGTTTCTTCATCAAGGCAAGTAAATTACACACAAGTAAAGAATAAACCCACTACGATTTCTGCATTTCAGAAAAACTCGATAGTTGCTAATAACAATTTTAGAGAAGTAACATATCCAATAGATTCTGCCTCATTTGATAGTAGAATTAATGGATTAAGTACCGATATTAGTAATGTAGATGCACGAGTCGACGCATTATCGGTTGGTAGTGGTTCTGCTGATTGGGCAACTATTACTAATAAGCCAAATGGCTTGGTTAGTGCATCGTCACAAATCACGGATGTGGTAACCGACTCATACATTTCAGCATCTGCTGCTGCAAGTGGGTTTGGTACTGGTGGCGGCACATCTGATTTTACACAACTTACTAATGTTCCAAGTGGGTTAATTAGTAGTTCAACCCAAATCACATCAGCTGATTTAGACATGGGTGGTAATAAAGTCCTCTTTGGGAATGTTTATTCTCAATTATCTGACTTACCAAATGCTGCAAGTTACCATGGTATGTTTGCTCACGTTCATGCAACTGGTAAAGCATATTTCGCTCATGGTGGTAATTGGGTAGAGTTAGCCAACGCAAGTGGTAATATATCCTCATCTACACAAGTAGAAGCAATCATAGACGATACATACATTTCAGCATCTGCTGCCGCAAGTGGATTCGGAGCTGGTGGTGGTTCTGGTGATATCACAGCAGTTATTGCAGGTAATGGAATTGGTGGTGGAGCTAATACTGGTGATGCTAGTGTATTCTTAGACACTGCATCTGCACATTTTAGAATAGCAGTATCTCAATCAGCAGCCAGCTACGGATTCGGTTCCGGTGGTGGTGGTGGTTCATTTGGCGACCCACCTACATTCGACCAAGATGGTCTTCAAGTAAATGAGTTTATTGCGAGTGGTTCAACGATTGGTACATTGACTGTAACTGATGTTACTCCTGGTGATACTGCTACATTCGAAATACAATCATCATATACTGACGACTTCTTTAAGATTTCAAGTGGTGGTGTGGTTACTTCAAATACATTAGTAACTGCATCTATGAATACTACTGCTGGTAGTGGTTCTAATAATTCACATCCATTCTTAGTAAAAGTTACCGATGGCCAAAACAATGTTGTTGAAGAAACAATCTACATTTATGTAAGACCAAACTCAGCACCAGTATTTAGACAAACTTCAGTTGCTGGTACAATTATTACATCATTTACATCAAGTGCTGTAAATGAGAACTCGGCAGATGGTTCAACCATTGCTACTATTTACTTTACGGATGAGAATAGTGATACAATTACAATCACAACTGGGTCGGTAAGTCCGGCGGACCACTTTAACTACACAATCAATTCAACCAATGTAGTAATAACTCAAGATACTGCAAGTTTGGATTATGAAACACATACATCATACACTCTAAGTTTAACTGCGAGTGATGAACACTATCAAAGTGGTGATGATGATAATTCATCAACTACACTATCTATTCGTATTCCAGTTCAAGATAATGCAGGTGCAATTGTTAATGACCAAACCTTGGATGCTATTAACGAAAATTCATCAAATGGTGCTGTTGTAGATAGTGTCGAGGCATCGGATGCTGAGTTAGATACAATTACGTTTAGTAACTTTACACTTAAAAGTGCATATGTAAATGGTGTTGGTACAAACGTAACTTCATCTTTAGGTGGTACATCATTATATGACCCACACGCAAATCCATTCCAATTAAATGCATCAAACGGACAAATAACTCGTAAGTCTGGTGTGTTCTTAAACGCGGATGTCGCAAATAGATATGAATATGAAGTTACTGTTAATGATAACTTTAATTCAGATAACGATACTGGTAGTATAACAATTCCAATTGATGATGATACTGCTTCAAGTATTGGTACTGGTGGTGGTACTTACTATATTCAAGAGGGTGGTGAGACTGCTGATAATCTAACTACAAACTCAAATGGATACTCAAGTGGTGATGTAACATTTACTTCAGCAGTATCTCAGATGTGGGAAGTAAATAGTGTACCAAGTGGATATGTTAGATTTACTAATGGATATACTTACTATACTGGTTCAAGTGTAACTCTTGAAGTGGATACTGATATTAGTGGTAATTTATACTACGCAAATAGTGATACAGTTGCTATTCAGATTACAGCATCCGAAACTTCATTTGAAACCACAAAACAATATAGAGACCATACCCTAACAATTACTGATAATCAACCATACTCAATCGTATTTATTGATACATCTGCTAATCTAAACACAAATGGTGCTAGACCATCAAATATATTAAGTGTAATTTCATTCACGGAACCTCAATTTGGTATTGGTGATACTATTGACCATAGTGAATTCTCATTTACTGACCCAAGTGGTCAATTAACTGCATC
>Ga0187217_1000866_pt1 | contig 12473 bp, 16 predicted proteins | sample 15SPOviralmetaG_FD_130165 | JGI IMG/M metagenome (GOLD analysis project Ga0187217, IMG submission 130165) | Marine viral communities from the oligotrophic San Pedro Time Series (SPOT) site, San Pedro Channel, CA, USA - 15 SPOT_SRF_2010-09-15... | ecosystem: Environmental > Aquatic > Marine >... | reverse complement strand
TTACATTTTTTTTTTGAAGATAGAGATTTTATACAAAAAGATAAAGATAAATTAATATTTTTTAATAAAACAAATGAAACAGAATTTGTTGAAATAAATATAAATAATGATAAAAACATAGATATTTCAGTTCCAATAAAAGGATTAAATTATTATTATAAAACAAAATTATTTGATATTAATAATATAATAAATTATTTAAATTTACATATTTAAAAATAAATATAATAAGTAAATATATTAAATGACATTAAAAACAGAAATGATTGAAATAGAAAAAAAAGATGTAAAAACAATAACAAATATAAATATTTTTAATACAAGTTTAGGTATATTGAAAGAAAAAATGTTTTTAATAGATATAAGAGGTAGTACAATTCATTTAATAATAAAATATGTAATTGAAGAATTAGATGGAAGTCCATTAAAAGGAGCAGAAAAAAAAGAAATGGGATTAAAATTAATTAAAGAATTAGTAATAGATTTAGCAGAAGGAGAAGATGAAAAAATATTATTAAATATGATAAATGATGGAACAGTTGGTAATTTAATAGATTTAATAATAGATGCAACAAAAGGTAAAATAAATGTAAATACAATAGCAAGAGTAGGTGTAAGTTGTATGACAAGTTGTTTACCATATTGTTTTCCAAGTTTAAAAAAAAAATTAAATAAATACATAGTTTCTCATACTTTAATAAAGTAATCATTTTATGCAAATATTTAATTTTTTAATTTTTTTATTTTTTAATTTTTTTAAAAACCTTCAACTTCATCTGCCCAAGATTTTCCGCCTAAAATAGATTTTCCCCAAACGATAGAATCAATAGGTGGAAGATGTGATGTATTTTTTTGATTCGAAAAATTTGTGTTGTCACCATCATATTGGTCTAAAATATTAAAAATATTGAATGTTCTGATAAGGGGTTTCTTAGTATCAGGAGCAAATTTAAGAGATGACTTTGGCATAATTATTGATTGGTTTAATAGTAAAATATGTTATTATAAAATAAATAAAATCAATTTTATTTTATAATAACAAAGTAGAATTAAACATTATTAGAATTATCAATATTTTGATTATGATTTTGTTTTTTCTGAGAAATAACTTTATTAAAAATATTAAATAATTTATTTTTAGTTTTATTTTTTTCATTAATTAAATTATATCTATCATAAATACGTTGAAGTTCAACTTCATTAATATTATTAACAGTATTTCCATTTAAATTAAATATTTCGTCCAATATAGTTCCATTTTGTATAACATTAGGATTATATTGTTTTGGTAAACAACAATCAATATTAATTCCACAACATTTTAAAAAATTAACAGGTAACATATCATAAAACATAAAATTAATAAAATATTTTTTACGCATTTGAGAATTAATAATTTCTTGTCCAAATATTTTATCAATCATAATATATGCAGTTTTCAAAAAAATAATATTATTAATAATTTTTTTTTTTATAATTATTAATTTACTAGCTCTAAATTTTAGTTTTAAAGACATTTCATTAGAAATATTTTCATTTTTTAGTAAAGCATAAACAAGTCTCAATTCATTTTTTACATCTTTTAAAGCAGTAATAGTTTTTGTTTTATAATCTTTAATTCTTTTTATTAAAGAAAAAATATTTGTATTATAAATTAAAGGGTAATTATATCTTATTTTTCTTGGAATAATAAAAGGATTAGTTTCTTTAATATCAGAAATTTTTTCTTCAATAGATTTAATTTTATTTTTTAAATAATTCAGATGCATTTTTTCTTCAATTTCTAAAGAAGTATTTTGATCTATATTGTGAGAAAATTCATCTGGTAATTCAGGTTCTGAATCAGAACCAGCATAATTATTTGTATATAAAAGCTCATAATAATTAATAGTTTTAATATTTATATTTTCTTTATTTTTTTTAATATGATTTTGTGAATCTTTAACTCCAATATGACTGTAAAATAAAATCAATTTACCAGATTGAAATTCAGTATAAGTTTGTAATTTATCATATTGATGAGCAGTAATTTTAAATGCCTGAGATGAAGCATCCAATTTCATAAAACTAATAATAGATAATAAAAATGCTAAAAAAGCATTCAATGATGAAAGTATATATCTACCTTTTTCTTGAACTTCAAAATTAGATTGAGAAACACTACAAAAAGAGCTAATTGCTATAGCAGGAAGCATTAACATATACAATCTAAATAATATATAACTAGATGCTTCCATATATATAATTTTTTGACCTTTTAAATAACTAGCAATAATATCAAGTGATGATGAATATTTCTGTGAATAAGTAAGTTTATAATAATGATCAATTTGTTTTTTTACATCATTGTATGTAAGTTTTTTATATTTAATATTATAAGAAGATTCATTAATATATTCAATTTCTTGTTCAGAATAAGTAGAATCACTCGGTTCAGAAATAATATGATTAAAAAAATTAGGAGATATATTTTTTTTAGAATTAAAACGAATACTAGATAAATCAATAGATAAATTCTTAATAAATTTATTTTCTAATAAAATATTATTAGATATATCATTATTAAAACTAAAATCAATATTATTAAAATCATTATATTCATCATTATATTCATCATTAATATCATGATTAATTTCATCATTTTGATAAATTTGATAAATTTGATTAATTTCAGGTAACGAAGACATATTAATTAATATATATAAATAAAAGTTTTATTTACCAGTAGAACCAAAACCACCTGTTCCTCTAAAAGTTAAATTACCTAACTGAGATATATCATCAACAATAACTACTTTCATTGGATAATTAGATAAATCAGGAGGAGTAATTTGTACATATCTATCATTAGATTGAATAATAAAATCTCTATTAATTTTAAAATATGCTAAATTAATATCAAAAACAGATTTAATATTACCACGATAACCAGAATCAATAATTCCAACTGAATTAGCTAAACGAAGAGGAGATTTAGTAGCAGTACTAGAACGAGGATATAAATAATAAGAAACATATTTACCATTAAATTTCATAGCACATTTTATTTTATGATCTAAAATAATATTATAGTTAGATTGTAAATATTCTTCATTAATAGTAAAATTATTAGGAGTATATAAATCAAAACCAGCATTAAAACAATAATCAGCCATATCATAATTATAATCAATAGAAGACGAAGAGTTAATAAATTGTAAATATTGTTCAACCAGTAAATTATGAGAAGTCATTTGTTGAATATATTTATCTTTTAAATTAGAAGAGAGTGAAGGGTCAATATAAATATATAAAACATATAAATCTTTTTCAAAAGAAGTCATATTTATTTAATTAATTAAATAAATATAATTTTATATCAATTTTAAATATTTTTATATAGAAAAAAAATTGATTAAAAAAATAAAATAAGTATGAAATTATAAAAATGGCAAGCAATACGGATCATTGTTTGATTAGGCATGCTGCAATTGAAGCACAAAAATCAGATGTTTTAATGAGACATGGAGCTTTAGCAGTAGTAAATGGTAAAATTATGGGAAGAGGACATAATCATTATCGTTCAAATTCAAAAGATAAGTTTATTCAAAATACATGTACATGTCATGCAGAAATTGCATGTCTAAGAGATATGTTCTACAAGTGTGGAACGAATACATATGGAAAACATAGCAATTCGATAAAAGGCGTGTGTGCATATTAATAATAATAATAATAAAAATAATAATAAAAATTTAGAAAATATAATGAAATTATATAAAAAAACAACAGTATATGTAGTGAGATGTGATAAAAATAATAAATTACAAGATTCAGCTCCGTGTTGTAATTGTGTAAAAATTTTAGTAGAGTTAAACATAAAAAAAATAGTATATAGTTCAATAAATAATACAATTGTAAGTATAAATCCAAAAGATATAACACTAAATCATATATCATCTGGTGAAAAAATGTTAAGAAGAAAAATGTAAATGAATATTTGCTAAAATATATATTATAAAATAATAATAAATATTTTATATTTATCAACAAGCAATAACTTTTGCATTTTTGGGATTATATAAACAATTTTTTTTCGTAAATAGATTTGGATCATTATAATATATAGAATATTCAGTAGATACTCCAGAAATTTGATTTTTATCTTTAACCATATTATTAGCTTTAGTTTTCTTAATTAACAAATCACTATAACTATGTGTATTATATTTAACATTGCAATCAGAAACAAAATCACAGTGTGAATAATTATTTATATCATTAAGACTTGAATCAATAAAACAATTATTTTTATTTACATATATTTTCATAGAATTAGTTTGATTTAAATGATTAAAATGTTTATTAACAGGATTCTTATTATTATAACGTTCAGTTAATATAGGATTAGAATCTTTATAACATTGATGTGATATATTAACATTAGACTTAACTTTATTATTTACAATACGAGTTTGTCTGAGTGCATGATAATTTTTAACACTGATTTTAGTATTATTATCAGGAACATAACATCTAGTTTGTTTAATTGAACTAGATGGATCATTTGTAAAATTAGAATTAGAATTACCTATATAATATTGATTATTTGATGAATTAATTGAAAAAGAAGTTTTACCACCTGAAATTTTAGAAGCGTATTTTTTTTTTAAAGTAGAACTACCACCACCATTATTAGAATATCTATTAACATTATTACTAATATTAGTATTATTATTATTGAGTTTTGTATAATTATATCTGACACCTAACATATATAATTAAAAAATATAAAAAAAAATTGAAAATATTTTTTATATTTAAATTATAAAATATATAATATAGAATTGTGTTAAGAAATTAAAATGAGTATTTCATATTCAGAAATTACAAAAAAAAATAATAATGAAAAAAAAGTAGTAAATGTATATGAGAATAAGAGTTGGACAATTATTAATAAAAAAACAAAAGAAATAAAAGTTAGTGAATCAACAATTCTATTAAAAGAACTAATAGAGAAAAAAAATTTAAAAAAAAAATTAGATAAAATGATAAATAATTGGAATAATTTTAGAGATGAGATAAATGAATTATTAGGTGATACTTCACCATATTATAATTATAAAGAAGAAATACAAGAAATGATAGATGAAGATAATATGATAAATGAATTATTATATAATAATGAAAATAACAATGATTCAGAATATTCTTCAGACGAAGAAAATAACAAAAATCTAATTTATTAAAAAAATTAAGTAAATGGGTAAAAAAGATATAAAAAAATAAGTTTTTTTATATAATGAATAAAGAAGTTTTATATAAAAATTTATATGATAATTTAAAAAAAAATAAAATAAATATAATAATAATAGAAAAAGATATAAATAATTATGTAGTAAGTGTTGAAAAATATAAAAAAGAAATATATAACAATATTTTATCGGAAATAGAATTAAAAAATGAAATAAAAAAAATAGAATTAAATAATTTTAAAATATTATATATATTAAATTTTTTTATTACTAAAAATATAGAAGAACTAGACAATATAGATTGTAATGAAAATAATAGTTACGAATTAAATTTAATAAAAAATATAAAAAATATAAATTTAAAAAATTATAATGAAAATAGTAGTTTAATTTTTATAATAGAAAAAAAAAATATAAGTTACATAAAAATAAAAATAAATAAAAATAAAACAAAAAAAAATAAATTAAAATAAAAATATATTTATTTTTATATGTCTATATTTAATTTATTTTTTAATAACATAGAACAAGAATTAAGAAGTGATATTAGCAATAATGAAAATAATATAGTAAACGAAAATATTTTTTATAATTATAACTATGAAAATGAAAATACAAATGAAATATCCTTGACTTTTTATGAATTATTAAATAATATAAACTATGATTTAAGTAATGTAATTATATATGATTTTTCATTAAATTTAATAAATATAGAAGATATATATAATTTAAATGAAGAATTAGAAACATTAAGTAATTATAATGGTTTATCAAAAGATTTAATTAATAAATTAGAAAATAAAATTTTTAATAAAGATGAAGCATTAAAAAATAATTTTAATACAGAATGTGCGATTTCATTAAAAGAATTTGAAGAAAATGATAATATAATATTATTACCTTGTAAGCATATATTTTTAAAAGAAAGTATTGAAAAATGGTTATATAAATCAAATATATGTCCAATTTGTAGAAAAGAAATAATATTTAATTAATTATATGTCATATACTGAAAATTATAATTTATTTGTAGTAAATTACTATGATAGATTATCGGAAAATTATTATAAAATAATAACAATAAATAAGAAACCAAAAGGAGAACTTAGTAAATATATAAAAAAAATATCAATAAAAAATATTTCAACAGATAATGAGAGAAATACAGAATATTGTAGTTATGTAATAAATAGCGATATATTAGGAAGTAATAACAATAATATTTTAAATATTTGTACAATAGATAATATAAATGAAATATACGAATTTTTGATAAATAATAATTATAATATAAATAATGAATTAAATAAATGTTTAAAATTGAATGATAATTTAAAAATTTTTAAGAATAAAAAACTATTATTTTCAATATATTTTAAAATTGAAATATAATTAAATATTAGAAAAATATATAATTATATTCATGGATAATGATATAGAAGATAGATATATAAAAAGTTTAAATAATATAGAATTAGTTGCATTAGAAATTGCAAAAAGAAAATTAGAGAGCTCTTTTGATTTGAAAAAATCAATAGGTTATTTAGAATTTTTAAAAAAAATTAATGATGAGAATGAGATGATTCATCCATCAGAAAAATAAAAATAGAAATGATACCAAATATAGTTGCAATAATTTTTTTAATATTTATTTTTTCATTAAATATATAAAAACCAATAAAAAATAATAAAATAAAATGAAATATATGCCATATAATATTAACAACAATAAGTTCTTTATATTTTAATAATTTATATGCAAAATATCCAGTTAAAGAATATAAAATAATACCAATTGGAATATAAAAATTTTTATATAAAATATTTTTTTTATTATTTAGATAATATTTTTTAAATAAAAATTGAGCAGCAACTTCAGATAAAATAGCAAAAAATGTAAATATGTAAAATATATATTGCATATATATATATTACATATATTTATAAATAAATTTATTTTTTTTTCAAGAAATCACTATAACTAATATTATAGTAAGATTTTTCTAATTCATTTTCTTGATAATCATCAAATAATACACATTGAGATGAGATATCAAAATTATTATGAAATAATAAAAATTGAAAGTTTAAAGAATTATCAAAATTTTTATCTGTGAAATTAATACTTGAAAAAGAATTATCTATAATTAAATTAGAAAAAAAAAAATTATTGTTATAGTACTGATACGATACATCAAAATTAAAATCAGAATTCAAAAAAATATTAGAAGATAAATTTAAATTAGAAGATAAATCTAAATTAGAAGATAAATTTAAATTAGAAGATAAATCTAAATTAGAAGATAAATCTAAATTAGAAGATAAATTTAAATTAGAAGATAAATCTAAATTAAAAGATAAATCAATATTATAAGAGGAATCAAGATAAGAAGGATTATTAATATTTTTAATATTGTAATTATAAGATTTACATTGTTTATAAAATTTTTCTATAGTACCTTTATATTTATATTTATTAGATTTATATTTTTTTAAATTATTAGTATAAATTTTCTTTTGACTATAAAAAATATAATTTTTTTTAGAATTATTTTGAGATTCATTTTTTGAATCATCTATAGCAAATTCTTGATTTTCAATATAAATAGTTTTACAATTATATTTAACAACATATATTCTAGAAACAACATCAAGATATATAAAAGGAATTAAATTAGATTTTTTTGTATAATAATTGAAAGTTTCAGATGAATCATCATAATTCATTAAAACATTACCAAATTTTGTAGAAATTTTAATATATTTATTAATTAATTCTTTTAATTCAGTATCTGTAATAATAATATCTTCTAATAAATCATATTCATGAATATATTCTAGTAAAAAAGGATCATATGAATATAAATCAGGATTATCAGTATATAATTTTACAAAATTATCAACTAATGGTTTATAAACAAATCGAGAAACAAAAAGAGAAGAAAAAAATATAGAGGTAGATAATATAAAAAAATATAAAAATATATGATGTATTAAATAATCATATTTTTTAAAATTATTAATAAAATAAAATAAATCAAAATGATGATTAGTGTAATTATTATTATAATTATTTGTATATGAATTTATATAAAAATCAGAAAAATCATTAAAAGAAAATAAAGTACATTTAAATTCAGGAAGAGATTGACAATATATATAGTAATCAATAGTATTCATTAAATATTATATAAATAATAATATTATTTAATATTTAAATAATTTGTATGTTTTATTTTATAATTAAATTATAAATATAATGGAATATAGTATATCTATTAGAATAGATATAAAAAAAAATTCAAATCATATAGAATTAGAAAATTTAATATATGATTGTGGATATAATTTAAATTCAACAAATATTTTTAATGATTTTGATTTAGATGGAAGAAATAAATTTGTAAAAAATAATAATAAAATAATCATATTAGAGTTTGAAGAAGAAGATAATTTATTAAATTTTATAAAATTTATAAAGAAAATAAAAACTTTAGATATAGAATATATATATGAAAAAAATAATATCATTTATGCTGACAAAAAATATTTAAATAATATATATTATGATAAATTTTTTTTAATAAATAAAATAAATATAAATTATGAATTAGATAAATACAAAAAAATAAATAATTTATTATAATTTGGGAGGTGGTCTTTTTCTAGAAAATTTTTTACGATGTTTTCTAGTATTTTTAAGTTGATTTCTATTAAAAATAATTAATTCTTCATCATAAGGATTATCAAATTGATTTTTTTTTAGCATATCAATATATTTTTTTCTTTGTTTTTTTGATAGTTTAGAAGAAGATTTAATTTTAATTTTATCAAATTTATCAAATTTTTTAATATTTTCAAGATCATTACTTAATAAATGAAATAAATCAACAGAATCATCACTTTTTTGAGAGAAAATTTTATAAAAATTTTCTAAATCATCTTGATATAAATATTTATCATCGTCAAGTTTTAAATAAGCATATACTTTTTTTTTATTATCAGGATTAATTGCAAAATTATATTCTTTTTCATTATATTTTTTTCCATTAATATAAGTATCTTGTTTAAAAGTTGAATACATTGTTTCTTGTGACTGTGACATTTGTAATTATTTATATATAATTAGAAAAAATTATATATAAATATTAAAATGAATAAAACATTAAAATCAAAAAATAAAGAAAAAAATAAAGAAAAATTGACAAAAAAGAAAATTCCAAATTTACAAAGTATCATGGATGGAGGAAATATAAATGAAAATTTTATAGAAATTTTGAAAAGATTAGAATTTTACAATAGAAAATATGAAAATAATGGATTTTTTAAAGCAAAGATCTATAGAGAAGCAATAAAAAAATTCAGTGAATTAAATGAAGATATAAAAGATGAAAAAAAATTAGATGAATTAGGAATAGGTAAAGCAGTAAAAGATAAATATAATGAATATTTAAAAACAGGTAAAGTAAAAAATTTAGAAGACTTAAAAGAAAAATATAAAAATAATTATGAAAATAATATAAAAAACGAAGAAATAAAAAAAACATTTTTGAAAATACATGGAATAGGTGAAAAATTAGCAGATAAATTAATAGAATTGAATATAAAATCAATAGAAGAATTAAAAAAAAGAAAAGATGAAGAAATAGATGGAAAAGGAAAAAAAAAATTAAAATTATTAAATGATGTTCAACAAATTGGTTTAAAATATTACGAAGACACATCAAAAAAAATACCAAGAAAAGAAATAGAAGAATATGAAATTTTAATAAAAAAATATTTTTTAGAAAGTGTAAATAAGTTTGATGAAGATATTTCAAATCATAAATTTGAAATTGTAGGAAGTTATAGACGAGGAAAAGAAATTTCAGGAGATATTGATATAATAGTTACATCATTAAATAATAATAAAGATATTTATATTGAATTTTTAAATAAATTAAAAGAAGAAAATGTTATTGAAGAATTTCTAAGTAAAGGAGAAATAAAAAGTTTAGTTATTGGAAGATTAAATAAATCATCAATAGCAAGAAGAATAGATTTCTTATATTCACCACCAGAAGAATATGCATTTGCGGTATTATATTTTACAGGTTCAAAAGAATTTAATACAGCAATGAGACAAGTTGCATTAGAAAATAATTTAACATTAAATGAACATGGTTTTCATAAAATGGTAAATAAAATAAAAGGTGAAAAAGTAAAAGATAAAATATTTAAAAGTGAAAAAGATATATTCAATTATTTAAATATTGCATACAAAGAACCATATGAAAGAATAGATTTTAATTCAATTAAAATAATAAAAAAAAAAGAAGAAGAAGAAGAAAAAGAAGAAGAAAAAGAAGAAGAAAAAAAAACAAAAAATAAAACAATTAAATATAAAACAAAAAATAATAATACAATAAAAAATAATAGTAAAGAAGTAAGTGAAAATGCAATAAATAATTTAAAAATATTTAAAAAAACCGGTATTTCAATATTAGAAAATTTATCAGAAGAAGAATTAACAAATATGTTGAAAGAATCAATAAATAGTTATTATAATTCTGAAGATATAAAAAATATAATTTTAAATGATGATGAATATGATATTTTAAGAGAACATATAATTAAAAAATATCCAAAAAATAAAATAGCAATAAATCAACATACAGAAGTAAAATTAGATAAAACAAAAGTAAAATTACCATATGAGATGTGGTCAATGACAAAAATAAAATCAGATACAAATGAAATAGAAAAATTTAAATTAAAATTTAATGGTCCATATGTAATATCAGCGAAATTAGATGGTGTGAGTGGACTATATTCAAGTGAAAATGATAATAAAAAATTATATACAAGAGGAAATGGAATATATGGACAAAATATAGACCATTTAATAAAGTATTTAAATTTGCCAGATATAAATGATGTTACAGTAAGAGGAGAATTAATAATTAAAGAAAATACTTTTAAAGAAAAATATTCAAATAAATTTTCAAATTCAAGAAACTTTGTTTCGGGAATGGTAATTAAAAAAAAGATAACAAAAGAAGATGAAGATATTTTAAAAGATATAGATTTTGTAGTTTATGAAGTAATAAAACCAAATAATTTAATACCATCAGAACAATTAAATAAAACAATAGAATATAATTTTAATTGTGTTAAAAATATAAAAAATATTTCAAATAAAGAATTAACAAATGATTTATTATCAAATAGATTAGAAGAATGGAGAGAATCATATGAGTATACAATAGATGGTATAATATGTATAGATGATAAAATATATGAAAGACAAAGTAAAAATCCAGATCATGCGTTTGCATTTAAAATGATAATGAAAGATGGTATAGTAGAAGCAAAAGTAATAGATGTAATATGGACAGCATCAAAAGATGGATTATTAAAACCAAGAATTCAATTAGAACCAACAACAATAAATGGTGTGACAATAAATTATACAACTGGAAAAAATGCAAAATTTATAGTAGAAAATAAAATAGGTCTTGGTACAATTGTAAAATTAAAAAGAAGTGGTGAAGTTATACCAGAAATAGTAAGTATAGTAAAACATTCGGAAGAAGCATTAATGCCAAATGAAAAATATAAATGGAATGAAACAAATGTAGATATTATAATTGAGAATAAAGAAGAAGACGAAACAGTAAAATTAAAAAATATTTTGGGATTTTTCAAAATTTTAGAAGTAGAAGGATTAGGAGAAGGAAATATAAAAAAAATAATGAAAACAGGTAAAAATAGTATAGGAAAGATAATTTCAATGACAAAAGAAGATTTTTTGAAAGTAGAAGGTTTTAAAGAAAAAATGTCAAATAAAATATATAATTCAATAAAAGAAAAAATAGATAATTCATCAATAGAAAAAATAGCAGCAGCAAGTAATATATTTGGAAGAGGATTTGGAGAAAAGAGAATAGAATTAATTTTAGAAAATGAAAAAGATATAATAAATAATACAGAATCAGATGATAAAAAAATCGAAAAATTAAGCAAAATAGATGGATTAGGTAAAAAAACGGCGACAAATTTTGTAAATAAAATAAAAGATTTCAAATTATTTTTAGAAGAATCGGAATTATTATATAAATTAAATAAAGAATTAGAAAGTAAAGATAGTAAAGAAAACAAAAATAATATTTTATCAAATGAAAAGATAGTATTAAGTGATATAAAAAATAAAAAAATAATAGAAAAAAAAATAAAAGATTTAAATGGTGAAATATT
>Ga0187217_1000860_pt1 | contig 12525 bp, 16 predicted proteins | sample 15SPOviralmetaG_FD_130165 | JGI IMG/M metagenome (GOLD analysis project Ga0187217, IMG submission 130165) | Marine viral communities from the oligotrophic San Pedro Time Series (SPOT) site, San Pedro Channel, CA, USA - 15 SPOT_SRF_2010-09-15... | ecosystem: Environmental > Aquatic > Marine >... | reverse complement strand
TAATAGCCATAAGTTTTTCGTTATTTGTTAACGAAGGGTCTGCGGGTGGCGTTTGTTTTTTTAAAGCTTTTTCAATCTTATTATTTCTTTCTACTTCTTCTGAAAGACGACGCTCTGCCCACCGCATGAAGTTACTTACGCTTCCTGCGGATGTTTCATATGTATCTGATTCCATTGTTATTCTTTTGTTTTTACAATGACTGTTACTTCTGATGAACTGTCTGTTTCTAGAGAATTGCAGATTACATTTTGAATATTAGTATCTGCGTTCCCTCCGTGCTCGTTGGCAAGGTCAAGCAGCTCATTTAAAAGTTCTTCTAGTTTCATGGCATTTCGTAAAATCTTGAGGTTACGGGGTGATGTATGTAAAGATGCTTCTTTGCTCTAGTAACTGCAACATAAAAAACTCGGTGCTCGTTGTCAGGGTCTTTAGCAAATCCTTTACTTGTCATCTCTACCATGTCGGGCAGTATGACTACATTGTCTGCTTCTCGACCTTTGACAGCGTGGATTGTGTTAATCTCTACGTTGCCTCCTTCGATCAAGGTTCCTTGTTCCTCTGCTTTCTTCAGTATATCTCTAGCTGTGTCTGAGAGCTTAAACACTTTGTCCCAAGAAACAGTAGTTCTTAGACCGTAGTTAGTAGACAACTCGTGCTTGTCAAACATATCTAAGTCATGCATAGAGTCCATAAGTTTCTTAGAACCACGAGCTACTGCTACTCCACTGGGCAAATACTCTCTGTATAACACTTTTAAGTCCCTAACATACAACTTAAACCCTTTTCTAAGTTGTTCCCACAACTTAATCATCCTGATTGTGTTAGCATTAAACAAGGAACAGTCGCCTCCTGATACAAAGAGTTGTCGTTGTCTTATTAGCAGGTTTTCAAAGTAAGGTAAAAACGCTCTGTTTCTGCAAAGCAATAGCCAAGATCCTTGTGAAAAGTCTAAATCTGCTAATGTTTTTATTTTAGACACATACCCGTCTTCGTTATCTGTGGTAATAGTGTAGTCTTGTTTCTGTGTAATCTTCTTAGCAACTTGCTCAGAGTATTCAAGGATTCTAGCAGGTAACCTGTAGCTCTTATTTAGAATGATTCTAGATCCCTCTCTATTGATTAATGACACTGGGTCACCTCCTGAGAACTTGTAAATGCTCTGTTTGTCGTCACCAGCAATGTATAGCTGTTTAACGTCTTTGCTTAGATGGTCTACGACTTTCCACTGTAATGGAGATAAGTCTTGAGCTTCATCAACAAACAAGTAGTCTAGATCAAGATGAACATCTAGCTCAAGGAATTGTTCTAGTTGGTCAGTGAAGTCGTAAACGTCACCTTGGTCTTTAAACTTTTTGTAAAACTTAGAGAACTCTTCTAACTCTTCAACAGATACTACATTGCTTGGGGTTTCTAATAGTATTTCTTTGGAAGACATTAGCATGTTACGCATGAGCCCGTTGTAATACAGTATCCTATCTCCAATACCTGTCGTGAAATTGCTGCCGTCTTTTTTAGAGACGGCAGCAGCTCCCGTGAACTTAAAAGAACTAAGTTTACTGAAGGCTTGGTAGTCCTTCCAGTTCATAATTCTTTTACTTGGTATGCGTCGATAACAAAGAGCATGCAATGTGCTGAAAGCTTCAAACTCTTTGGGGTCGTAATCAGGGTATTTTATTAAAGCCCTGTCTATAGCTTCTTGAGCACCTGCTTTAGTAAAGGTAGTAAAGCCAATTTTACGTGGGCTAGTTTGTTCTAAGCACTCGCCTAGAAGATTCATAAGTGTGGTAGTTTTACCTGTGCCAGCACTAGCAACGTATATCTTAGTTTTATTCTTCATAATCTAATATATCCTTAACCTTCTCCCAATATTTCTCAGTGCTTTCTTTTTTCCATCCGTTAGGTCCACCGTTGTGTATTCTTGCGATGTCTTGAGGAGTTACAGCTCTACCTAGTCGTTCTGGCGTTGCATAACGATGCATGTATGAGTTAAAAATCATACGAGATTTCTCATAGCTGTAAGCATCGTCTACAGTCCAGTCTTCGTTTGCGTGTTGAGCAGCGTCTTGAATGTATGCTTTGGTTAATTGGAAACAGCCGTGTGCTGTTCCGTTGTCCCCTATTGCGTTAATATCTGCGTTGCTTTCGACTAGCATAATTGCTAGTATTAGTTGTGATGTTGTCATTAGTAGTTGTTCTGTTCTATTAGATCAGGATACGCTGTAATGTTGTTTACATCTAGCATATTCTGGTGGATGCGCCAGCATCTAGTGTTTACACTGTCAAGTTGGACGCGGTCAGGTTCTGCTTTCAATACTTTCTTTAATACAGAAAGCACTTTATTTGAAGGCATGTCCTTAAATCTTTGTTGCTCAAGATGATCTCTAAGATGTGACATGCGAAACAAGTAGTTACCGTCTGATCTTTTAATGGGTCCATTCTTGATGTGATGAGCTTCTTCTACGGCAGAGTCACAGAAACCTGATACAAGTTCTACTAACTGACCTACGGGTGTCATCTCAAAGGGGATGTCTATTTGTGTGCAGTTTTTAAGAAGTAGGTTTTGTTGTTTAATCCAGTCCTCTTGTTTAATAGGAGGAAATTTGTAAAGCAGTCGCTCCATTACTTTTTGGTTAAACAGGTTAAAGTTATCAAACTCTGCAGTGCTAAGCTGTAGTTCAGTGTCGTCTAAGGTTACATACCAAAGAGGCGGGTCACTTTTTAGTTGAACTAACGAACGGTTGTTGGGCATGAAGTCTTCGCCTCCAATGCCGTGCTTAGTCATGCCACATGCTTTTGCGTCACAGAAACGGCACAGCGGTTCTTGGGCACACTGGTATTTGTAGTCTTTCTTGCTATACGAAGATATGATTGCGTCTACTTCTCGGTCATTGAGAGGTTCTGAAAACATCCTGTTATACTTGTGGATGAGTTGCTTCCATTCGCTAGGGTTAGCTTTTTTAAGATACACAGCTACGTTTGCTAAAGTAATGTTTCTACTTTCGCTTGCTTGAGTCCGCTCGCTAAATATATAGTTGAGGCACGGAGGTCCTTCTGGGAATATTTCTGATGAACCGCTAGGGACTTCAAGGCTGTGAAACGCCTCAGAGGTCATACGATTAGCTGTAGCTGCGTCTATAAACTCTTGAGGGTCAAGAGCCTCACCCTTGCTATTAAAGGCATACTGGAGCGTAGGGTTGCCACTATAGGGCATATTTAGCCAATTGCCATATTTAGAGTCGTCTTTGCGATTGCCGATCTTTGGTTGTTTGGGGTATATTTCTGATACACCTTGACCAAAAAAGGCACTAAAAGCTTTAAGCTTGTCAATCATGTCCTTAGCAGCTACGGGCTCGCTTAGGAATAAATATACGTGTGCACCGCCTGACTTAGATCTGCATACTATAAAAGGTAGCTTGTTGTCTGCTACCTTTTCGTTGAGTTTTTCAAGAGTATCTTCTTTTTGGTATACATCTACGTCTAGTGCTCCCCAGAATACAGAGCTGTCTTCCTGTAGGGGTGTGCATCCTATACGTTTTTTGCCTTGGATGTGCTCTTCCCACAGGCTTACAGTTACTCCGCTTTTTACTAGAAATGATTTAGAGTCACACTTACCGTCCCTGTCCCTAAACTTGCCTGTTAGCTTTGTTTCTCCGTGTACATTAGGGTTACATTTATATAGCTCTAAGAATTTAGTAGCTAGCTCGGTTAGTGTAGTGTCGTTGCTCATATGGGGATAAAGGAGCCCAGCCCCGTTCTAAGGGCTGGGCTACAGTTTATTTAGAATATATCTTCGTCAGTAGTTAAAGCTGGTGCTGTTTCTTGCTTAGGGCTTTTTAGCAGAGGAGTATCTGCAGCTTTGCCTGAAGTAGCAGCGGCTAACTCAAGAAGATCTTCATCGGATTCGAAGTCAAGAACCGATGGGCTCTTAATTTCAAAATTCCAATAATCGTCGTTATTCTTGCTAGTTTCCATGACGGTCGCTAGTTGCCATTTCTGTGCAAACAGAGGCGGGACAATGCTAGGATTGTCATCGTAACGGAAACGATTAATGTCAGATGTAAGTTTGCGAGAAACTTTTAGCTGAGACGATGTGAAAGGAATCATTGCTTCTTCCCACGCACCGTTTACATTAATAAGGACGAACCAGTAGCTGGTGTAGCGTAGTTCGTTGTCTCCGAGCCATTCATCGTATTGACGCTCACGACCCTTTTCGTAGAGAGGATTGCCAACAACGGATAGCGGGTGACTTCCTACGAAGCCTCCACCTTTGTTGCGGGGAATCCACTCTGTATACATTGCAGTAGTATACACTGGGATCATTTCTACTGGGTTGTCCAGTAGGTCTTTTGTCTTTGCGAAGAACAGGTCTCCAGCTTTTGAGCCTTCGACATACTCGTCTTTGTTTGGCTTGAGCTGTGGGCTCAAGTCTTGCAGGATGCGGATGAACGGCATTGCTGAACCTTCATCGAGGTTTTCAGTGCCCATTCCCGCTACTTTTGTTATATCATATGCCATGATTATTATTCTTTGTTTCTTAGGTTACTTTTGCTCGCTTACCTTGGTAGATACCAAAGGCTTCACGAGGTAGAGATTCTGCCAGCTCTGGGTTATCCAGAGCGTCACGACAGAAAGACTTGAGAGTTGAGTGATGTATTGATGACTTACAAGAAGCCTCCACACCCATCTCCTGAAGGGTTTCTAGTATTTGAGATACGAGTTGATCGTTGCCTCTGTCAAGATTGGCTTTTACCTCATTCTTGATAATGGACGAGTTGTTTGTTTCTCGCAACCAGTTGTAGGCAGCATTTTCATCTTTGATTCGTGCATCGACGAACGAGTTGATTGTAATCTGCTTGCCGTTTGTAAGTCTCAGGGAGTCAATGCCCAACGTTTCTAACATTGTGGGCAAGTGCTCTTCTGCTACTTTCTTTTTTGCAGTTTTTAACTCTGACAGATTTTCTTCTGCACGAGCTATTTGTATTTCTAAGCTGACAAGTGTGTCGCTTAGGTCAATAACAGCAGCCATATCAGTTGGTCGCTGTGATGCTGTCTCTTGTTCAGAGAACAGTTCTGGTGTGTCGATAGCTTCTTGAGCCTCAACGAGTAGTGGATCTTCATTCATAATTCTTTGTTTACAATATCTCCTATTCTAGCATAGCCAGCTATATCAATCCAGTTATCTTTCTTATTTGAATGCATTTGTCTAGTTATTTTTAGAGCAATCATAGCTAAAGCTACTTGATTAGGTGTGATTTTAGTCTCAAAGATGACAGACCACATAGTGGCTACTCTGTCTAATTCGACAGTGCAGTCTCCGTATTCGCTGTGTCGATCACCAGTAGTTAATTTTAAAGCTGTTTTTAATATGTCCATATTGTTAACACCAAGTAGGTCCAAGGTCTATGTCTGCGACTACAGGGACTTTTAAGTTTATTGCTTCTTCCATGATTTTACCAAGTTTTTTAGCTTCTGCTTCGTCGGTAACCATAGCGTTGATCTCATCGTGCACAGGAAGCCGAAGGTCAAGTCCAGCGTCATGAGCAAGTACCATAGCAAGTTTCGTTTGATCAGCAGCAGAGCCTTGAATAAGTCTGTTAAGCCCTTTGCTAACGAATGCTCTTTGGAGATTTTTAATTTGGTCTTTATATTTTGTAGTTGCATTGTTGTATCCTTTCACTGGTTTATCGTCGTAACTAGGCATCCAGAAGTCAAAGTGAGCCTTTCTGCCTAGTATGGTTTTAATTTCTCCTTTTTGCTTAGCTCGCAACATAACGTTGTCGAATAAAATTCGGAGAAAGGGTGCTTTAGCGTTAAACTTTTCAGTCACTAACTTACACTCCTCCTCTCCAATATCTAGTTGTGTTGCCATTGTTTTGTTACCCATGCCATACGAGATACCAAGACAGAGCATTTTGCATGTGTCATAAGGAAGTCCTGTTTCTTTTTCAAAAAACGTATACAGCTTCTCTCCTGATGCGAAAGCAGCTCGCGCTTCTTCTGCTTTGGGCAGAGGTTTACCCGTATGTATGTCACCAAGCAGTGCGTAGTGCACTTGTAGTCGTGGTTCTTGAGAACTGTAGTCTGCTTTACACCAGAGCATGTCTGGCTCAGCAATGTAAAGTGAGCGAATCTTTTTACCGATGTCGCTTCTCTTTGGAACTTGCTGCATGTTGGGGTTGCTTGACGACAACCTGCCACTCCGTGTCCCGCCTCGTTCTGATGCAGTCTGTTTAAAGTCAGCGTGTATGCGACCTTTGTAGTTTTGACCTAGTATTATATCTTCAATAAATACTTTTCTAAGTCTGTTAATGCTACGTAGTTCGTGTATGTTTGCTAAGGTTGGGTTCTCAGTTGCTTGCAGAAAGAATTTATCTACTGAGTAGTTACCTTTGTCAGTGCGAGGAACTTTAATTCCTAGTGTAGTCTCACAATAGTGACCTAGTTGTTGAGGAGACCATATGTCTAGATTACCAAACTGTGCGCCTAGCTGATACTCTCTTTTCTTTAAAGCATCGTTGTATTCTTCTGCTGCGAGTATGTCTACGGGGACACCTTTGAGTGTCATACTAAGAAGAACTTTAGTTACTTTACATTCTAGCTCCCATATCTGTGTTAAACTTTCTTTTACAAGTATGGGTTTTTGTTCTTGATACACGTCCCAAGTGTTACGTGCGTCAATCTCTGCGTAGGTTCCTACGTGTCGTGCTGCTAGTTTCCAAAGACCACCTTTAGGGTCTACTCCGTAAGCTTCTGCTGCTTTCTTGAGATGCTTTTCATCTTTAGGTCGATCAAGATACTTTAAAGACAGGCTGTTTAGCGAGTAGCTAAATTGTTCTTCGTCGATTAAGGCTTCAGCGACTTGTACATCTCGGACTGTGCATCCAATAGAGATTCCAAGCGTGTGTAGCCAGCCCATATCATATAAAGCGTTAGCAAAGATAATAGAATCAGCATTGTTGATTTGATTTTTAACATAGGATATTACTAGTTTCTTTGATAAGTTGTCCCCGCCTTGGTGAGCAAAGGGTAGATACATTGTGTGGTTTTTGTCAGCTATAGCTATGCCTACTACAAAACCTTCGTTACGTTTGTAGCTGGGTCCTGTTTGTTTTAGATACGGATCATACGTTTCTAAGTCAATAGCTATTTCGCCTGACAGCTTGGGAAGCTCAGCGGGTGCTTTCCAGAAAGAACTAGGTTCCCATGAGGGTGGTAGATTCTTTGCTGGTCTTTCGCTTCTTGGTATTGTTAGTAGGTCTTGTTGCATGTTGTAAATTGGCTGGCTAGCATAGAAGCTAGCCAGTTATCTAGGATGGATTCGTCGGATGCAGCCTCCCTCAGGGGATTCACTTGATTCGCCTAGTCTACGCAGTTTGAAGATGCAGCGCAGAGTCGCATCTTAGAGCTTGCTGGGACATTAAGATCACACGGCGAACGCCATGCTTTCTGTTGTCGGGGCGTTGTCTAAATTTTTAATGTATCAAACAAGTTGTATAGTCCTTCTTGAGTTAGTTTGTATTCTATGGGTTCTTGGTCAACTACGAAGAATACCATTCTTTTAGTTTTTGGATAAGCACATAATACGCAAAGCTCAACTGTCTCGTTAGCTTCGACCAGTTTTTGGATACGTTTGTGCCAAGCTTTTTGCATTGGTCTAAGATTTTTTGTTTCATATTTTAATTCTAACAGAAGTGTTTTATTATTAGTTAACATGAGCACATCGGGAACACCACTGGATGTGGTGGTCTCGATGCGCTGAAATAGCACTGAACTTTGGGTATATTTATATGCTAGTTTACGAACCCAAGTTGAGAATGCTGCTTCATTTTTCATATAAAAGTTGACGGAGCTATGTCGTCTTCAATTTCTGCAATTTCTTTAAGAGCTTTTATAATTTGCTCTGTGTCTATTACATAGTTAGAAAAGCTTTCGTCAAAGTAGTTGTCAAGAAGTTCTGTAAATTCTAAGCCTTCTTTTGTGCTGGTATACACTTCGTCTTCTAACATTTGAACATATTTCTTAATGTTATCAGGTCTTGATAAGTTAGCTGCGTCAGTCGTGCCCAAGTAATTAGATTGAAGTGCTAACAAATCTGGATCTGTAAACAGTTCGTCAGCAGTAGCCTCTGCTATATCTTGATAACTAAAGTGATGGTCATCTTCTGCTTCTATTTTTTTATTTTTATACCAGCCACTTTCGTTGTCAAATTCCATTTGGTTTTGATAACTGCTTCTAGTGTAGCCTGTGTGGCTAGCACCATAACCTAGTCCTAGATGGGTACTTTTGTAGCTAGTTGTAGACACTTTTGGTTTTTCTACTTTAGCATAGTGTTTAGAGAAATGTTTTTCTCGTTTAGTGTAGTCTTTAGACGCAGAGCAAATGCTGAGGTCGTGAAGGGTATCAAAAGCTTGCTTTATTGTATTTATTTGGTACGAGCTTTGCAAGCTTTCGAAACACTTCTGTAACTTAGGATCTGCTTGGATTACGGACGATGCTTCCACATCGCCGTGAGATTTGCCAATCGTAAGTCTTACATGGACATCTAAGTCAAATGGTTTGTTTAGATGACCAATAGTGAAGTGTAAACCTTCACGCCCCAGCTCGTCTGCGTGGTCAGTCCCTGATTGAAATGCGGAACTACTACAATGGTGATGCACAGTTCCAAACATTGTGTCAGGAAAATTCTTACGTTCTTTTTCAAAGAACTCGGATTCTGGGTCGGACTTGACGGTCATGCCGTTAGTTATTTGGGGTGGTATCCAGAATGACCAACGGTTCTCGGCGTCTTGTTTGTTTAAATCGTAATATAGAAACACGAGTGTTTCTGATTTAAATTTTTCATAACTTAGAACACACCAGTCTGTTATGTCTTGCCACATCTTGTAAGGTATGGCTTGACCCTTCCATTCGGGTGTTACTGACTCTGCTACTGGGACTTTACACTTTGTGTATGTTGTATACAGCGCGTTGCTGGATACCTCATATACGGTGTCGTCGTGTATTGTGTATTTCTTTTCACTCATTATGCACAGTCAGCTAAGGTTATAGTTTCCATACGAGAGAACGTAGATTGAAACTCGACAGGGTTGAACGTGTCAGATGTGTTTCCGTAGCCTTCACAGAACCATGCCCATATCAAGTAGTTTGCAAACGATGCTGCGACTTGATTAGCAATGGCAAGTTGTGGCGTAGACTCTAGTGCTTCACCTTGACAGCGGATTGGAGAACCTTCGTTGGAGGTCTCAATCTCTGGATAGCGAACATACGGGTCGATTTTCTGATACTCTACAGCATACTGCGGATCGTAGAAGAACGCTTGGCTGGTTGAGAATTCGTTAGCTGCGATAATTAGCGGTTTACGCATTACGTTAGAAGCGTGTATAGCTGCGCGTCGAGCTGGGTGGTTGTCGGCTGCACAGATAATAACGTCGCAACTTTTACCGAAGTAAAGAAGATACTCTGTGTCGAGCAAGTCTTCTTCGAAGTATGAGTTAACAGCAATTGCTTCTGATTTGCGGAACACGTTAGCTTTGAGCAACGCATCTGCTTTGTATTTGCCGATGTCACTATTGCGAAATAGTTGACGGTCGAGGTTGTGTTTCTCTAGCTTGTCTGCGTCGAACAATACGACATTGAGATCAAAGCTACGTTTAAGTGCGGGTAACAGATAGCTTGTTACACCACCTGCACCGATGATTGTTGCGTTTAGTTTTTGTTTCATGGTTATCTGGTTCTGGATCCTTCGTCCATTGCTTTTAGTTTGTTAAACATTCTTTTGTTACCAAGAGGAACATCATTCTCCATGTAATGCTTAATGTATCTAAGTATTGCTCCGCGTTTCCTACCGCAATCGTGGTATGACTTTGCTATGATTTTTAGTAAAACACGAAGTTCTGCAGGATTTAAGCCGTGTTCTATATCATATGTGTCTAGTAGCTGATTAGAAGTATGTTCAAGATTTCTAATTGTAGCTGATCTTATAGCATCAGTGCGTGCTCTATAAGGAGAATGGTAGTGGTAACCGTGATTTGTTTCGAACACGGATTTACCATTGTTTAGTAGGTCTAATGGTGTTATTTCTTCCATAGTAATGAAGTGAAATCAAGAATCACTGATTTGGTTATTGGGAAAAAGAAGCCACGTTCTTTTGTAGCATACGGATTAACAATGCCAGAGCCGTCTCTGTCGGGAAGAAGTAAGCACTGAGCTTCTGAGTCATACGTTAGATAAGCTCTTACAAACTCTTCTCTAGGATACAGGTCTGTGTTAGCTGGAGAACTGAATAATTCAATAAGCACATTACGCACAATGTCGTGAGTGCTTACTGATGAGTCCATGTCAAACCTACCGTATGAATCGCCAGTGCAAATTTTGCCTGTGTCGTATATGTTTGGTAAGTCCATTGAAACAGGTTCCTTTGTGTCTTTGTTTACAGCAAACAGAGTTGGGTAGCCTATGCGTCGTTCACCCATTATTCCATTTGAAGGATTAGAATCGCTGATAATAAAATGTATATACATTTGGTGGCGATCACTATAGAAACGAGGACTATACTTTGGTATAACTCGGTTGGTGAAGTCTCTAGTATACTGATTGGGTGTTAGTTGATACTCGTAAACAGGATCAACGTCAGGATTGTTGTAGTTGATGTTTAATTTAGTTAGATCAGCTTTAGGAAACGTAAACGCATAGATGGGAACAAATATGTGTTTTTTGCTGTAATCGCTGTCGTAATAGCCTTCGTAATAACAACTAGAGATAGGGATTGAACTCCTGTCTGGACTTGGATCGTTAATTTCTAGACGGTTTACACATTGATTTAGATTCATTGTTTCATCAAACTTGCAACTTTCTACTAAGTTTCGCTGGTTTGTTATTGGAGTAGTGATTATCTCTCTACTGTAGAAAACGCCATCGCTTGCTAAAACGTATTGCTTTTCAAACGGCAACGGGCTTGTGTGGATGTATTCTTTAGGTTCGGACATTGTATCTGTGGTTCTATGGATAAAAGATTGCCTTGTTGCCTAAACGAGAAACTTATAGAAGTAAGAAATCGTCTAAGCAACAAGGACTTTGTGCCAGCGTAGCTAAGCTTTGCTGGAGGCTTGTTTTTCTAGTGTTACAGTCTCACCACTAAAATCACTTACAAATGAGTCAAGAGAGAGCGATGTGCCACCTGATAAAGCGACACAGCCCTCTGGTGCATTAAGAGCACCAAGGAGACTGCGATCGCTGAGAAGATCACCAACCGTGGTTTCGCTGTCGAAATCACGGGTGATGGTGTTAGTTACGCCGTAGCGGATTGTTACTGCCATGGTATATGTTGGTTGTTTTTGTTCTAGTTGATTGCTGAAGAACAGCAATTATTTGTTTTTGAAGCTTGTAATTCTCAAGTTTCAAATACCTCATCTCCTCATCTTGCTTGATGAGAAGATTAATTAAGTGTCTATTAGATGATTTTTTGCTTGATTTGTTAAGAGTCATGCTAAATAGTGTAGTCACAACGTTAGTTGTGTTGTGTTTCTGTTGTTCATATGGGAACATCCGTCAGAGTAATCTGACGGATGTTCTTTATGAGTAGTCGGAGCGGTTCCTTGATCTTCTTCTGATTCTAAAGCTTTGTCTCATTATTGCAGATGCAACAAGCTCAAGAACGACAGGAACGGCGACACGGACTATTGTTTTTGTTATCTTCGCTATTACCATAGAATCTTATGGTGAATAGCTATTTATCACTATGGAAAGAAATTATAGAAAAGAGTATGATAATTACCACTCATCCCCTCTCCAGAAGAAGCGGAGAGCTGGAAGGAACACGGCTCGTAGTCGTGTGAAGCGTAAGATGGGATCTGCTGCGGTAGCTGGTAAAGATGTTGATCACAAGGATAGAAATCCAAACAACAACTCTCCAAAGAATTTGAGAGTTCAGAGCAAGAAAAGAAATCGTTCACGCAACTCGTGATAGTAGTGTAGTTAAGCATGATAGTAGTGTAGTCGCCCCCTGAGGGAGCGAGCTTGCTCGCGACCGAGTGCACTGTGGGGGAGCGTAGCGACTGGCGGTGCGTGCTGACTGTAGCTTTGCGTAAGTCAGTTTTCTGGGGACGATAGTCATCAGAACACGTTTTATTATCTGGTGAGGAACGAACCAATTTTTTTAGTTTTGGGCGGTGGGGAGGTCAGGCGCGAAGCGATTGACTGACCGATATTACAAGCGAGAAGAAGGCTTGGAGATACACGACTGTGACCGATGTGATAGTAGCTAGGGCGATGTGGGCTAGGATGGTTGTGATCATAATAGGAGGAGCAGTTTATACCGTTGTCTTACGTCATACTCAGGACGCTGTATGCCCCGTTTGAGGACTTGATGTTATGTGGTTACAGTTCAACCTTGCGGTTGTAACCTGTAAGTAGGGAGATGAAGCTTAGCATGATGGAGAACAGGAGTCCGCTAAGGACTCCTGTCGCCATGCCTGAGAACGTGCCAACGAACAGGAGGGGAACCCCGACTGTGAAGATCACGTCCC
>Ga0187217_1000858_pt1 | contig 12531 bp, 5 predicted proteins | sample 15SPOviralmetaG_FD_130165 | JGI IMG/M metagenome (GOLD analysis project Ga0187217, IMG submission 130165) | Marine viral communities from the oligotrophic San Pedro Time Series (SPOT) site, San Pedro Channel, CA, USA - 15 SPOT_SRF_2010-09-15... | ecosystem: Environmental > Aquatic > Marine >... | reverse complement strand
CTATAGGTTGGTTGTAATAATAACAAAAAATAAGTGATAATAAAATAATATGGCTGCTACTTTAGAATTAAAATATTTTAACTCATATTGGTTGAAGAAAATATCAAGTGTTGTAGATGCAAACCCACAGCCTATAAAACCGTATGACACTATACCTGGAGGTAATGCTAATGCAACACCAGCTGTTGCACCTTACCCCAATAACAATGCAACTGACTGGTATATAGAAGAGTCTAGAATTAGAGGAGGCTACAATAATACATCGACGGATATAGGTGTAAAAGCTCATATAGTAGAAGACAACCCTAACAACCAGAATAGATTCAATGCTTTGATATATTCAGGCGTATTTAATTCTAGAACAGGAGTTAATCAAACAAATGAGTTTTCTGTAGGTGAAGACATAACTAGAGGTGTAGATCCAGCGCATGGACAAATAATGAAACTTTATGCTGAAGATACTAACTTAATTATATTTCAAGAAGATAAAGTAAACAAAGCTTTAATAGATAAAGACGCTATATATACTGCTGAAGGTCAACCTTTAACAGCTTCAGGTAGAATGATTGTTGGACAAATAGTACCTTATAAAGGTAAATATGGAATAGCTCAAGACCCATTTAGTTTTGCTGTATATGGTTATAGAAAATACTTTACAGATAGAAGAAGAGGTTGTGTGTTAAGACTAACAACAGGTGGTGAAATTGTAGAAATATCAGGTTATGGCATGCAAGACTTTTTTAGAGACAAGCTAACACAAAATGGTATAACTAATATAGTAGGTGGCTGGGACAATCATACTAAAAACTATATATTATCTATACAAACAGCTTCAGATTATGACACTGCTAGTTTTGATGAAACCGTACAGGGTTGGACTAGTTTCTTTGATTTTAAACCAAGCTTTATGTTTAGTTTAACTTCAACTTTCTTTTCTACTAATAGCGGTAAGCTTTATAGTCATTATGGAAACAGTGCACATGGAAGATTTTACGATGCACCTAATAATGTATTTGCTTCAACAGTTAAAGTTATATTAAACGGTTCTCCATCAACAGTCAAAGTGTTTAAAACAATTAATTACGAAGGTAACAATGATTGGACCGTATCAAGTGTTGTAGCAAGTTCTGGAGATATAGCTCAAGTACCTATTGCTAAATACGGAAATGTTCCTACTAGTTTAGTTGCTTTAGAAAACGAAATGTTTACTAACAAATTTAAAAGAAAAGAAAATAAATACTTTGCTAATTTAATAAATACTTCGCCTGTAACCCCTGGTGAAATACTTTTTGGTGCAAGTATGACAGGTGTAAAAGGATTTTTTACAACTTTTGAATTTAGCTTAGACAATAGTATAAACCAAAAAAGAGAATTATTTGCAGTATCATCTGACACTGTAGAATCATCATATTAAAAGATTATGGAAGAAGTTTTAAATATATTATACGAATTTTTATTTGCCGCACCAGAAGGGGTAAACATGGGTATAGCACCTATGGTAGCTGGCGCTATTCTAAGCGGTGCTGGTAAAATTATAGGTGGAATATTTGGTTCAGGTAGAGCAAGAAGAGCTAGAAGAAAAGCTGAAGCTGAAAAAAGAAGATTAACAGGAGAGTTAAAAAGCTTGGAAAATGGTAGACAAAAAGTAATAAATCCATATTCAAACACTAAAGATTTAAGTTCACTAGCTAAAGATTTAAGTGGTAAATTAAGTAATCCATATGCTAATTTAAGTGTAGCAACAGGCGCATCTAAGATGCAAGCTGAAGAAGCAGATATTGCTTTAGCAAATACTTTAGATACATTAAGATCGTCTGGAGCAAGTGCTGGTGGTGCTACTGCGTTGGCTCAAGCGGCATTACAAAGTAAAAAAGGTGTTGCAGCTAATATAGAGCAGCAGGAAGCTTCTAATGAAAAAATGAGAGCACAAGGTGAGCAATACTTACAACAAGCTGAAATAGGTGAGCAAAGAAGATTACAACAAATACAAATAAGTGAAGGTCAAAGAACTCAACAAGCAGATGCGGCTGGTAGATCATTTAAATTTAACGCACAGGAAAGAAGAAAAGATGCTCAAATAAACTTCACAAGAGGTCAAATAAATCAACAAACACAAAGAGCACAACAAGCATATGATCAAGGTACGCAAGCAATAACCGGAGCAATAACCGGTGGGTTTGGTGCTTTAGGTGATATAGCTAGTGCTGGTGGATTTTTTAAAGGTGGGGCAAAAGGTGCAAAAGCAGCAGGTTATAATTTGGCAGGTTCAAACAAATAAAATAGTATGGCAATAAAAGAAAAATTAATAGAAAACAAAAAGCTTAACGAGCAAATTAAATTTGCCATATCAGAGCTTCAATCTAGACTTTCATATGAGCTTGGTTACAGTGATAGCAAAGTAAAACCTATTGATTATGCTGAATTATATGATCCATTTGTAAAACACTATGCAGATATACAACTTGCTTTAACACAGGGTACAAGTGAAAACCCTGTAGAAGATAGAAAATTTATTGATATAATAAGTGGAAGTGTACAGGTTATTAAAACAGGTTTAGAAAATATTATGAGTAATACAGAGGTTTGGCCTGAAATGGTACAAAAAGCTGGTGTTATGGGTGGTTTAGACATGATGGGAACACCTGTAAGCAGGTTTCTTTGTTTAAGCATACTAAACGGTGATTTAGAAGGGGAAGTGCAGATTAAAGCTATTGATAATAACTTAAATAAACTAGCTTGGGAAATATATGAAAAAGACGGAAAGTTTGTAGAAAGAATTTATTTAAACAAATTAAATGAGTTATCTGAGAAACAAGACATGTTTGTAAGTATACCCAGCACATTAGAAGCAAATGAAAATTTCAAATTATCTAACCCTGACATATTTGAACAAGAGCAGGTTGGTAGTGATGAAAGTAATATATCATTAACCGGTGGTGTTACCGAAGTTTATAGAAAAAAGAAAGATGACGGATCTATAGATATAACTACAAAAGATCTTGATGGTAACATGGTACAAGAATTTTACACTATAGATAAAGATTTAATAGGTGAAAGCTTACAGTTTAATCTTCAAATGGATAAAATTACAGCTGGTTTACTTGAAGAGTTTCAAAGCTTTGATCAAGTTATAGCTTTTAATAATAATATCATAGCTGAAGTAACAGATCATTACTTGCCAACAGCTAAAGCGCTTAGAGACAATCAACAAAAAAGATTTCAAGAAGATTATAAAAAATGGTTTTTAGAAACTCAAATAGGTGAAGAATATCCTATGGGACCACCTAAATCTAAACAACAAGAAGAACAGCCTATGCAACAACCACAAGTTGCGCAAGAAGAAATAGTTGAAGAGCAAGTAGTATCCTAAATTTAATCAATGGCAAACTGTAAAGAGTTACACGTAATAGGATCCCAAGCATACAAAGATTGTTTGGAGAAAAATAAAGAAAAAGATGAAGAGGTCATAGATGAAGTTATTGTTGAGGATACTGACCCTAATATCGAAAGAATAGCTTTAAATGAGCAAGTAATTTTATCTAACGAGTCTAATGCTAAAGTTTTTGGAGAAGATGTTTTTACTCATGATTTAAGTTTAATTGATACTAAAAAGCTTTTTGATAAAATTGATACGCAAGAGTTTAAACCTGAAGTAAATTTGTTTGGATTTTTTAACAAACCATTTGATGAAACTAAAGGTTATGATTCATTAGAAAAAATGGATGAAAACGAGATGTATTTACCTAGTTTTCCTCTTTCTTTAGATATGACACCAAGGCAACAGGCTTTTGTAGATCGTGTTGCTTCACAAGATGTTAGAGATATTGTGTTAAGTAACATGGCTAATGATAAAATATCTAAATCTTTACTTGATTGCAAAGATGGTATTCAAAATTGTTTTGATAAAATATATAACAATATAGACAATCAAGGTTTAAGATATTTAAAAGGAGATCAAAAAAGAATAGCAGAATTAAATTTAGAACTACAAAAAGCAGTTAAAAGTGGTGATTCAATTCTTGTTGAAGAGATAACAAATGATTTAACTAAAATTAGAGGTAAACAAAATAATAATAAATCTCAAATATTTGATCCTCAAGATGGTGGTAAATTTAAATCAGTAAAATATGTTAATGGGGAGCTTGATCCAGGTGATCTCTCTGATACAGCTATAGAAATAGAAGAAGATGCAATTACTTTAGTTCAAAAAAATCTTGTTGCTAATAATGGAGATGTAGGTGTTTTGCAGACTCAACAAACTAAACTTTATTATGAGTTAATATCATTAAGTGATATTATTGTAAAAAACTACGATAAAGTTTCTAAAGGAAAAGATAAAGGAGCTACTCAAGAAACAGTACAAAAATGGTCTAACTTTTTTAATGGTAAAAACAGTTTAGAAGCTATAAAAAAAATGTCTGAAACCGGTATATTACCAAAAGATTTAAGATTAGATTATTTTTCTGAAGGTAATGGAACTATACTAGGTGATGCTTTTAATGAAAAGATAAAAGAATTTTTAGTATCATCTAGAGCTTTACTATTAAATGAAAACCCTATAGATGAAGAAGAAAGTGTTATATTTGAAGGTTTTAATAGAAAATTTAAAGATTTTACTGGTTATAACATACTTAATGAAAACGATGATAAAGTTGTTTTTCAAACTTACAACAAGCTTTTAGGCGATGTTGGTGTAGATTTTGTAGATGAAATAAAGAAAGATCAAAGATTGTATACTAGCATTAGTGAATTAAGTTATAATACTACTTTAGATTTAGTTCCATTAATAACCGCGATGTACGGTCAAAATAAAATTAAAGGTTTTAAAAATATAGTTAATTCAGTTGGAAAGGTAGGAAATTATATTAATAAATCTTTTAATCCAAATAATTCTAAAACAATATCTACTGTAGTAAACACTGTATTTGGGCTTGATGGTAAAGGTTCTTCAGGTATTAAAGAATTAATAAAACTAGGATCTGCTGACACTATATTAGAAACTCTTGTTGGTCAAGAGCCTATGCCTGCTGAATTTGGTTTTATATTAGGTTCCACTAACTCTTTAATGGAACAAAAAATGGTTCAAGGTACTTTACTTAGATTAGCAAATAAAATACCTGCTGTAAAGTATATATATGGAAGTCAAAGCGGGAAAAAATTAGTAAATACACTAATTGGAGCAGCTGGTGGTACTGGTGCTATGACTTTTACTGAAGCTGCACAATACGCTGTAAATGAAGGTATTTGGGGAGAAAGCGAATATAACTCATTTGCAGAAGTTTTTATGTCCCCCAATGCAATGGGTGAAAAACCTACAGAGCCTAAGCTAGGTAAATTACTTTCTTTATATGTTTCTTTTGCCGCTATTGGCTTAGGTCAATCTTCTACAGCTAAAGCTATATATGCTGATTTAAAAAAAATAGATCGTAATAGTGGTAATAAACAAAGAATAAAAACCATAAATGATTTATCTAAAGGTTCGGTTATTGAAGTAGATGGTAAAAAAGCTTTTAGTGATATTCAGATAAAAGATTTAAGTTCAGAAAAAAATATACAAAGCGCTACAGAAAAAGCTATAGGAAATATTAAAAAAGATAAAAGTCTTACTGACGTAGAAAAAATTAAAAAAATACAAGAAATAACAGCGGCGTCAGAATATCTAATGGTATCTAGAGAATATGGTCTTGTTATGGATAGTTTTGCAAAAAGTGAAACATATAGTAGAACTATAGAAAAAGAAAGTGGAAAAGTAATACAGAAACTAACACAGGGTGGTAATAGTTTGTTTTCTTTAGAAGCAAAAGATATTGATTTTATTTCAGGCACGGATCCAATAATGCTTGCTAAAAGCTTGATGAAACAAAACCCTAAACTTTCACCTAGAAAAGCAAAGTACACTGCAATAGAAATGCAGGAAAGCGCATTGTTTATTTCTAATACTGCAACTAATTTTGTAGGTAATCAAAGAACTGGTGAGGGTGGAAAATTAAGAAATGAAATTATTAACGTTTTAAAAGAATCTCGAAAAATTGGAGAAGAACTAATATCTTTATCTAAACCTGAGAATAAAAAGAAAAATGGTATAGCAGGAGATATTAAAATTGAAAAAGCTAAAGCCAAGCTTGAAGAGTTAAAAATAAAACTTCAAGAGCAACAAAATAAAGCTTCTGATTTAGCTGAAGCAAGAGCAATAGAAAAAGCTGCTTTTTATGGAGACGCTAATGTTAAAGTAAATATACTTACTGGAAAAGATTATAAAGATAAAGGCTACGAACCTAGTGAAGGTGTTTTTATACAAAAAAGCGGAGAAATAGATATAAACATAAACAAAATAAGAGAAACTAAATCTCAAAATGTAGTTGAACACGAGGTTGGTCATAAAATAGTTTTAAATCAATTAAAAGATTTAAATGGAAATTTAACATCTTCTGGTGAAAGAATTCTTACAGAATTTAAAGAACTAATACCAGAGCAGCAAAGAAAAATAGTTGAAAGTGCTTTGAAGAAAAATTATAAAAATGATTCTAAAAGTAAACAATTAGAAGAATTTTTTACAATATTTAGTGAAAAATTTGCTGATGGTGAAATCATTTTACCAGGTGAAACAAGAAAAATAGAAGGAATAAGTAATGCTTCAGACTTGCTTAATCTTGTTAGAAGAGTACAAGGTGAGCTCGGTCTAATATATGATGGTAAAACAGATAAGTTTAGTGCTAACCTACTTGAAGCAATAGAACTTGGTGCTAAAAACGCTAAAGTAGAAGGTGTTCAGTATAAAAAAATAGAATTTGATCCTAAAACAAAATTATCTTTACAGATAAACCCATTGGTTACAACAGAAACGGTAGTTGATTTTCAAAAAAGAGATTATTTTAATATATCAGAAAATATTAGAAATGGATCATTTGATCTTTTAATGCCAGAAGGTTTAAATTCAAAACAAAGAGAAATAATAAGAGAAAGACTTAGTGAAAGATTAATTAATTACGATCCATCTAAATCTGCTTTAAACACTTGGCTTATAAACAATATTGAATTTGCTAGAAAAGATGCAAATAAAAGATTGTATGAAGAAAGTAAAGGGCCTGATTATTTAGAAGAAAACTATAAAGAAGCCGCTTCTGTTTTAGATGGTCAAAACACTTTTGAAATATCAGGTGAAGCTCCAGCTTTACAAAGATCTACAATTAAAAAAATATTAAATTTAGAACCTGCTGAAATTGACAACGTAAAACGTAGTATAGCTAAAATTGTATTTGGTAAAGAATCAGTTCAAGGTTTAGAAAATCTAACTAGAAAAGACATACAATCTATAAGACAAGAGTTTTTAAAATCTGAAACAGGTGATGGAACTAAAATAAGAAAAATAGTTCTAAATAAAATAAACGAACTTGGTAAAAATGGGTTATCAACACCTAGCGGGGTAGAGTTAGTTCATGGTGGCATTTCTTTATCAAGGATGTCTAACTCTTTAAAAGGTGGTGGTAAAGGTTATGATATATTTTTAGAGCCAGTATTAAAAGAAAATGGAGAACAAGCTAGGTATAGTGTAGAAGAGGCTAATAAATTAGGCATAGCACTAGATAAAAGTGGTTCAGGACCTTTAAAATATAAGAAAAGACCGTTAAGTGATTTTATAAAAGATAATGTACCTACAAAAGAATACTTAGATTGGATACAAGGAAAAGATATAGCTTCAGGTGCAAGAGGTAGAAAAAATTCATTAGTAAACGAAATAACAGGTGAACTTGGTATGGAAGCAATGCTTTCAACAATGGTAGATCAAAAAATTGTTATACCACCTGTATTAGATGTTAATGGTAAAGTTATAGAACCTGCAAGAACAGAAGATTTATTTCCAAACGCTACACCTGAACAAAAAATAAAAATGGCAACAGATGCTATTGTAAATTTTGTAGGTGATAAGGTTTCTAGAGTTTATAAAAATACTCAAAACTTGTTATATTCTAAAAAAGATTTTACTAAGTTTAATGCAGATATACAGGGTATAACCGGTAAAGATGGTCTTATAGACATGACCAAGTTTGCTGAAATATTTAATAAACAAGGTAAAGATTTTCAAAAACTATTTAATGAATCGCTACCTGGTAATGATTTTGTAGCTTATATAAATGATTTAAACGTTAAAAAAATTGAAGATTTTATATTAACTATAGATAGTGAAATAAAAAAAGGTAGTGCAGAGTATTATGCTGAGGCCAATGCAAATGTTAAAGCAGCTGCTAATTATAAGAAATATTTAAAAGAAATAGGCAGAGAGTATACTCCAGAAAAAGATTTGGTTAAACCTGAGTTTAATGCTGATGGAACTAAAAATGCTCAAAATATAGTCAGAACAAAAGGCTGGATGAAAAGCTTTATTAAACAGTTTGGTTCTTGGGGTGATTTAACAAAAACACAACAAAAATATATACTAGGAACTATAGGTGATGGCGGCAAGTTAAGAAAAGAATTAGGTTTAGTTAGAAATGGTAGAACAACAGAACAAATGCTTGTTGATGTTTTTGGTAAAGACATTTTAACAGGAGAAAAAACAGTGGAACTTCCTGACTTTTATCATGTTGATTTTAATCAAAAAACTAAAAGTAAATTTGAAGAATTAATAAAAGATAAAGATAAATATACACCTAAGCAATTGAGAGATGCAATGGTAAAGCTTTTAATACCTAAGGGAAAAGGAGTAGAATATTTTGAAACAATGGTTGCTAACAATACAAAAGTACTTGACGCAACTTTAAATGGGTTTTTGAATCAATACGAAAATAGCTCCAACAAAACAAAAGCTTTTGAAGATATTGCTAACATGCTAAAACTTCAAACAAATCACCCTAGAGGTATAAAAGCTGCCCCATCAATAACTTCTGTACATCTTGAGGCTAAAGGCTCTATAGATTCAAAAGGTAATTTAACTGATAAAAAACTGCATTTTGAACACAATAAAGAATTATTTAATATAAGCAAAGATTTTTTAGAAATATTAAGAAGTGATAGACCTTTAGAAGTTAAAAAAGAATTAATTGCAGAATTAGCTAAAAATTCAACTCAATCTATAATAAGTGAGCAATTAAGATTTGAAAAAGATGCTGATGGTAGAACTGTAGCTGGCTCTTTAGATCCAGATGCAGCTACTTATTTTTATAGAGAAGGTGCAGCTGGAAACGCAATAGATCTTTTAAATCCTTATGGTGGAACTGTAGCTCAAAAAATACAAAATAAATTAAAAACAAAAATTGTAAATAATTTAATAAAATTAGATACTAAAGGTAATAAAAATATAATTATGCCAAAACCTGAAAATGGTTTGATTTTTGAAAGAAATTCAAAAGGTGAAATTATAGGTTCTTATTCTAAAAAACAACATAACTTAAAATTAAGTAAAGGTTTAAATGACATATTATTTAGAACAAAAGGTATAGATGCTAATTTAAAAGTAAGTAGAGTACAAGGTAAAAAAGAAGGTGCAAGTAAAGGAGGTTTTATGAATATGTTTTATGGAGCTGAAGACTTTGGTGGATTAACTTATTCTATATTAGCTGGTAAAGGTAAGGTTGGTGAAGCTGATCAAAGATTTTTTAAAGATAACTTAGTAACGCCTTATAATAGAGGTGTTGCAAAAACAGAACAATACAAGATAACTTTAAAAAAAGATTATGCTAATACTTTAAAACAGTCTAAAATAAACGATATTATTGGTAAGCTACCTGGTAAAGGTGATGGTTTAACTAAAAAAATAGAAAACTCTAGTTTTACATATGATCAAGCTGTAAGGGCTTATCTTTGGAATAAAAGTGGTTATGAAATACCTGGTATAAGTAAAGAACAAAAAACACAATTAATTGAAACTATAACTAATAATCCAGAGTTACAAGGTTTTGCTGAGTCGTTATTAAAGATTACTAAAAATAACAAATGGACAGAACCTGGTGCGCATTGGGACGTTAGAAATTTAAGTTACGATGTTTTAGTAAATCAAGTTGATAGAGCGCGTAAAGGATATATAGGCGAGTTTACTAATAACGTTGATGCTATATTTTCTGAAGCAAACTTAAATAAATTAGAAGCTACTTACGGACCAGCATATAGATCTTCATTAGAAAGTTCTATAAGAAGAATGAAAAGTGGAAGCAACAGACCTGGTGGAGGTACAGCTACTGAAAATGCTTTTATGAACTGGACAAATAATTCCATTGGTGCTATTATGTTTTTTAACAGAAGATCTGCTGTTCTACAAACACTGTCTTCAGTTAACTTTATAAATTGGGGTGATAATAATCCTTTAAAAGCCGCTCAAGCATTTGGTAATATAAAACAATGGACTACAGATTTTGCTACAATATGGAACTCTGATAAACTTAAAGCTAGAAGAGCTGGTTTAGGTAGTGATTTAAATTCAGCTGAAATAGCAAAAGCTATAAAAGGTAGTACAAATAAACCTGCCGCTGCTTTATCTTATTTATTAAAACTTGGATTTACACCTACACAACTTGCAGATAGTTTTGCTATAGCTTCTGGTGGCGCTTCTATGTATAGAAATAGAACAAACACTTATTTAAAAGAAGGTTTTGAATTAAAAGATGCTGAAAAAAAAGCTTGGGAAGATTTTTCAAGAATATCTGAAGAAACACAACAGTCAGCAGATGCTTCTCTTATTTCACAACAACAGTCAAGTACATTGGGTAGATTAGTTTTAGCATTTCAAAATACACCGATGCAGTATACTCGTATGATAAGCAAATCTGCTAGAGATTTAGCAAACAACAGAGGTGATTTTAAAACTAACGTAAGTAAAATTGCTTACTATGGTGTGGTACAGAATATGGCGTTTGCATCGTTACAAAATGCTTTATTTTCAGAAATAAACGGTTTTGATGGAGATGATTCTGATCAACCTTTAACAGAAGAGCAACAAGCTAAAAGAAATAAAAAAATTGGTAGAATAGTAAACAATATGTTTGATTCTGTGGCTAGAGGTTATGGTATATATGGTGCTATTGGTTCTAACGCTAAAAATACCGTAATGAAATATATGGAGGAAGAAGGTAAAGATGCTTTTCAAAAAGATCATGCTAAAACTTTACTTGAGATTATAAATCTGTCACCTCCTATAGGATCTAAACTAAGAAAAATATATAATTCAATACAAACTAAAGAGTTTAATAAAGATATTATAGCTGAAAGAGGTTTTGATGTAACTTATGATGGTAAAGTAAACTTAAGTCCTGCTTATAGTGTAACAGGATCTTTAGTTGAAGGTGTAACTAATGTTCCACTTGAAAGAACTATAACAGAAATAAATAGTTTAGTAGAAGCGTTAGATGAAAAAAATTCAGCATTTCAAAGATTAGCTTTGCTTATGGGTTGGAGAACTTGGGATGTAGGCGCTTCAAACGAAGAAATGGATCAATTAAGAGTTGATATTAAAGATAGAAAAAAAGAAGAAAAAAAGAAAGCTAAAGATGAAGAAAAAGAAAGAATTAGAAAGCAAGAGGAGGAAAGAAAATATTTAGGTAAAACTGAATCAGAAATAAAAATTATAAAACAAAGAGACTCTTTAACAGGAACTAATAAAAACTCTCAAATTGAATCTTTGTTAAAATTAGGTTTAACTAAAAAAGAAATTAGAGAGTTAAAGCTTGAAAAAGATAGAGTTAATAAAATAATGGAATTAACAAATAAATAATATGAAACTATGGAAAATTGTCCTTATTGTTCTAGCTGCCACTGTAGCTAGTTGCGGAATACAAAAAACACCACCACCGCCTTTATCAGGTCCTTGGTTGGATGTACCTTCTACCGTTAAGATAGATACATTATCTTACACGAGATTAAATTGGAAAATGAGAAATAGTTTTACATTTAGGTGGAACTATGCTAAGTATGCATCTAGCCAACCGTTCTCGTTTTACTCATCTGCATCGTTTGCTAGATTGTGGAATCCATTTAATTCATTTGAAATGTATTGGAACAGACATAACTTTTGGTATGACTGGGCCTTTGGTTATCCTTATTTTAACCATTATTATTCAATGCCAAGATATTATATGTATGAACAGCCTCGTTATGTAGCTGTAATTAAAGGAAGAAGAGGATTTGCTAAAAAAGTGAGAGAAGATAAAGTTACCATAGTAGCCAATAGACTAAGAAACGAAGTAAAGCTAAATAACAATAAACCAGATAGAACCTGGAACAATAGAAATAAATTTATCTCAAGAGAAAACCTTAATAATTTTAATTCTAAAATTACTCCAAGAGAAAACCCTAATATAAATATACAAAACACAAGACCTAGTAGATCTATAGTTAATTCAACTAAAGTTTCTATGAGGACAAAAATCAAAAACTAAATGGCTCAAAAAATTTCAGAGAACACAGAGGTACAACTAGACTTAAAAACAATTGGTATGCTAGTAGCAGGAGCCGTAAGTTTAGCGGCTATGTACTTTACTTTGCAAAAGGATATAGACTTAGCAAAAGAACTACCTAAACCAGAGGTAAGTAGAACAGAATACG
>Ga0187217_1000857_pt1 | contig 12535 bp, 15 predicted proteins | sample 15SPOviralmetaG_FD_130165 | JGI IMG/M metagenome (GOLD analysis project Ga0187217, IMG submission 130165) | Marine viral communities from the oligotrophic San Pedro Time Series (SPOT) site, San Pedro Channel, CA, USA - 15 SPOT_SRF_2010-09-15... | ecosystem: Environmental > Aquatic > Marine >... | reverse complement strand
TAAATCTGATGTTCAAGAAGTAGCAAATAAAGTTATGAAAACTACACCCGAAGGTGTTGTTAATTCATTACGTGAAAATGTTGTATCACCTATGGAAGAACACTTATCGTCTCGTGGATCTATAACATCTGAAGTCCCAACTGAACCATTACAAGAAGGACGAGGTGCTTTATCACAGGCAGAACATGTAGAACAAATGGGGTCGTCCCTTGTCGGAGCAGTTGAAGAAGGTGGGGAAAAAGCACTCGCCACGACTGGTAAGTGGGCAGGTAAATTAGGAACTGGCATTGGGATTGTTGGAGGTCTCGCCTCAGGGGGGATGGCAATCGCTGACGACTTCAAAGGTGGATTTCATGTTGCTGGTGATAATCTTGCTGAAAAAGTTGCCAATGTCGGACAAATAACTGGTGCTGTTTTAGATGTTGCTGGGACACTTGCTCCTCCTCTTGCTTTATTAGGGGCAGGAATAGATATTGTATCAGGTATAATCGGAGGCATCGGTAATATTGAGGAGGGACAAGATAAAGAGAAACAATTAGATAAAACTGGAGAGGCGGAAAAAGTTGAAGCAAAACAGGATGTTGTTAGAGTTCCCACGTCAATTACTACTGGACGAACACAATAAATAAATTATTTAATAAATTATATTTTTTTATTATAATATAATATAATTATATTATGAGTGATAGTGGTGGTATACTCCAACAATTTAATATTAATGAGTTGGCAGGAGCAACAGGTTTAATATTGGGAGCACTTGGGGGATTACTTGCTGTAATATGGAAATCAAGATGCCATTGTAAGATGAACCTTTGTTATATATGTCAATGTGAACGTAAACCCCCTCCAGACTCTCCAAATGAAGATAGTTCTGATGAAGATGAACCTATTGTTCCGAATGATAAAGAAAAAGAGAAAGAAAAAGAGAAAGATAAAGAAAAACCCAATATATCTCAAGAAATTAATAGAGAAGAAATCCCTTAAGTATTTATTTAATGTTTAAAGATTAACCACCTTAATTATATAAGTAAAAAAATAAATTATATTTGATTTATAAGATTAAATATAAATTAAAATATATTTTAATATATATTATGGAACTTTGTAAAGATACTGATGTTCTTGAATTTTATTATAAACTTGAAGAATTCTACGAACAAAAATTATTTTGTCATATAAATTATGATTATAAATCATTTGATAAAGAAAGAAATAAATGGATTAAGGGCAATCTTCAAAATGAAGATAATTCAAGGTCTATTGAAGAAATTAAAAAAAATCGTGAAAATAAATATTATGAAAAGTATAATGGTTTGAGTTTGAGTTTATGTGATATAAATGAGTTATATGTTGTAGATTTTGATAAAAAACTAAATGAAGGCGAATGTGAGTTATATGATATATTACACAGAGATAATTGTGCCAACACTACAACTAAAAATGGAACACACTTTTATGTAACTATTAAAGACCTTCCTCATTATACAGCAGAAGTTCAAGTATATATTGATAAAAATATTGATATTGATTTACTTGCTGGAAAAAGAAATGTATGGGAACATAAAGATAGAAAAGTAAATGGAATTATAAAAAATTATAAGTGGGATGATATTAAAAAATATTTTGATATAAATAAAATGAATTTTACTATCTCTCCACCAGTAAGTCAAGCATCATCTCCTTCTGTAAGTGAAGAAGATGAATGTGGTTTTATTGAAGAACCTATTGAAACCTTTCCGAAGATAAATAAAAAAGAATTTAATAAAAAAATAAAATCATTTATACCACGATATGAACGTGATAATTGGATAAAAGTGGGTTTTGTTTGTTACAATAATTTTATAGATGATGCTGAATTAGGATTAAAAATTTTTAATGATTATTCTAAGAATGATAAAAAATCGTATAAGGGATACGATGATGTAGTAAAAACATGGTCGTCTTTTAGTAAAGGAAGTTCCACACAAAAAAAAATAAGTCATAAATTATTTGATAAATGGAGACAGGAAGATAATCCATCGGATAATAAATATGAAAATTGGTATTACGAAGGGACACTCGTAGAAAATATGAATAAGGAATGTGTTTATTATGTTCCAAGTGCTATGATAATATTCATAAATAATAATATATCTCACGAGAATAAAAAAATGGATGCTAAAACTTTTTATGGTAAATATGAATTTGATATTGAAGACGGCAAGAAAAAGAAACAAATAAATCCATTTGATATATGGATTAAAGCATCAGATAGACGAGATGCTGATAAAATTGTATTTAATCCTTACAATAATCATAAAAAAAATGAATTTAATCGTTGGACTGGATTTGATTATGAAAATACAGGTCTACCTAATATGGATAAATTACAATATTGGTTAAACCATATTAAAACAATATGGGCAGACAACGATGAGAAAACTTATGAATATATTTTAAATTGGTTTGCTCGTATCTTTCAGACGCCTCATAAAAAAAATAATGTATGTTTGGTTTTACATAGTGTTGAGGGTGTCGGTAAAACTATGATATTAAATATGATTGGTAAAATTATGGGTGATACTAATTATCATTCTACAAGTTCATTAAAACATGTTATTGGCGATTTTAATAAAGATGGTGAATCAAAACTACTAATGAATTTAAATGAAACAAATTGGGGTGGTGATAAAAAAATGGTTGGAGCATTCAAAGAATTCATAACCGATAATACGATTGTAATTAATAAAAAAGGAAAAGACCAATACACCATAAAAAATTATTGTAATACTATTATCACCACAAATTCAGAATGGATTGTAGCAATTGATAAAAATGACAGGAGGTTTAATTTACGTGAATGTAGTGCTACAAAACACGATGATAGTTATTATAAATTAGTTGCCAATACTGATTTACAAGAGATTGCTAATTTTTTGTATAATCGTGATTTAAAAGGTTATGACCCTCGTGAGTTTATTAAAAGTGATTTACATAGACAGCAAATTGTATTGAATTTTGATTCGGTGGAAGAATTTTATGGAAACTTAATAACTGGAGAAATTGAACCTGGATTTAATATTACTGAATCAATGAATAAATCCATAATATATAATTTATACAAAGAGAATACTATTAATAATGGTTTTAATTTACTTGCTAATAATAAATTCTGGCAGAAAATAAGAAAAATAACAAAATGTTATATAATTAAGGATGCCAAGAAAAAAGGAAAACATCCTCAAGCATATATAAATAATTTAGACGAAGCACAGGAAGAATGGAAGTATTACACGGGAGAAAAATAAAAAGGGCGGGGGGTGGGCGTGTATGGGGCGAGTTAGTTAAAAAATAACCGCCCCCCATTTTACAAGAAAAAAGAGTGTTAAACCCTTTATTATATATATATATATATATATATATATATAGGGGGTAGGTAAAGGGGGTATAAATAGGTATAAAAAACTATAACAAAAAGCATAAATGTATAAAACATATATATAATGAATAAAAGGGGTCATTTATCTCATTTTACTAACTGCCTCCCCCCCCCCATTATCTCTCTCTCTTGTAGAAGGGGCGGATTTTTAGAAATTTAATATAATATAAAAAAATATATTATATTTTCTTATGTAAAAAAAATTTGAAAAATATAATTTTTATATACTAATTAAAACGAAAAATAAAATTTGAAAAATATTACTGGATATATTAAGGTAAAAAATAAAATACACAAGATGGATTATAAGAAAATGTATGAAGAACAAAAAGAAGAAAATGATAAATTAAAGGCAGAAGTGGTTAAGTGGGAGAAACTCAAACAAGCAATAAAAGAAAGTAAAGATGATGACGAGTTTAACATATGGGACTTTTTAGGAGATGAATTGGATGTAGATACAAATGGCGATGAAGAAACACAAGATTATGATAAATTAAAACACCAATATGATAAGATGGAGGAAAATTACTATAATAGTGAAGGAGAAAATGAAGATTTAAAAAAAGAGAATGAAAAATTAAAGGAAACAATTAAACAACTTGAATTTAGTTTATCAGCAACCGAAGAAGAAAAATCACCCACTACAAAATTATCTGATATAGTATTTGACATAAAAGAAAAAATATCTGATGAAGTTTATAAATCTTATATGGAATCATTACAAGAACTAAATAAAAAAGAAACTATGCCGAAATTTGTAAAACTATACCACATAACAGGATATTTTAATATTCATCAACATACCGATAATTTTGAATATAATAACTCTCGTATTTGTAATGAGTATACTTGGCACGGCGATGATGAGGATGATGAATGTGGTGAAAAAGTAATTTTGAAACATTTGAATATACATATGGTAATGAAAGCAAATACCAAAATATATGAAATAGTTCCTCATGATGAGTTAGATGGATATTATATAAATCCTGATACATCACAAATCCGTCTTAATCGTAATGGTGAATTGAATGAAGATATTAAAGTGGGAAACATTATAAATCGTGGTGGGCGTGCTTACAATACTGACGATATATTTATTATTAAAGAATTAATTTAACATAAAATATACCATCTCTCTTAACCATAAAACCATTATCATCATTTAAACAATCAATATAAGACATATATCCCATACGAATATTTTTATCACCAATCTTTTTTATTTTTATCCACATTTTATTTTATATAAATATTTTATCTTGAAGTAAAAAACCACCCCGAGTTAGTTATATCCTCGTCCGTAAGTGGTGGGGAATAACTCTCTGATGCTTGTATTACTTTATTGATATTTGTAATTGTATTTTGTATATCACGAATATTATTTTTAATATCTTCAACCTCACTTAATAATTTTGTCAAAAGTATATTATTTTTTGATTTTAAATCTTCCATACAAATATAATATATATAAATATTTTTTTTTTATTTAAGATAAATAAAATTATATATAGTTATATTATAAATGAGTTCATATTGGAGTGCTGACAATGTCGTTCAGATTGGCGAGGAACAAGTTTCCATCCCAACTGAAAACGGATTATCTTATTCTTGTAAAACAAATGGTCGTAAAATTCAATTATTTATTCCTCCAGAGGTAGAATTTATGGATGGTAAAAATTCTTATTTAGAGTTTGACCTTAAAATTGACCAACCATTCGGGGCGACTGATATTCCTACTCGTCTCCAGTTAGACCCTAACGGAGCAGGCGTATTGCTAAAAAATATGAGAATATATGACGGGTCACGTGGTAATTTAATTGAGGAATTAAATGAATATCAAACATGGGCAACCTTAAAATATGATTATGATGCCGACGACTCTCTTCGTAATCAACGTGCTATGGTTGAGGGTGGAACAACCCACACCATTGCTAATCGTGGAACAGAGGGAACAAGTAAATCAGATTTATGTGATACGATGACAAATCCTTATTTCCAACCCCTTACTGGTGACCAAACTACCACATATTCTGATGCTGATTTACTAACTGCTAAATGTTGTGTCCCATTACATGCTGGATGTTTTTCAGATAAGATTTTCCCTGTAATGCTCACAAATGGTTTGTATATAGAGTGGGATACTGCTCCAGCACCCGAAGTAATTAAACAATTAGATTCTGTCAATCGTTATAGACGGACTGAGTTAGGAGCATCTTTCCACTCACTTGCCGATGGGACAACTACTACTTGGTTGGATTCAAATACTACTGCTCAAACCAGTTTTCTTATTGGTAATGAGAATAATTTAGTAGGTGATGATGCTGTAAGTAAGTGCCCGTTTGTAAAAGGTGAATCTGTAAATTTTGTAAAATTCAACGACCAAGACAAAGTGGGACGATTTACTCAGGGTGCTAATGAAATCGGAGCAAAAGGTTTTGTGATTGGTGATATTGAATATGATGGAACACACGGCAAAGTTAAAATCAATGTTGAGGGGACTGGACTTGTTAATGATGGAACTGATGATGATGGTGCTATTGATATTACACAAGATTTTATGTTATATTCTACTGCTGTATCTGAGGCAACCAGTTATGATATTGGTTATACTATGTCTAATGTTAATTTAATTGTCCACAAAGTAAAACTTGATGATACGTATAAACAGGGTATGCTACAAAAAATCCGTGAAGGTAAAGCAATTGAGTTTGATATTATGTCGTGGACTAATTACAAACATTCGGCACTTGCTTCCGATAAACAAAGTTCTTTTAATATTGCTTGTAATAATGCTCGTGCCAAGAGTATTATTATTCAACCCCAAGATGCTTCTGTATATCAGACCCAAGTTATGATGACTGGTGGTTCAGAAACTCTTGATGTTGAAACTTATAAAATTACGGAAGATACTATGGACAGAAAACTTAATAGTATTCGTAGTGCTTACTCAGGTATAAATGACGGACTTACATCTGTTCAATATCAGATAGACGGAAAATTATGTCCCTCACGTCCAATATCTACACGTAAATGTGCTACAAAAAATTCATTTGATAGTTTTCATTTTTACGAACTTGAGAAAACACTTTCTAATGCTGATATACGTCCTCGTTCATTCAGTAAGTATCTTGAGAACTGGAATGTAGGCAGAGCATTTGGAGTTCACGGCGGTGTTATGGATTTACGGAACAAAGATTTAACTTGTATATTTAAGTTTGAACACGCCTCCTTCCCACCTACAAAAAATAAAATGTATCAGGCGTTTGTATACCATGTCCGTAGATTAGTATTAAGGAACGGCGGAGTTGATGTGAATGTATAGTGTGATTTAAAATAATTTAAAATAATTTTATAATATATATATAAATGGCGTGGTTAAAAAATATATATATGTTTTTTGTAAATAATCAAAATACGGCGATATATAATGAAATGATAAATGATATTAAATTTTCCGATAATATATTATATTTGGAATAAACTTATTTTATACAAAAATAAATTTTTTTTTATTAAATTTTTTTATTATAATTCATATAATATAAAAGTATTATGGAATCTACCCCCGATGATCCTAAAGGAAAACAAGTTGTTAATGCTCAGGGAGGCATCCCTGACTTTATTCGTCTTGGACAAATGCCAGTTAATTATGAAATGAATGTAGAATCAGATTTACTTGAACCAGTTGTGTTTAACGACCCTCCGAGTGTCGGCACAAATGTGGTTGATGGTTTTGTTCGTTTTACTCTTCAGAACAAAGGTTTTTTACATTCGGAATCTAAACTATTTTTAAGTTTAATTCCATCCTCTACTACTGCTCGTGCTGTTATTAATCCGTGTGGGGGCATAGCATCAATCATTAAAAAATGTGTGCTTAAGGTCGGAAACCAAGTTTTAAATGAAATTTCTGAATTTAGTGCCCTAAATCAAGTCAAATCATCACTTATTAGTGGTGAAGTTCAGAAAGAACGAGAACAATTTTTAACTGGTCGTTGTATGGACAATGAATTTATTTATAAAGAAACTGGTGTAGCATCTACGAATAGTCGTCTTGCTGGAGCATATGGTTTATCTAATGGTCGTGAATACACTGGTGGCGAAACGGGACTCCTTGCTCGTCCCTGTTCTGTTATGGATTCTGCTGATGCCGATACTATTGCTCAATCCCCTTCTTATCAGGTTAGTTTATCGGAGTTATTTCCTTTCCTAAAAACACACCAACTTCCTTTATATATGTTTGATGAAGCAATAAATATTGAACTAACATTCCATCCAGCAACTCATCGTGTATTAATACCTGCTGGCGGAACACTTGGAGGTTCATATAATATTGATAGGAATGAAATTAAATTTTGTGCTGATTATTTATATTTTGGTGGCGGTGATGAAATGGTTCGGTATGCTCAGCAGAATCAAGATTTATCATTTTCTTTCCATGATTATCGTCTTGCTACTTCAAGTGTAAATCAAGCACAGGCGAGAAATATTGTTAGGAATTTAGGTATGGCAAATCGTCTCGTATCCCGTGTGATTACTATTTTTAATGGAGCAGGTGGAACAGGACAGGCAAATATACTCGGTAAAAATCAAGGACTCGGATTAGTCAAATCGGGCACTGGTGTAATATCTCCCATAGAATATAATATCAGATATAATGATAGATTTGAATTTAGTTCTAATGTTCAGAACACGGCACGTCTGTTCTCACTATTAACTGATTCGGAAGGTGTTCCATTTATTACTAAGGAACAATATTCAGGTGAGGGTGCTATTATAACAAATGCTACATATGAAGGACGAGCACAGGATACTGGAATTGCTCGGCACATGTTTTACAATTCCACACGCCTTACTGGTGGTCGTGTGGGCACAAGGGGTTTGGAACTACACCTAAAAGCAACTGATATGGACGGCACATTATCCACTATGTTTAACTTTTCTGAATATCTTCGTGTTGCTCGTCTACGTGGAGGTTTCCTGGACGTCTTTAATGTATGACGGAAAATAAAATTACTCGTTTAAAATAAATTTATTATTTATATATATAATAATATATATTATAAGATGGCACAATTATTAAAAGGTGATTGTTTAAAAGAAATGAAAGAATTAGATAATGAATCAATAGATTTAATATTCTGTGATTTACCATATGGACAAACTGCTTGCTCGTGGGATTCGTTAATTGACTTGGATAAATTTTGGACGGAGATTATGAGAATTAAAAAATTAAATACACCGATATTTATGACGACTACAACTAAATTTGGAATATCATTAATAAATTCAGCACCTAAAAAGTGTCCATTTAGATATGACATTGTATGGGAGAAGAGTTCTCCATGTGGGTTCTTAAACGCCCGTAAATTTCCAATGAGGAAACATGAAATGATATATGTATTTTATGAAAAACTACCTATGTATGATTTATCAAGTCATACACATAAATTTGTAAAAATGGCAAAAGGACGATTTGGTAATTGTTATGCTGACCCTAATGGTAAAATTGATGAAGCACCATCATTAAAGTATGACCCACCACTTCCAGTATCAGTTGTAAAAGAAGAACCACATAATATATATGGTTTTGACCCTTCTAAAATAACAAGATTAAATCCGAGTAATGTTAGAACACCAACATACGACCCACCACTTCCAGTATCAGTTGTAAAAGAAGATGTATATAATGTAAAATCACGATTAAAAAATGGTAAATTAAAAGCATCAAATAAAGAATACAATCCACCACTGCCAACATCAGTAGTAAAAGAACCCGAACCCGAACCTGAAGAAAACTACATACCACCAGGAAGAAGAGAAAGTGTAAGTGATGAAGATAGTTGTTATGAGTCAACAGGTTCGTATGACCCACCACTTCCTAATAGTATGTTAAAAATTAAATCTACACGTGGCAAACATGCTACAGAGAAACCAGTAGCATTAATGGAGTGGATATTAAAATATTTTAGTAAAGAAGGTGATGTAGTTCTTGATCCCACGATGGGTTCAGGGTCTACAGGTGTTGCTTGTAAAAATATGAATCGTAATTTTATAGGAATAGAGATGAATGATGAAATATTTGAGGTTGCTTGTGAAAGAGTATGGGGATAAATAAAATTGTAAATAAAAAAAAATAAAGAAAAAAAAATTTGACATTTTTATTAGTTTATCACAAAAAAAAAGATGGAAGTGAGACAAAAAGTAGTAGAGGCATTTAATAAAAGATGGAAACCAGATATTACTATTACTTGTGATGATGGAGAAATAATATCATATAATATGAACTGGATTTTAGATAGTGAATATATGAATTATGTATATGATAATTTCCCATCTCCAAGAATACGAGATTTTATAATAAAAGAAAACAAAAAAATAAAATAAACTATAATATAAGATGCCGTATGTTTCAATTACAAAATCAGACAAAGCAAATAAAAAATTAAAAGCAGTATTTACACGACATAATGGAACAAAAAAAACAATACACTTTGGGAGTGCTGGGATGGAAGATTATACGATTACAAAAGATAAAGCACAAAGAAAAAGATATTTAGATAGACATCGTAAAAATGAAAATTGGAATAATCCCGAAACAGCAGGAGCATTAAGTAAATGGATTTTATGGGGTTCATCAACCTCACGAAGAGATAATATAAAAGCATTTAAAAAAAGATTTGGATATAAAAATTAATTCCGTTTAATTTAAAATATTTTTTTATTTTTAATTATATAATGATTGATAAAACTTATTCCAAGCATGATTTAGTCCATATAATTAATTCATTAAATTTACCAGTTGTATTTAATCATTCAGATAATAAAAAAACAATACAAGATAAAATAATTAAATATTATCATGATGATACAGATGATAGTTTTAACGAAGATAATGTATATGATATAACAAATAAAAATGATTTATTTATTTATTTGAGTAAAAGTAATCCAAAAAAAATAATTAATGTAAAACAAAAAAATGATATAATGAATATATGTAAAATGATAATAAGATATTGTAATAATAAATATGATTTAAATTACACGACATATAAAAATATTCAAGATATTATTGATGATTTAAATTATATACGGCAATTTGGGGATATACCTTCTGTTCGGCGGTGTTGTAATTTAATAAATAATTGTCCGAATATAAAAGAAAATTTTAAACCATTAATATCACCACAAGTAAAACAGCAATTATTGGAGAAGAATATATCAAAAAAGACAATTATGAATTGTTTAACAATTAAAAGGGGTAAATTTATTCTTGACTTTGAGCATTAACTTTTACGAAGTCATCTTTATCTTTAATATAAATTTTATTTGCTGTTTCTACCGAATGTTTCATAGTAGTAGCATCTTTATCTTGTTCTTTTTTAATATCGGAATATTTACTGCTGAGATAAGATTTACGAATCATGGTAGTGGATAATTTTATACCCCCGAGATATTTAGCAGAAGTATTCAATAATATTTGTGATAGACCATTCCGACTAAAATTAAATATAATATCACCACTTTTGTAATTATTTTGTTTAATATAAGTATTAATAATTTTTTCCAAATCCTTAGGGATATTTTCAGATATAGATTGATATTTTTTATCAGTTTTAAATTCATTCCATACAAAATAAGAAGATGGTTTTGCTCTTACAATATAATTGTTATTTTTTTTATCTTCTTCAGTTAATTTTTTAAATTGTGATGGAGTAATTAAAAGTAATCCAGCAAGGTCATTACGAGTAGGAAACCGAATAAGTATTTCAAATAAAGTGTATGCTTTTAATAAACCCATTTGACTATAAGTTAATGAGTTAGATTTTAAATTAGGTTTTAATTCAGTTTTAATTGTATCAATCATTTTTTTAATATCATCAATATGGACAAAATTAGCACCTTGTTTGGAACTTATTTTACCAGTTAATTGTTCGTCTTGATATTGATTATTTAATTTATCACGTTCTACTTCATATTTTTTAATAATATTTTTATCTTTATCAAGAGCAAGTAAATATAAAATAACAGGATTGTATATATTCCGTTTACTTGTAAAGTGTAAAAGTTCAGTGGGATTTTTATCACTTGTCAATTTATTAATTTTTTGTATAGTGTCATCAGCATTTAAAAGGAATTCCAAATTATCATATTTTAATCGTGCTTGTAATTTTTTTAATTGATGATAATATTGTTTAATTGTAGATGCTTTTAAGTTAGGTCGGTATGTTTGTATTTGTTCCATTATGTCGGATTGTTCGGTTTCCATATTATATATATAGTATAATATTTTTATTTTTAAGTAATAAAAAAAGATTAATAATATACAAATTTAAATTTATTTTTTAAGTTTTTTCTTTGCTTTATTAACACATGGGAAGTTGTTAATATAATATGACTCACGTTCTTCCAACTCTTTACGATATTCACAAGGGAATTCTTCTACTAATTCAATATGGTATGAACCATTATGAATTATTATACTACTCTTCCGTGTGTGATTTTCTTTTTCTCGTCGTTTGTAATCATATTTATGGTCAGATAAACGACGATTTAGAGTTTTCTGTGTAGACCCATAATAAACATTTCCATTTGTATCATCAACAATTTTATATATTTTACCATTTTTATATTTAGTTTCACCCATCTACTTTAAATTTATATTATTTTTCCGAGATTTAAACGATTTTTTTTTTAAGAATAAATAATCAGTGTTAGGAATTTGATTAAATTTAACTAAACTAAAATAACTGCCTAAAAATAAAATAAAATCGGACATTTTAATTTTATAACAATGGTCAGTTTTTTTAGCAATTTGTTTACAATAATCACCATATAATTTTATTTGGTTATGTATTTTAATATTTCTCTGTAAAGCATTCATGATTAAATCTTTTGAATATTCTTCATAAATATGATTTATATTATCTGTTTTTGTAGTAAATTTACCAACCAGAATATTATCATAAAATAAATATAAATTATACAATCTCATTTAATCTATTAATATGTATTATTTTTAAACTAAAAGTTGGACGCCATTGGCATTATATACGAGTGTTGCTTTGGATTTAACAAATAAGAAAACGGATTGGGGGTTGTCAGTGGTTAAGT